>Ga0307380_10005584_pt1 | contig 16663 bp, 15 predicted proteins | sample UN3MG_FD_202239 | JGI IMG/M metagenome (GOLD analysis project Ga0307380, IMG submission 202239) | Soil microbial communities from Risofladan, Vaasa, Finland - UN-3 | ecosystem: Environmental > Terrestrial > Soil > Coastal area > Acid sulfate soil | place: Finland: Risofladan, Vaasa | collected...
AGATTTTCGGGAAAATTTCATTCTCTAAAATTTCTATTATTTTCCCAATGTTTTCTTTTTCGTTATAAGTTGGAATAACTATAACAATTTTTTCCATAAATTTACTAATTTTATTTGAGTTCAAGTACTACAATAGGTTAAGTCTTATAATCAACTGTTTTTTCAATTTTAAATAAATTTTCTGTTTCCTGCCAGCTTAATCCAATAGCCAAAGATGTTAACATTGAAAGTGGAATCATTATCGTTGTAGCAGAGAGGTAATTCTCTGATAAAGAAAGTGTTAACAAGGTTATGATACTTCCAGCAGAAGAAAGATAATCCATAAGCAAACAAAATTTTTTATATAAATTATTGCTAAATTATTACCTACAAGGACCTAAAAATCAATAGAACTAAATGGGTATATTAAAATGACATAGCCAATAAATATTAGGATCTATTAAGTAAATGAATTTTGATATAAAAACTATTTCTTAATTTTTCTTTGCAATATTCAAAATATACCAATCAATTGCTTTTTTAAGTTCTTCATCAAAAGATACTTTTGCCTTAAACCCAAATTCAGCATATGCTTTTGATGTATCAAGGCATCTTCTCGGTTGACCATCTGGTTTTGAAGTATCCCAAACTATTTTCCCTTTAAATCCAATTATCTCCCTTATTTTTTCTGCCAGATCTTTTATAGATATCTCAAATCCTGCTCCAATATTAATCGGATCTTGTTTATCATATTTTTCAGTAGCTAGAACTATCGCTTCAGCACAATCCTCTACATATAAAAATTCCCTAGTAGCTTTACCTGTTCCCCAGACTATAACTTCATTTAAATTGTTTAATTTTGCATCACAAAACTTTTTAATAAGAGCTGGAATAACATGAGAAGATTTTGGATTAAAATTATCACCAGGACCATATAAATTAACAGGCAATAAAAATATTGAATTAAAGTTGTATTGCTGTCTATAAGCTTGTGATTGTACCAGTAACATTTTTTTAGCAAGGCCATATGGAGCATTTGTTTCTTCAGGATAGCCATTCCAGAGATTTTCTTCTTTAAAAGGAACAGGAGTAAATTTTGGATAAGCACAAATAGTTCCCAGTGCTATAAATTTTTCGATTCCTGTGAGTCTAGCCTGTTCCATCAGCTGGATTCCCATTATAAGATTATCGTAAAAAAAACTACCGGGATTCTCTCTATTTGCTCCAATTCCACCAACCACAGCTGCTAAATGAATTACTATATCAGCATTTGCATCTTTATACATTTTCTTTATAGTAGCTAGATCCCTAAGGTCATACTCCTCAATTCTGGGAATAAATATTGAGTCACATCCTCTTTCTTTTAGCTTAGCTATTACGAAATTTCCAAGAAATCCAGCTCCACCAGTGACAATTACTTTTTTATTTGCTAAATCAATCATCACAAAACCCCTCATGTAAACAACAATATTAAATTCAAATTAAAATACATATGACTTTTGCTATTATATATATGAATAAAACATTTTAACAAAATTTGAAAAAATAGCTTTCCTTTTCAGGATATCGATTTTTTTAATTTTACAAAAGAACTAACATCAAATTAATTTTTGGAAATCATGCTAATCTATTTTATAGAATTTGCATGTATTTTTTTTATTTTCAACAAGCCTAAAAACATTTTAAAAGCATCATTAACAAGTATTAATTCATAATTTATCTGCTTTTTTGACATATAGGATATAATTTTTTCAAGAGTCTTTATAATACGATATTGTTCATTATACATCGGTATTATTATACTTAAAAAAATAACCAATAGTTTTCCTTTCCATTTAAATGCCTGAATTATAACATTTTGATATAAATTATAAAGTTTTACTTTTATGAGTAAAATATAGTTTGGGGTAATAAATAATATTATGTTATGTTATTATTTAATCTATTTAAAACGTGTAACACATTTTAAATAAAAGATGGAAAAAAATAGTAGCTCAATTAAAATAAATATATTAATTATTTTATTTTTCCTTATTCTTCCTTGGTTTTTCTTTAATGACTCTATAAAAATAGGTTCGGTAATTTTCGGTAATGGGGATCCAAATTATACCATTATTCCTTTCTGGGATTTAATAAAAAGTTCTTTTAAAAATGGAGAGTTCCCGTTTTGGAATAGTTTTACATTTAGTGGTTCTCCGTTTTTTGCAAATCCTCAATCATATATTCTTTATCCGTTTACATTACTGTTTATTTCTATTTTACCATTAACTGTAGCCTATAACCTTTCAATTCTAATCCACTATTCTCTGGCGGGTATTTTTGTTTATATCTTTTTAGATCAATATAAGCTAGATAAGTTTGCAAGCTTTTTGGGTGGATTAGTTTTTATGTTCAGTGGAGTTATGATTACCCATAAAGGCCATGCAGGAATGCTATTTACCATTGTATGGATACCTCTTATTTTATTTTTTCTGGACAAATTTAGAAAAAGCAGAAGATATGAATACATCTTAGTGTCATCAATTTTCTATAGTATTTCATTCTTTGGTGGCAATCCTCAGATGTTTTTTTATGGATCCATGGTTATTTTCTTATTTATACTTTATTACTCCTTTATTAATATAAAAAAACAATTCTTTTTCTTATTATCTCTTAGCGCTTTCATGATTAGTTTTCTTATCATATTGGTTCAACTATTTCCTATTTATGAGTTTACACAACAAAGTATAAGGAGTTCATTAGATTATGGATCATTTACTTTCCTTTCATATTCAAAAAAATTAGTTCCCACTTTATTTTTTCCTTTCATTTATGGTGCAGGTCCTTCAGGCGTTAATTTTTTTGGTTCTTTATCTTTTATAGAAACGATCTCTTATTTTGGATTAGTTACAATTCCTTTTCTAATCTTTGGCTTCTTCAGCAAGAATAAGAGTAAATATTTTTGGATATTTTTATTAATCTTTTCTTTTATTCTTGTATTGGGCATGAATACTCCATTTTATAAACTTATGTACCGTGTTCCTATTTATAATCTTTTTAGAATCCCTACAAGAAACTGGTTTGAGTTTGGATTTTCTTTTTCAATTCTATTAGCTTTTGGTTTCGATTATTTCATTCGTAATTTCAATAGAAAGATAAAAACAATAACTATAATAATATTGGTAATTTCTTCCTTCTTTCTGATTGGACTATTCTCAGCTAATACAATTTTAAAGAAAATAAGATTAAGTTCTATTATAGATAATCAAAGCTCTATAAATTTACATATGGATTCATTATTAGAGACAACCAGATTTGGTAATTTTGCTGTACTTATACCAATCCTATTAATTAGTCTCCTCGTAATCTTAATGACATTATCCCTATTTAGAAGGAATAAAATCATTTATATTTTCATTTTAATCCTTGTTTTTTTTGATTTAAGATTTTTTGGTAACTATATTGAAGGCAGCTCAGATGCATCCTATGTTTATAAAAATCTAAAGGAAATCAAGGAATTTGATTTCCTTAAATCTGAAGAAGAGCTGATACGGCTTTACCCGGTTGTTGACTGGGGACCAGATGGTTGTACAATTTATCCAAACCGAAATATTCATTATGATATTTCACTATTCTCAGGCTATGATCCCCTAATTATTGGTAGCTATAACTATATTACAGGTATAGTCAATATGGATAAAAAAGAACATGCAGAAAGATTGCTATTAAATAATAATATAATTAGTCTGCTAAATACAAAATATATACTTTATTTTAAACCAGATGTAATAAATACATTTATGGATAACATTGCAAAGGTTTTTTATGAAATTAATGCTAAGATTTTAACTAATAATGATCTAAAAAACTTAGATATTGACTTAGAGGGTTCTTTTATAGATGACAATAATAATTTAATAGTTGGCGGAAAAGAAGAAAAGCTGAAGTACTTTAAGACTACAGTAGAATTAGAAAACGATAAAAACTACTTAATTAGTTTTAAAATAAAAAAACATACAAGCTCTAATTATGATTTGAGGATTGATAATAATATATTTGTTGATTTTTATGGACAGAACTATGATCACCCCGAACAAGAATTTATAATTAGTCCTACAGAAATTAATGATGGCTATCAAACTATAAGAAAAACCATATTTTCTAATGAGATTCCATATAATGAGGAGATTTACTTTAGGATTTTTACATATTCCCAAGGTCAAGTGGAGATTAAGGATTTAAATATCTATGAAGTTGATATATTTAAATATGATAACTATGAAATCATTTACGATGATGGATGTATTATTATTTTAGAGAATATAAGAGTTCTTCCAAGATTTTATTTTGTAAATGAAATAAGAATTGCAAATAATTTAGAAGAGATAGGCCACATATTATGGGAAGATAATATAATATTAAAATCTCAGAGATTTGATCCCAACTATACGGCACTTGTAGAAACATCTGATTTCATTCCTAGGACTTTTAATAATGAAAATACTCAAATCAACATGATTAATTACTCAAATAACCGGGTAATTCTTGAAACTGATTCCCAGTTTCAAGAATTTTTAGTTTTTTCTGATACATTCTATCCTGGTTGGAAAGCTTTTATTGATGGACAGGAAACTAGAATATATAAAACTAATGGTATTGTAAAAGGAGTTTTAATACCTCCTGGCATGCATGAAGTAGAGTTCAGGTTTCTCCCGAGTTATTTTTGGCTATTTTTTCCAATAAGTATATCTAGTTTGGTAATAAGTTTGATTCTGATATTATTTTTAATACTTAAAAGAAAGAAAAAAGAAATGTCTGAAACTCATAGAAGTGTGAGTAATTAGCATTTTTTTCAGAATTTAGAATGAACCTTTAAACTTCATATCCTCTATCTACCTGACTATCTTAATCATCTTTATGATGAAGGATCAGAGTTTATCGTACCAGTTCGTAGAATATTGTTCTATTTAATGATACAACAATTGCTATTAGATAAAGATCAATGATATGTATGTAGCAGGCAAATTTTGAAAGACTGTGTCTGTGCTAGAAAAGGCCCTTACTTTATCTTTTAATCCTACTTTCCTGCCAGGCTAACCCGATACATAAAGATACAATCATGGAAGCACATACCATAATTGCGGTAGCAGAAAAATAATTCTCTGTAAATGATAAAATAAACAAAACTACTATGCTTGCCAGCCCTGCTAAAAAGACCTTTTTTGAATAATTATCTTTAGCTAATTTTAATGCTTTAAATATGGTTTGAAAGCATAAACACCAAAAAAATAACAATAATCCTAATCCGATAACCCCAGTTTCTGCTAAAAACTGTAAATAAGAATTATGGGCATGTGAAAAATCAAAATGAAAGCGAGGGTGTAAAAAAATAGCCAACACACCCTCTCGTCCTGCCAAATTTTCATATAACACTGAACGTATATCATTAAACCTTCCAAATCCTACACCAAAAACAGGACTTTTAGAAAATAGATTCCAGGCTTTTTCCCATAATTCCAACCTTACAGCTGCAGTTCCTTCAGTCTGAAAAATTTGAATAAATCTTTCAAACGCATGTGTCACCCATAAAACCGGTATGAAAATTACAATTAAAACAGATAAGGTTAAAAAGAATTTTTTAATAGATTTAAAATGCATCCATAAAACAAATATAGCTGCTCCAAAAAATGCTAAATAACTGCCTCTGCTTTTTGATAAAAATAGTCCTGCAGTACAAAGCAAAAAAACTATAGAATACAGTATCTTTACTTTCTTTACTTTCTCTTCTAAAAAGAAAATCAAGGCAAATATACTTACAAGAGCATATACTGAACCTGTTGCATTATGAGCAATATTTAACCCCATAAACATCTTACCTGCCGTAGTATCTTCACCTATCATAAGCACAGAATATCCAATTAGAAATTCTATGATACCTATAGCTGAAAAAACAGAAAACACAAAAAATAAAAACTTGAAATAATAATTAGTTACCTTCTTATAATCAAAAAAAGGAATTGCCAGTGCAAAAAACAATATATAGCAGAAAAAAAAGTTTCCATCTTTTCTTAAAAAATTATATGAAAAAAAATTAGAAAGGTATTGCCCTGAAAAAAAATAACTGATTATAAAATAGATATATATTAGAGTAAGAACCAATAATACAGGGTAATGATAGCTGGTTATCTTCCTGCTATTTAGAAAAAAGATCAAACCTAAAAATATAACAATTATAATCGATAAAACAAGAAAATAAGGATATTTATTTACCAGTAAAAACAAAGCCGGTGATGCTAATACAAAATAAAAAATCTTTTCCGGCCAATGCTGCCTAATTCTTTTTATTAGCGTGTTCATTGTATTTTTGATCAATAAAAGTTTTTATTTTATCTTTAAATATTTCCTTGCTGAATCTTAGCGCATTTTCTCTTATTATCTTCTTATCAAATCTATCTTCAATTTCAATAAATTGCTCAATAGCTTTTAACAAAGACTTAGGATTATTATCTTTAAAGAATATACCTGTTTTTTTATCAATAATAGTCTCAAGGGAGCCTCCCTTAGCATAAGCTATAACCGGTCTTCCTGACGCCTGGGCTTCCAGGGGGGTTATTCCAAAGTCTTCCTCTCCGGGAAAAATAAGGGCTCTACATCCTCCATATAATTTTATAAGTTCGTCGTCTGTTACCTTGCCTAAAAACTCTATATTACTACCTTTAGCCAGCTGTTCCAGGGTTTTTCTAAAAGGCCCTGTCCCTACTATTTTTAACTTTAAATCAACAATATTAAATGTCCTTACTACAAGATCTATATTTTTATAAGAATTAAGCCTTGATACTATTAAGAAATAATCACCTATGCCTTTTTGTATGTCAAACATAGATATATCAACCGGAGGATATATAACCACCGAGTCTCTGTTATAAAACTTTTTAATCTTATCCCTTATGTTATTGGATATAGCTATAAACCAGTCAATCCCGGATAAAGTTTCAAGATCCCACTTTCTCAGTCTTTTTATAGCCAGTGGAAGTATTTTTGATACAAGTTTTGATAACCTTTCTTTTTTTACATAATTTTCATAATCCCATACAAAACGTGTGGGCGTATAACAATAACATATATGAAGTGCACCTTTTTCAGGCCTAACTCCTTTTGCAAAAGCGCTACTGGAGCTTAAAATTACATCATAGCCGGATAGATTAAGGCTTTCTATTGCTCTGGGATAAAAAAGAAGATAATATTTAAAATATCTCCCCAGAAATGGGAATTTTTGCATAAAGGAAGTTCTGATATCCATCTCTTTAAAAGAATCCAGCATCGTATTTGGAGTATATATAGATGTATAAATTGGTGCATCAGGATACAGCTCATGCAGGGTTTCTATAACCCTTTCAGCTCCACCATATTGATTTAGATAGTCATGTACTATAGCAAGTTTCATAAAAAAATTTAAGTTACCTTCTGTTTTTGTTCTTAATTGAAATGATAAAATCAATAATATAGATAAATACAGTACTAATCACTAAAGCTGCTGCTACACTCAATAAAATATTTCTAAAGTAGGTAAAATTTTCATCCACTCTGGTACCCGAAACAATCTCAATACTGCCGGTATAAAATTTTTCATTATTTACCAAATTATCAAGAATATCTCTTAAATAATTATATCTGCCGGTTGTTCTGTCAATCTGGTTTTCCAGCTCAGGAGGCAGAAATCCTGCTGGTTTTAATTCAATGGTTATATTATCTTCAACAGTAAAATTTTCAATTAATTCCTTATTAAAACTTATGGCATATCCTTCAGCTTCAAGAGACAGTTCGGATAAATCTTCTTCCAGTGTAAAAATCTCTTCTTCAACTTTATCAACAAGCTCATCATAAACTTTTCTAAAACTCTCCTCCTTCTGGTCAGTATAAGTATCTATTACTGTTTCATTTATCTTTTTTGCATCTTCAGGGTTTCTATAAAAAGTATTTATTATAAAAAAACTTTCATTTCCCCCATATTCAGTTAATACCATCCTTTTTAAATGCCTTAAGTTTATATCCATATCAAGATTGTAAATGACCTCATTTAGAAATTCTTCAGAACTGATTTCAAGGGTTATAACTTTCAGGTGATGATTAAAGAAGTTATTGCTTGGCTTGCCTTCTTTAATTAGCCACAAAATACTGGCTTCCTGGGGATATTCATCAGAAATTATTTTTTGGAATTTCAGGTTATCTGTTGGTAAAGTCACAACAGTACTGGCTCTGTACTGATAATCTCTGGCAATAAAAAAATTAAAAATCAATCCTATAAACAATATCGCCAGAAAGGCTCCGGCAAAAAACCATTTTCTTTTTTTAAAAACACCTAAAATATTTTTTATATCTACAGCTACCGGCCCATATTTATTATCTTCTTTTTTCATTGACACCTGCTTTTTTTAATTTTTTATTATTTTTTACGATAAAACTCTTTTAATAAAATCACCTTAATCATAATTGTCAATCTAATTACTTATTTTTTTATAATCATCCTTAAGGGACTCCTGCCAGGACAAACCAATAGCCAGAGATACTGTCATAGACAAACAAATCATAACCGTTGTTGCAGAAAAATAATTTTTAAATTTGAATTCAAATTTTTCTCCTAAAATAAGCAAAATTTTCATATAGTAATTTTTAGTTAGTCTATATTGAAACACCTTTTAAATAAATCCTTAACCACTAAAATCATAAATTTGGTGTTGTAAACCATATACTTTTTAAACAATCTTTTAGGTTCAGCATAAACCCTATACAACCATTCCAATCCATTATTTTGCATCCACTGGGGTGCTCTTTTTACTTCGCCCGCATAAAAATTAAATACAGCACCTATGCCTGCAGCCATCTTTATATCCAATCTCTTAAAATTTCTGTAGATCCATTTCTCCTGTTTGGGAGCTGACAATCCAACCCACAGAATATCAGGTTTACACTCATTTATCTTCTTTACCATTAACTCATTTATATCTCCAGTAAAATCTTTTCTAAAAGGTGGACAATAATAACCTTTCACTTCTATATTATTAAACTCTTTATTAACTTTTTGCTTTATTTTCTCCAGTATATTTTTATTTTTACTACCCATAAAGTAATAAGAATACCTTTTTATATTTGCTACTTTTGAAAATTCATAAAAGAATTTAGAACCATCTATTCTTTCCAATAAATAATCATCATTTTTAAAAGTTTTAGAATACCAGACTGAAGACATGCCATCAGGTATAACAATCTTTGCATTATTTATAATTTGTAGGAGTTCTTTATCTTCATTAGCCTTAACAGTAACATAGGCATTTGGTGCACAAACATAGAATTTTTCATTATTGTCTATTAGTTTTTTGGCTAATTCTATTACACTATGTAAACCACCTTTATTTATTTTTAGTTTTAGTATTCCAATTTTATTATCCATGAAGATTTAATCTATTACCTATTAAACATATTAATGTTTTTATTATTTACCTTCTCGCTTAAATTTTTCGTAAACAAAAGAACCAAAAAACCATGACCACCAGTAATTAAAATCCTTTTAAATTTCTCAATCATTTCTCTCCTCAGCATATTTTTTCCACAATAATTTATAAAGATCATCTATCACCATAAAATTTTCCCTCTCATCAAATATTGTATAAAAACTATTTTTACAATTATCCCTCAACTTACAAAGTTCAACATCTCCCATATTGTATAATCTCAATATTATTTCTTCCAGAGAATTTAAATCATTAAAATCATAAATATAACCATTATACCCATCCTTGATATACTCAGAAAGAGCCCCTATGTTATTTGCTACTACTGGAACTCCTTCTTTTAAACATTCAATTAGGACTAGTGGACAATTCTCATAACAAACAGAAGGTATTATATTTGCTATACTATTAGAAATTATAGTGCTCTTTTTTTCTCCAACAATAAAACCTATCATTTTTATATTACTTATTTTTTCCTTTTTGATAAATTCCTCAATTGGTCTTTTTAAAGGGCCGCCCCCAATAACTTTTAACTCTATATCTTTAATTTCTTTAAAAGCTTTGATCAATCCAATAATACCTTTTTCCTCTGAGATACGCCCAATATAAGTGAAATATTTAGAATTAAGTTTTTCTGTACCAATTGATTCTCTATTTGCCCTTATTGAATTTCTTTTTAAAATAACCTTATTTTTATCAATTCCGCACTTTACTAATTTATTTTTAATAAACATTGATGGAGCTATAAAATAATTAATTTTATCGGATACTTTGAACTTTCTCATAAAATAAATTATTAAAGATAATAATAAATCATACAGTTTTTTATCTTTATTACATATATTAAAAATACTTTTAAAAGAAAGATTTTCACACCTATTACATATTTCGCCACCTTTCATGCTTAACCCATTAGAACAATAAAATCTATAATTATGTATAGTTTGAACTATTGGAATATTGTTTCTTTTTAAAACAATAAAAATAGAAGGTGAAATAATAGGAAAAATGTTATGAATGTGTGCAATATCTGGTTTTTTATCTTTTATAATTTTATTTATTTCTCTATATGTTTTTACCGAAAAAAAAGAATTAATAAGAATACCTAAATTTTTATATATACTATTTATATCTCTACTTCTTTTACTATATTCAATAACTTCATACCCGTTTTGTTTAAGAAGCTCTTTCTCATAATCAAAAACTTCATCTTCTCCGCCTCTATTTTTATAATAATTATGACAAATTAATATTCGCATTATTGTAAGATATTATTTAAGTTAATTTTGCCAGCACTAATTAAAATGGTATTTCAGTCTATTTTCACTATCACTATAATTATTAATAATAACAATTACCAATCCCATAATTATCCACAAAAAGCTACCCAAGTATGGAATCTCTAATACAACTTCAAAAAAGCCTAATACTAAAATATATATTATACAACACAATAAACTAATAATTATTATTTTAATCTTCTCTTCCTTGCAAATCCTCAAGAAGCTAACTATCTTTTTGAAAAAGCTCCCAATTATCATAAAAAAAGCTCCCAAACCTAAAAATCCAGACCTATATAAGAAAGACAGACAATAATTATGTGCTTCAACCCAACCTTCTTCAAGGCCTGTAGTCCAACCAAGATTTAAAGTAGTCTGAGAAATAAATTTTTTCCCAAATCCATAGCCAAAGACAGGCCTGCCTAATATCCCATCAAACATTTCTCTCCAAGTAATTAATCTCCATCTCGCGTTTATAGATGGTAAAGTTCTTCCAGATAATATATTAAAAAAAGATAAAAACTCTTCTTTTATCTTTAGCAACAAATCAGGTTTATCCACAGATAACAGAACTCCAAAAAATATTATAATTGGTACAAAAGAGAATATTATTACATTAAAATTATTAAACTCCCTTTTTAAACCTGGAATTATTACAAATAAAAGCCAAATAGAAAAAATGGTAATTAAAACAGCAACCCAATTCCCTCTAACACCATACAGAATAGTTACAACTAAAAGTAACAAAGTATCAATAAAAAAAATAGTCCTAAGAATACTCCTTTTTAAATAAGTTAAATAGACAAATTCAATTATAAGTAATAAAGAAATGTAAAAATAACCTGCACTCCCAAGTCCTTTAATTGATATCTTTATGCCTAAAAGATTAAGAATATATAAAAATGCTACTATATTACAAGATGAGAAAAATAAAACAAAAATGAATTTCAGCCTTAAATTACCAATATGGCTTAATGTTAAAATAACCAAGAAATAAAAAATAGAATAGTAGAATAGAGCAGATTGTCTTAAAATATATGCAAGATCCTGATATAAGAAAAAACCTGTAAATAAAGATATAAAAAAAATAAGATAAAATAAGATAAATTCTAATTTTAAAGGACTTCTCAGAATTAACTTCCCATCATCGACAAAAAGAACTCTTAACAAACATAAGACAAAAATAAAAATAATTATTGTTTCTGTAATATAAATAGGTATTCCTAAAAAAGTCATATGCAACTTAGAAAAACTCTTAGCAAATAGGTTAAAACCTATTATTAGAAATAAAAGAAAAAAATAACATAAACTATTTATTAAATTGCCATGCTTCAATCCAATTATGCCTTTACACTCTCTTATAAGATTTATACTCATCCGCTATCAAACCATCCTACTTAGAGCAATTTATTAATTCGTTTACAATAAAAAAGGATTTAATTTCTTAAACTTTTCTTTTACATCATACTTTTTAAAATTCCCCTCAAACTTCAAGGCTCTACCTTTCCACTTTAAATATATTTCATCAAGAATACTCATTAAACTATCATGGTCTTCATGATCGCAAACCCATCCTAATTTATCATTTACTATTACCTCTTTCACCAAATAATCATTTGAAATAGCTAGTATATTTTTTTTCGCTCCTACATACTCAGGCAACTTTCCTGGTAAAGCATCTTCGTGCCCTTTTTTGTTACAAATTAGAAGCAATACGTCAGAGCTATTCAAGTAATTAATCACTCTCATATGGGATATAGACCTTACAATTTTAACTATATTATCTAAATTTTTATTAAATAATCTCTTTCTAATATCTCTATAAATATCTTTTTGGCAATAATTTATAATCAAGTTTATTTTAATTTCTTCATCTGAATTAATTTTTTTATTACCGATAAAATCTAAAACAACATCCAAAAAGAATCTATTATTTATTATGTTTAAAACAAAAAATATTTTATTTCCATTGTTGGTTTAACTGAGCTATTAACTTATGTATGCTATTCTCAATATTTCTCCATTGTTTTTAAGAATTGCTGATTCAGTACTACTGGTCATAAAATATTCAAACTTTCATGGTAATACTGTCCACTTCATTTTTCTAATAAACCCAATAGCTCTTTTCCCTAAAAAGCTAGCTATATAATAGACCAAAACCTTGTTTAAGTAACCATATTGTGTAAAATATCTCTTACAAATCTCCTTTACTTTCTTAAAATTGTCTGCCCTAAAACGAGATCGCATTGCCAGATACAAGACCTTTTTATCTTCACTTTTTTCAACATTCAAACCCAAAATTTCATTTGGGTCAAATTCATCATATAAATCTTTCCCATTTCTCAGTCTCTGATGATAAAAGTCCCTAGCCCTCAATGCAAATAACATTTGCATTGTACTCTCACTCTCATTACAAGAAATGGCATTGGTGGTAACCCTATATTTTATTAAAATATCTGGAATATTTATTAGCCTTTTCCCTTTTGAAAGCATCGTTAAATAAAAATCATAATCCTGGGAATAAACAAACTTTTCTCTATAATAATTTCCCTTTTCATTCCTAAACATTATTGTAGAATGATATATCATATTACCTTTAGCAAGCCTTTTTCTCAATTTTAGCTCATTAGCGAGCGGCCTCTTGACCCTAATCTTCTTGCCATCTTTATTAATATCCATAGCTCCACTTCCAACTAAAAAAAATTCTGGATACCTTTCTAAAAAATTGTATTGGGTTTCGAGTCTATTAGGTAATGAGATATCATCTGAATCTAAAATAGCAATATATTCTCCACTAGCAACTTTAAGCCCCTGGTTTCTTGAAGGCGCTGAGCCTTTCCTTTTATCATCAAAGATAGGATAAATTCTGCAATCTTTTCTTGCATAGTGGTCCACTATTTTTTTACTGTCATCACTCGAACAGTCATCAATAATAATAAGTTCTAAATTTTCATAAGTTTGACATAAAACTGATTCTATACTTTCAGGTAAGTATTTAGCCTTATTATAATTAGCCATTATAACTGAGACTTTGCTTTTTTCCATTACACATTCTTATTATTCTATAAAAATAGTTTATCTTAACTATACTAACTATAAAAGACGCCCACGTCTCAAATTTGATACTTAAGCTAACCTTTTACTTCTAATCCACTAGCTTTTTCTACCCAAAATTAATATCCCGTTTCCCTCTCTTGAAAATTTTACATCAAGTTGGGAAAGAAATTTTAATAAAGGCATTAATATAACCTTTAAGAAGAGTAACTTATCAGTAATTCGATCAACTTCCCAGGCAAATTTCCCCCAAAAATCAAATGTCTTGCGAGCTTCAATTACTTCAAAGCCAGCAGAAGTTATCATACTCATTAACTCTTCAAGTTTATACATTTCCCCAGTATGTTCTTCTTTTTCCCAATCTTCAAATTCTCTAAAGAATTTTTCTGGGAAAATTCTCTTTTGAACTCTACTTGGCATATGAAGATAAAAATATCCATTGAATTTTAAGGCTTTGTAAATATTCTTTAAAACCCTTATGTTTCCTGGAATATGTTCCAATACATCAATACTTAAACAAAAGTCATAGCAATTCTCTGCTCCTAATTTTAATAGATCCATCTGCTTAAAATTAACATTCTTTGGATGTTTATTCCAAAGTTTGCTTCCTTTAATATCGTAAGCACTAATCTTCAAATGAGGGTATTTTATTGCAAGCTTCTTTGCATATTCACCCCCCCCACAACCTGCATCAAGTACATAAATAAAGTTCTTTACAGGCAATTTTTTAATATACCTCCAGAAATAAAGATTTCTTGTGTAATAACCAATATGAATTGGGTAAAAAGGTGTATGCTTTAGTAAATTTTTAGCAATGACTCTTATTGTAATACTTATTGATTCCTTTTGAGTTTTTCTAATACATTAAACATTATTAGTAAGTAAAGCACAATATATCTCTACTAATCTTTTGTTCAATTTATTTATATCATATCTTTCCTCTATAAACTTTCTTCCTGCCTTTCCCATATCTGGCCATATTTCAGGATGTTCAATGAGATATTCCAGTTTTTCCGCTAATGCATCTACATCTCTTTCAGGAACAAGGAAACCAGATTTACCGTCAAGGACTACTTCAGGAATGCCAGTATGATAGGTAGAAATCACAGGAAGGCCAGTAGCTTGAGCCTCCATTAAAACAACTGGTATTCCTTCTTGATCTCCCTCTTCAGTTGTTACACTTGGTGCCAATAATATATCAGAATTTTGCATTAGTTTTATAATTTCATCTTGTTTTTTTGGCCCTAGAAGATTAATTTTTCCTTTAGCTCCAAGCTCAATAATTAAGTCTTCAAGCATATTTCTTAAAGGACCATCACCAACTATGCTGTATTTAATATTAGGATACTTCTTAATTATTTTTGCAACTGCTCTAACTCCATATTCTATACCTTTTTTTTTAACCAAACGTGCAACTGTAATTAACTTAACAATCCCACTTTTATTTTCTTTACTCAATTTCAAACTAAATTTATCTAAATCAATACCCATTCTATGAACAATTATCTTATCTTCTTCACATCCCAATTCTATTAACTTTTTTTTCCAGTACTCACTTATTGGTAAAAAAACATCTCCTTTTTCGAACAAAAAATTATAAATATTAGTTCCTTTTTTTACTATATAGCCAGACATATCATAACCATGAAATGTAGTTACAACCTTTCCATTAACTGCCCCAATATCTCTTAATAGAACTCCTAAAACACCATTTGGCCCAAAATGACAATGAACTATATTAAAGTCTTTCACTAAAAAAGGAACAACAATATATAATAATCTTAGGGATAAAGCTTCTTTTTTATATTTAAATATATTTAATGCTTTTAATATTTTTACTGGATGTTTGTAGAAGTTTACCAATATAAGATATATTGCTTTGAATATACGCTTAACTCTACTTTTGGGTATATTAAAATAATGAACTTGTTCCATAAGCTGATACTTTTCAACATCTGGATGTGCCTCTTTCTCATTGGAATGAGGACTAGCAAATATTTCAACATCATGTCCTAAATCCAACAAGTCTGTTATTTGGTTTAAAATAAATGTTTCTGATAACTTTGGAAATGAGTCAACAATAAAAGCTATTTTCATAATTTTATTTTCCTCGCTACAATCAAATTAAGATTGCTTTTTTCGATTGATAAGAATAACCTATCAAGATAATAGTAAACAGGTACACATAGATTATCTAACTTTACTCCTATTTTTTTAAAAAACCTAACTTTAAACTTTCCTAATATTTGCTGATTCATAAAATAATAAAGTGGGTATATTCCTATAATTTTAGTATTGTTTTCGTCCAATATCTTTTCATAAAATCCTTTACTTCGGAATCTAACATGTGGTGCAACACTAATATTATTTTGACCAGCAAGATCAGAAAGGAAAATTATTCCATTTTTTTTAGTTAAACTTACAATATTTGTTATCGCCCGTATAAACGTCTCATCATCAACAATATGATACAATACATCAAAAACATTCAAAATATCAAAACTTAAATTTATTGTAGATACTAACTGAGGTGAAGAGATATCTCCTTTTATGAATTTATATTGTGGGTATTTCTTCTTAAGATTATCAATACTAATATTAGTTATATCTATCCCAATAATCTCCTCTACTCTTTGACTATGATAGAAATCCACAAAAAATCCTGTTCCACAACCAATATCACAAATTGTTTTACCATAAATACTAATACCTAAACTTTTTATTACTTCTTTTAAGGTCTTTATTTTTACTTTATAGAGCCATCTATTATAATACTCATTAAATCCTATATGACCAACAGCAGATAAATTAAAATTGTGCAACAAACGTTTATTCCAATATTTTTCTGGAATATAACTCATA
>Ga0307380_10005586_pt1 | contig 16662 bp, 12 predicted proteins | sample UN3MG_FD_202239 | JGI IMG/M metagenome (GOLD analysis project Ga0307380, IMG submission 202239) | Soil microbial communities from Risofladan, Vaasa, Finland - UN-3 | ecosystem: Environmental > Terrestrial > Soil > Coastal area > Acid sulfate soil | place: Finland: Risofladan, Vaasa | collected...
TGGCGTCCGGATAGTGCAGGTGCACCTGCGCAGCCGGATAATGGGCAAGGTGGCGATGAAACTGATGCTGAGCCACCCCGTGGGCGAGATGCAGGAGCGGATAGCCGTGCCGCGCGTGCAGCTCGACGGCGCCCTCAAGCACACCGGGCAGATTTCGATATCATCCAGCCGCGGCGTGCGGCTGTCGGTGATCGAGCGCCGGGGCGTGAGCGAGCAGGAGCCGGTCGATATCGCCATGCGCGAGCGCGGCGACCTGCTGTTCAAGCTGCTGAAGCCCGACTGGTCCCTCGTGGTGCGCAGCGAGGTGCTCCAGCCGCAGGTGAATGTGGAATTCGTGCACGTGGCGAAAGCCACCGAGGGCGTAATCCATCATTCGCACTACTTCCGCTACCGGCTCGAGAACGCAGGGGCGAAGGTGTTCGAGTTCGACGTGCCGCCCACGGCCCTCGGCCGGCCGGTGGTGACCGGCCCCGAGATCGCGCGGGTCGAGGAAACACAGCCCGGCAGCCGGCGCTGGCGAGTTGAGCTTACGCGCAAGTGGTACGACCAGCTTGCCGGCCATAGCCTGGGCGAGGGCGGGCCGTATCCGCTGCGAGTCGATTACGATACGCAATTCGATCGCACCGCAGGCGTGCTCGATATTCTGCCGGCGAAGGCGGTCGACGCCGACCTGCAGCGCGGCCACGTGGTGGTTTTTGCGACAGATCGCATCGAGCTGCGCCCGGTGGAGGTAGGCCCCGTGCTTCAGCGTCACGATGCGCGGGACATCGAGCGCAAATTCGGAGCCGGCGACCTCTCCGACGCCCCGTTCTGCTATGCGGCCGGCGGACCCGACTGGAAGCTGTCGTTTTCCGCCATCCGCCACGGCACCGCCGAACTGCTCGAGGCCGAAGTGCTGGACGTGGCCCTGACAAGTGTAGTGAACGAATCCGGCCGCAGCATCAACCGCCTCAACATGCGGCTGAAGGTCGGCGGAAAGCGCCATCTCGAGACGCGCCTGCCCGCCGGCGCAGAAGTCTGGTCGCTGCTGGTGAACCGCGCATCGACCGTCCCCTCGCTGAAAGACGCCGACGGCAAGCCCGTGTTGCTGATACCATTGGGGGGGATGGCGGGCGCCCCTCAGCAGACATCCGACGACCTCCCTGTGGAGGTCGAGCTGGTCTACATGCTGCCCCGGCAGTCAAAGGCGGAAGGCAACAACCAGACCTACCCCGGCCCGCAGTTCGATCTGCCCCTCAAGAACGTCACCTGGCAGTTGTACATGCCCGAGCACTATGAATACGGCGACTACACCGGCACGCTCACGCCCAACCGCGAAATCATCGACCGCAAGCACGTGCTGGCATACACCGTGCAGTCATACGAATCGGAAGTGCACAACGCAAACGCCAAGGCCCTGCAGCGGGCGATCGACCTTCAGCGGAAGGGCAACGAGCTTGCACAGCAGGGCAGGCAGTATGAAGCCAAGCAGGCGCTCGAGTCTGCCTATAACTTCTCCGTGTCGGACCCGGCCCTCAATGAGGATACGCGCGTTCAGCTTCGCGACCTTAACCGCCGGCAGGCGGTGGTTGGGCTGGTGGGCCGCCGCAACGCCCTGCGCATCAAGGGCGGTCAGGCTGCACCACAGGGCAACGAACCCCAGATCGACCTCGGCGATGCCTTCAATCAGGAACAGGCCGAACGCGTAACAAGCTCGCTCAGCCGCGATGACTACAAAAACCTCAGCCGGATCACCGACCGCCTGCTCGAGATGCAGGAGGCCGCATCGGGCACCGCCTCGCATATAGCAGTCAATATCCCCCTGCGCGGCAGGCTGGTCGAATTCTACCGGCCGATCCAGGTGAAGGCCGACGCCCCGATGTCTGTGTCATTCTCCGCCGCACCAAAGCCGGCCCCGCGCACACGGAAAGCCTGGGCCTGCTGGGTGGGGCTGCTCGCCATCACGGTCGCCATCGTTGGCGCAGCCCCGTGGATGCGGCGCAGATGCACCATCCCGGCCAGGCCGCCCCAAACGCCGCGCCCGCATGCCCGGCCGGTGCAAGGCGCCGCAGGCCATCGCGAGGGCGCCGCAGCCGCTTCGGCGGAGTCCGCAGGCCGAACGCCCGGCGGGCAGATGGGCGGCGACACCGCCCCCGAAATAGTTGAGCTTACAGGTGATGACGAAGACGACGCCGTAGACGCCGGCGACTCCGCCGTGCCGCCTGCACCATACGACACCGAGCCGCCGGCACAATCGGACGCGAAAGACTGGCGCGAGGAATTCGGAATCGACGACTCCGACGCAGAAGCCGGGCAAGGCGACGACGAAGGTGCGAATGACGACGAAGACGACGACGAGCGCGCCTGAGCGCGCGCAGACCTGAGCAGGCTTGTTCTTGCGCGAATGTCCGTGCTCGTCCGTGTCAGTCCGTGTGTGTCCGTGTTGCGAGCCAACTCGCGTGGACCGGCAAATGTACAAGAGTCGCGTTCGGGTAGGCCGTGGCCAGACGCCGGCAGGAAGAGTCGCCGCGATGCGACGAGCCGTTGTCAACTATCCAGAAGACGCGCTCGGCGGACTTGTAGGGCTCCGTGGACATGACCATATCCGCCAGTTCTTCAAAAGACTGAATTCCGGTGGACTGCCGGCACAGGCTGAAGGCCTTGCCTTCGCGGGCGTCTCGCCCGCGTGAAGGCCTGAGGCGCGAAACCCGGGTAGGGGCAGGGCTTGCCCTGCCCAGCCCTGCCTTCGGCCGGAACGACAGCAAATCAACCGGCGGCGGCCCATAGCGGTCGCCGCCGGTTTTGCATGATAGGCGTGGGAGCCGCATTGGTCGCAGGCAGGGGCAGGGGGGGACGCCGCCGGAGCGGCGGAGCCCCTTGCCCGCCCGCCATTGCCGCAGCAGCAATTCAGGCCTTATGTAACAGCCCCGGATGGGGCGGATCAATTTCTAGCCCAGGGGGAGTCTTCGGAGCTTTGGGTTACGGGCACGCCACCTCATCAAAGCCCCGTCAGGGGCGGCTCTTCTTCAATACCAGGTAGGGGCAGGTTTCCTGGCTGACCACGATAACCTGGTGATGCCGCAGAAGACGTGGCTGTTATCTGCCGATTTCATCTACGAGATCACCGGCAGCGATCCACTGGGCGAGTATTCCATCGAAATCGATCCCGAGTACACGGTGGTGGGCGATCCCGATGCCGTGGGAATCCCCTATAGCGTCAATACCACGACGGTCACGTTCGTCGACACGGTCTACGTGGATGACGACGCCCCGGACGCCCCCGGGCCAGGTGATCCTGCCGTGAGCGATCCGCTGGAGAATGGCTCGCTCGATCATCCTTATGATTCTATCGCCGAGGCGATCGCGGCGGCGGCCGATGGCATGCTGGTTGTGGTGCTGGACGGCACGTATACCGGCCTGGGCAATCGCGACCTCAGCTTCAACGGCAAGAAGATCGAGGTCCGATCGCAGAACGGTCCCAGCAGGTGCGTGATCGACTGCGGCGGAGCGGGGCGGGCGTTCATATTTGACAGCGGCGAAAGCTCCGATTCGGTTCTGCGCGGTCTTACAATCACTGGCGGCAGTGCCGGTAAGGGCGGGGGCGTCTACTGCAACGGCGCGTCGCCGATCATCCGCAACAATGTGATCGCCGGCAATTCGGCCCAACTCGGCGGCGGGATCGCGCTGGAGAATTCGTCGGCGCAGATCAAGTTCAACACTATCGCCGGCAATTCTGCTTCGGTCTCGGGCGGCGGGCTGTATGCGAATGCCTGCCAGACTCCGGTGGGGCAGAACCTGATCCTGTGGGGCAATACCTGTGTGGAAGGCGCGCAGGTTGCCGCGAAAGGCTCCTCCACGATGGTCCTCACTCACAGCGACGTCGCGGGCGGGCAGGCCGCGGCTTCGCAGGAAAGCGGCAGCATGATCGTGTTCGGCATCGGGACAATCAACGTCGATCCGCTGTTCGCAAATCCCGGCTCGCTTATTACCACCTGAAATCGGAGGGCGGGCGCTGGAATTACCACGCCGGCTTCACGCTCAGCTCCGCAAACTCGGGCCTGACGCTGACCGGCGCGGGCAGCGATGCGACGATCATCGACGGCGGCGGCAACGGCTCGTGCATCACGCTCAACGGCTTCGCATCCGGCACCATATCCGGCTTCACGATCACCAACGGGCTCGCAACAGGCTGGCCCAGCGAGATAGGCGGCGGCATCAACTGCGGCGTGGGATCATCGCCGACCATCACGAACAACACCATCATCGGAAACACCGCGTTGAAGGGCGGCGGTATCTATTGCGCCGACAACTCGAACGCGCTGATCTCCGGCAACACGATCACCGGTAATTCGGCCAGCGACCGCGGTGGTGCGATACGAACATTCAACAATTCCGCAACGATCCACGGCAACATCATCATCGACAACGTTGCCTTGCGCGGCGGAGGCGTTGCATTGTCGAATACCGACACAGGCATGACAAACAACGTCATAGCCGGGAACCTGGCCACGGAAGGCGGCGGGGGAGTCGATTGCTACGCGCTCACCACCTCCTACTACAACAACACCATCGCCGACAACTCGGCCGAGGCTTACGGCGGCGGCGTCTATTGCTACGGCGCCCAGCCCAGGCTGATCAACAACATCATCTGGGGCAACAGCGCCCCGTACGGCGTGCAGATAGCCGTGCGTTCGCGCACGCAGACCTCGCTGCTGCGCGTTTCCTATAGCTGCGTGCAGGGCGGGCAAGCCGCGGTGCTTGTCGATACAGACTGCTACCTGTACTGGCTTACGGGCAATATCGAGGCGAATCCGGCGTTCGTCGACGCCCCCGACGGCGACTACCACATCCAGCCGGAAAGCCCGTGCGTAGACGCCGGCGACCCGGCATCTGATTACAGCCGGCCAGACGGCGCCGTCGGCACAAGCGCAGACAATGATGACAAAGCCTGCTGCGGCCACGCTCCTGGAGGGGCTGCGCGGGACGATTCCATACGACGTTGTGCTGTACAGGGTGGAGCAGAGCCAGGCGAGCGACCGCGAGTTTATGGTGAGCGGCTGGGGCTGGCGCGCCGGTTCGATCAGCGAATTCCAGGCGAAGGTGCAGGAAGCGGAATGGTCGGAGTTTGTCAGCCCGGGCGGCATATACGAGAAGGACCTCGGCAGAGCCACGGGCGAGCAGGAGAAGGTTCTGACGTATCAGTTCACGATGACCATCCGCTTGAAGGCGGAATAAGGAGCAGAGCACAGATGGCAAAGGAAAAACGCAGGTTGACGCCTTTCGAGCAGATCGGGCTGCTGATAGCGCCGGTGGTCATCATAGCGTACGTGTATGTTCAGTTCGTTTACAGCCCGGCAAACAAGAAGGCGGAAAGCCTTGCGGAGCAGGTGGTGGCGCTCGAGCGCTCGATAGCAGCGCTGAAGGCAAATCCGGCCGACAGGGGCCTTCGCGAGCGTCTGGAGGCGGCGCAAGAGGCGGAGGCGGGAGTGAGAGCGAAGCTCGACGAGGCGCGCGCGAAGCTCGCGACGAAGGCGGATGTGCCGTCGGTTATCAATCAGATCACGAGCAACGCGCGGCTCAACGGCCTCGACAGGAATATGGACATTCGCAGGCTCGAAGAGTTCGCACGGCCTCCGAAGATGCTGAGTGAAGGCGCGCCTGAAATCTTGTACCGCGACAGGACCTATCACAGTCTGCGCGTGGTGGGGCCTTTCAAAAATATTCTGCCGTTTCTCGCGAACCTGGGAAGCGGCAGCAAGATCGTCGGAGTGCAGAACGCGAGCATCACCGTCGTCAACGAGAAGGGCGACCTCGAGGTTACGCTGTTGTTGCGGATATGAAGCCCAGCATACAGCAAGAACTGCTGTACGAGAGGAAGAAACAACCACAGGAGCAAAGGAATGGTTTGGCTGCCACGGAAGCTGATGGCTGCGACGGCCCACGAGTCGGCAGTGAAAATGTTGCTGTGCAAATGGCTGGCGGTTTCGTTTGCGGCAGCGGCCCTGATCATAATGCTGCCGGCGCGGAGCGACGGTGCCCAAGGCGGAGCCGAGACCGCATCGGTGGAAGCGGGCGGCAACAAACCTGCCGCAGATGAGGCCGATGCTGCCGATCCGGTCGAGCCGATCGCGGAGGCTGATAAGCCGCCGCGAATTGTCGAGCCGGATTCGGAGCCGGCAACCGGCGATGTGCCGGCGGTCGGCGAGCGTCCGAAAACGGGCGAGGCCGGCGAGTCGTCGGAGGCCGGCGAAGATCGCGATCCGTTCCGCGTGAGCGCGAGGCTTCTGGCCGAGGTGCGGAGAGCGGCCGCCGCCGATCAGCCCTTGGCGATCCCCGAGCCGACAGGGGTTAAGCTCAGCCTGCCCGACATCCGCATGACGGGCGTGATGATAGTGGGCGAGAAGAAAATGGCGACTGCCCATGTGGGCGCATCGGGGACGGTGACGCTCGTGCAGGGAGAGCCGGTGCTGCTGCCGGCCAACAAGCAGGGCGAACGCGTCCAGATAACCGTGCTGGAGATCGGCGAGCGATACCTGACAATCCAGACCGGCGACGGCAACGTTGTCCGTGCACAATTCAAATGAGCAAGCGGGAGAGATTTCATTGATGAACTGGGCTATGTCAATCACTCCAGTGAACTACCATATCTTGGGTTTACAAGGCGAACAACCGACCAACATGTAGTGCCTACTGGAGTCAAGTGCATAGCCCTGTTGATGAAAGCAATATTTGCAGCCGCAGCGATAGCACTGCTGATTTGTGCCGGATGCCAGACGCCTCCGCGCGAGGAGCCGCCTGCCGTCGATTTCGTGCCCGATCCGGTTTTCGACGAGACATGGACGGAGCCGGCCGAGCCGAAGGAACCTGTGATAACGGATGAGGAGACGGGGCGGGTGATCAAGGTGATAGGGCAGGCGCCCGAGAAATTTGTGGCCGATCTGGTGGCGGGCACGCTGGATGCAGACGCGCAACGCGCCAAGGCCGAAGCGATGGCCGCGAGGATGCCCGCAAACCTCGACAGCGAACGCATCGGCGTTTTCGATTTCAAGGAAACGCCGATGGTGGACGTGCTGAAAGTGTTCACCACGCTCACAGGGCAGAACGTGGTGGCGGGCAAGAACGTGATGGACCTCAGCATCACGCTGTTTTTGAAGGACGTTACGCCGCGAGTGGCGTTGTCGACCATGTGCAAGCTGTACAACCTGTGGTATACGCAGGACGAGAACGTGATCCGGCTGGTGACCGCAGAGGAGTATGGCAAGGAGCTTGTTATCCGCCGCGACGAGAAGACGCTGGTGTTCAACCTGAAATACGCTTCGGCGTTGGGCGTGGCGGATATCATCGCGAAGCTGATGGGCGAGTGCATTGTCTATGAACAGCCCGAGGAGTTTGCCAGCTACGGCCACGTGGGCACGGAAGAGGACGATTCATTCGGGGGCAGGGGCGGTGCTTCATCGTATAGGTCCCGCTCAACGTATGCCTCAGGCTCGGCCAGCAGCAGGTCGCTGGTGGGTCGGGGGGCGGCGCAGAAGGGTTTTGAGAAGGACCTGACCGCCTCGCAGATCGAGGCATTCGAGGCAGCCGCAACTGCGGCGCGCGAAACCGGCGTTTCAGAGCAGGATATCAGGGCGCTGCGCCGCGAGACGGCCGTCGGATTTATGGCAGTCTTCCCGCGCAACAATTCGCTCGCCATCCGCTCGGTCGACAGCCATCTCCTCAGCCAGGTGAAGGACCTCGTCGAGGTGTTCGACACCGTCACACGACAGGTGCTGCTGGAGGTGAAGGTGCTGAGGGTGACCTTGGACGACGGATTCGACTCGCTGTTCGATTTCACCTTCGCGGGCGATCACGCAGGCGCGGCCAATACGAAACACACGGGTTTCTCGTTCAACAACCCCGCAGCGGTCATCGGAAGCCCGACGTTCGAGTACACGTTCCTCGACAAGCACATTCAGACGCGCCTGCAACTGCTGCAGACGGAAGGGCGTGTGAATGTGGTCGCAACTCCGATGCTTCTATGTGCAAATAACGCGCCGGCCGAGTTCTTCACGGGCAGCAAGCGGCCGATAGTCATCAATCATGAATATGAGATACGCGACGTGGCCACGGCCGGCGGCGCCGCCGCCACGCGCGAGACCACGCGGCCCGTAACGCAGATGACGGAGATCGGCCAGAAGATGACGATCACGCCCAGCATCAACGAAGACGGCACTATCACGCTGCGCGTGCTTGTCGATATGTCGCGTGCAGGCATCCCGGCAGCCGTTGAGCTTGTGGATTCGACAGGCACGCTCCAGACGCTTGCGATCGATACGGTCGCCAGCGATACGGTCGAAAGCATCATCGTGGCCAAAGACGGCCACACGCTCGCGCTGGGCGGGCTGATCCAGGAGGAAATCCGCGACGAGGTCAGCAAGGTTCCGCTGCTGGGAGATATCCCGCTGATCAGACCGCTGTTCCGCAGAACTCATAAGCTGAATCAGAAGGTCGAAACCGTGATCCTGATCCGGCCGCACATCATGCTCACTCCAGCGACGGCCGATATCATATCCAGCGAGGTGGTGGGAGGGCTGTCGGATCATCCGTTTACGAAACTGGGCCGAGAGCATCTGCTGCGGTACGACCGGAAGTCGAACAAATTAAGCCCTGAGAAGGTCGAGTAGTACTAGTGTGAAGACCGGCGGCCGGATTCATCGGATGCCGGTCGGAAGAACAGGTTCCCACGGAGGTCGCTGTAGTTGCAGGCGACACTTGAGAAGATCATCTTTCAGATGCTATCGGCCAACGGCAGTGTTGATGGCTCGGAATACCCGGCGTTGTCGGCGGCGGCAAGGCGTTGCCGGCGGCAACTGCTCGAGCATCTCGTTGCCGAGGGGAGGGTATCGGAGGAGGAGGTCGCGCTGTGTGTGGCGGAGAAGTGCGGCCTCGAGATGGAAAACGTGGACGCATATTCGCTGCCGCGCGAGCTTGGCCGGTTTGTGCCGGCGCAGATAGCAGTGCGCAGCCGGGTGATCCCGATCGCATCGGACAACGGCACGTTGTGTGTTGCAGCGTCCGAGCCGATGCCGCCGACGGTTCTGGAGAACCTCCAGCGCGTCTCGCGCAAGCGCGTGGTAGTGCGGATCGCCACGAGGTCGGCGATATCTGAAGGCCTCAAGCTGCTGTACGGCCACGGCGATGCTGCCGCCGAGGAAAGCCCGGAGCTGGTCTCGGCGGTGGAATTCGCTGACGGGCTGCTGTCGGACGCGATGCAGCAGCGTGCGTCGGACATTCACATCGAGCCGGAGGAAAAGAGGGTGCGCGTCCGGTTTCGAGTTGACGGTATGCTGCGCGAATGCGGTTCCCAGCCGAAGGCGATGGCCGCGCCGGTGGTGACGCGGTTGAAGGTGCTGAGCCGGCTGAACATCGCGGAGAAGCGTTCGCCGCAGGACGGCAGCTTCTTCTTCGAGCACAACGGCGAGCGGATCGACGTGCGGCTGTCGACGCTGCCGAGCCTTCACGGAGAGAAGATCGTGCTGAGGCTGCTGGCGTCGAAAAGCCGGAGCTGGAGCAGCTAGGAATGGAGCCTGATACGCTGGAGGTTTTCGAGCGGCTGATCTCGCGGCCGCACGGGATCATCCTGATAACAGGCCCCACCGGCAGCGGGAAGTCTACCACGTTGTATGCATCGCTGCTGCAGATACGGTCGTCGACGATCAACATCACGACGGTCGAAGACCCGATAGAATACCAGATCGAAGGCGTGACGCAGACGCAGGTGGACCAGGCCCAGAAGATCACGTTTGCAAAGGCGCTGCGCGCTATGCTGCGGCAGGACCCTGACGTGATCATGGTGGGTGAGATACGAGACCGGGAAACGGCGGATATCGCGCTGCGTGCGGCGCTTACCGGCCACCTGGTGTTTTCGACGCTGCACACAAACGACGCGTCGAGCGCACTCGCCCGGCTGGTCGACATGGGCTGCGAACCGTTCCTCGTGGCAAGCTCGGTGTGCGGCATCCTGGCGCAGCGGCTGGTGCGAGTGGTTTGCGAGCAATGCCGCGAGCAATGCGAAGCACAGTCCGACGTGCTCGACAAGCTGAAGCTGCCCGACGGCACGCCGGTATACCGGGGACGCGGCTGCCACAGGTGCAACAACACCGGCTTCCGCGGCCGAATCGGAATATTTGAATTGCTCAGCGTGGATGAAGATATCCGCGAGGCAATTGTCAGCAACGCGTCCACCGACAGCATCCGCCGCCTGGCGCTGTCGAAGGGAATGCGCCTGCTGCGCGACGACAGCCTTCTGAAGGTTGCACGCGGCACGACGACGCCGGAGGAAGCCTTGCGCGAGACAACCGTGGAATGAGGCAAGGCCTGAGGCATGCCGGGATCGCGGGCGTCTCGCCCGCATCCATTGGCGATGCCCGAAGGCCGGTAGGTGCAGGGCTTGCCCTGCCCGATGCAGCAGAACTTGAGGCAATTATATGCCACTGTATTCGTACACGTCGATCGGCCCCAACGGGGTTGAGGAAGGCGAGGTGGTCGAGGCCGCGTCGGTGCAGGCGGCAACGGCGCTGCTGCGCTCGCGGCATATCATCGTTACGAGCCTGAACGAGGTGCGCGCGCAGGGAGAACCGGCGGCGGCCCCGGTTTTCCTGGCGCGCATCAGCACCACCGACCGCATCCTGTTCTTCCGCGAGTTTTCCGTGCTGATCAAGGCCGGACTGACTGTGGTGGATGCGCTGGACATACTGGAGCGGCAGGCCACGAGCCGCATCCTGCGCCGGATACTGGCCACCGTGCGGAGCGACGTCGAGCAGGGCGCTTCACTCGCGGGAGCCATGAGCCGGTATTCGAAGGTGTTTGGATCGGTGGTGGTGAGCATGGTGGAGGCCGGCGAGGTAGGCGGAGTGCTCGATTCGGTGCTGGAGCGGATCGCCGACATGCTCGAGTCGCGGGCGGATTTCCGCACGCAGGTGATGTCGGGCCTGTCGTATCCGATCATCGTGTCGGTCGTGATGGTGGCCGTGCTGCTGACGCTGGCGATATGGATCGTGCCGAAGGTCGAGCCGTTCATCATCGCGCGTACCGGCGGAAAGATGCCGTGGAACACGAAGCTGCTGTTCGACGTTTCGCGCTGGCTGGCGGATTACCTTGTATATGTGGCGATCGCGGCGGTACTTGCCGTGTTTGGCACGATAGCCTACTACAGCACGAGCCACGGCAGATGGCTGCTGGACCTTCTCCGGCTGAAGCTGCCGGTGATCGGCCCGGTGTTTCTGGCATCGAGCATCGTGCAGTTTTCGCGCAACCTGGCGTCGCTGCTTGCCAGCGGTGTGCCGCTGCTTGTTTCGATAGAAACGACGCGCAACACCATCGGAAACGAGGCGATTGCCAGGGTTGCCGATCAGATGCACGACCGCGTGATCCGGGGCGACAGCCTTTCGGGCCCGATACGCGATTCATCGCTGATGCCGCCGATGGTTTCCGGGATGGTGGCCGTCGGCGAGGAGACAGGCGGCCTCGACCGCAGCCTCGATATGGTCGGCGATATCTATGAGAAGCTTCTTGCCACGCGCGTAAGACGCATGAACATGCTGATGGAACCGACGCTGCTGATCATACTGGTCGGCCTCGTGGCGCTCGTCGGGTGGTGTTTGTTGTCTGGAATATTTTCGACGTACACGGTGTGATTTCCCTGCGGACACAGCTTGATGGCTGCAATGCAACTGAAAGGAGGTGGCGCGGGCTGGCTTTGCCGGCCAGAGCAGGCGAGCAGGCGAGCAGGTGACAGAACAGCGGACACCACCGGTCTACTGCTCTCCTGATCATTCGGGCCGGGGTTGCCGGCGGAGCATGCGAATAAGGCTGGTTGTGCGAAGCAGGACATATCCATCCTTCCTGTATAGCCGATTCCAGCCGCGGGATCGATGTCATTGGGCGCCTGCATACTACGGCAGGCATTTTCTCAGCGGGCAGGCAACCGGCGGCCCGCGCAGGTAACAGGAGATTCACAGATGTTACACATTAACAGGAAACGCGGTTTTACCATCCTCGAGTTGCTGCTGGTGCTCGTGATAATCGCCTTCTTCGCGGCAATGGTCCTGCCCCGGCTGGGCGGCGTGTTCGGCGATGCGCACATCAAAATCCGCAACAACAACATCCGCGAGATCGCCAAGGAGATTCGCATATGGCAGCAGGAACGCAACGGCCTGCCCAACAAGCTGATCAACCTGGTGAACCGGACGGATGCCGACTACGTGTTGCCTCAGATCGAAGACGAAGACGAGGAGACAGGTGCGGAAACGATGCCCAAGTCGTTCTATCAAAGCCTCAAGCCCTACATCCACACGCTGTCGGCGGCGGAGGCCGATGAGCTTCAGAAAATGGGCGTGACCTACCTGATGACCCTCAACGATCGCATCGGCAGCTACGGCACGTCGATGCCCGAGAATTCCACTCCGATGAAGCAGGAACCGGTTGCCGTGGGCCTGAAGGTCATGATGATCGGCGCAGGCTACGACAACGCCGGCACCTGGACCGAAGGAATTGCCAATGGCTTCTCGAGCTATGATGCAGATACCGGCATCGCAGGCGTCAATGGCGACGGCCCGGGCTTGGGCAGCACCGGCATGGACCACGGGCATCCCGAGTGGATGTACAGGATCGTCGTGGGCTTCGGCCCGGATAACTCGGTGGTGAAGGACGGCACGATGGAAGCTGCTCCGATCTGCCCGGAGTCGATGAAACGCCTGCAGCACATAACGCAGCAGTACTACGTTATCGTGCTGCCCCGGCTGAAGGCTACCGTCACGCAGGTGAACAACGACAACATGCCGACGCTTCTTACGGTCGTCGGCGAGGATGAAGACCGGCGCGATGTAACCATTGGCGAAACCCAGCAGGAATGGGAGTTTGCCGTTGTCAGCCCGAGCGGCGTCAACCCAGCCGCCAAGTCGGCAATGTGGCATATCGAAAACGTGCAGTAACGAATGCCGGTTACGCCGCAGGGGCGGGTGCAAACCCCGCCCCTGCGGCCGGCATCCCCACTAGCACAGACAAACACGGACGAACACGGACATACACGCACGGACGTCCACGGGCATGATCCCACGGCAGAAATATGCCGCTTGCTGCGCCTGCGCCGGCGATAAGACCTCGAATCCAGGTAGGGGCGGGTTTCAAACCCGCCCTATGTTGAATACACCAACCGTATGCGGCGGGCGGGTTTGAAACCCGCCCCTACCGTCATGTGTGTTGTCCGCGCCGCAACGCCTTGGGATCGCGGGCGTCCCGCCCCTCACAAATCCGCCTCCTTACAAGCCCGGCAGGGCGTCAGCCTTCTGGTCTCGGCCTTCAGGCCGTGGAACATGCGGTCGCCTTGCCCGGTTTCAGCGTCACCTTCGAATCGTCTACCGTCACGGTCAGTTGCCTGCCCGCCAGTTCGAAGGTGGTGGCGTCGCGCTGCATCTGCACGGTGATGAACCGGCCGGCAAACGTTATCCTGAACGTCAGCTTGCGCCAGCGCGCCGGCAATTGCGGGCGGAAGCTCAGCTTGCCATCGACCAGCCGCATCCCCGCGAAGCCATTCATCAGGCTCATGCAACTGCCCGCCACTGCGGCGATGTGGAAGCCCTGGTCGGCGTTGCCGTTGACGTCGTCGAGGTCGAGCTTAACCGAGCGGAGGTATTAGTCGAAGGCGTCGCGGGCACGTCCACTTCTGCCGCCATGATCGAATGGATGCAGGGGCTTAGCGATGAATCGTGAGTCGTCTTCGGCTCGTAATAATCGCAGTTGGCCCGCTTGGCTTCGATGGAAAACTTGTCGCTCAGCAGGAACATCAGCAGCAGAACGCCGGCCTGCTTGGGGGGGGGACATGACGTCCCCCAACAGGGGCCGGATTATTCGGATTACCCCTTGACATTCGCGGCTACACTGTTAAGATATTGCGGAAGTCGGAACAGGCCCAGCAGGTTGAATGCGCTTAGAAGAAAGGAGCTATCCGTGTATAGAATTTTTCTGGTCGTTTCGGCGCTCGCGGTGATGGTATTGGCTTCCGGTTGCGTGGTGTCGCAGTCAAGATACGAAGCGGCTGTAGCACAACTGAACGCAAAAGCCAAGGACTATGAAGAAGCGGCACAGAAGCTTTCCGCACTCGAGGATAACCTCAACTCGGCGGAAACCAGGCGCGATGAACTGGACAAGGAAAACAAGGAACTGAAGAAGGCCAACACCGACGCCGAAACCAAGATCAAGTCGCTGACGGCGCTATTGGGGGACAATGAAGCGAAACTCACCGAGAGCAGGAGGCTCGTGAACGAAGCTCAGGGCCAGATCAAAAGCGCTCAGGACGAAGCCAGGAAGCTTAAGGGCCAGCTCGAGGAATCTGAGAAACTGAAGACCAAGCTTCGGCAGGAAAGCCTCAAGCTGGTTGCGCAGATCGAGCAGCTCGACAAGAGCCGCAAGGCGGCTCTCGACAAATCCGCTGAGCTTCAGGCGATGCTCGATAAGCTTACTCAAGTCAAAGACGAACCGGCCAAAGAACCTGCGACTGACGCCAATGAGGAGACCACCCAGGAATAGCCGGCGCGCCACCCACTGCGCGGCCGCGTCGCGATTCAGACGGGCGACCCGGCTCAACGTGAAAAAGCCTTGACAATGTCGCCGCGGTGCTTATCATTGAGGATAGTGTAACGCGGTAACCTTTGCATCGAAGCAGCGGAGCCGAAGCCATGAAAACTGTTGCCCTCGCCGGCCTTGCGGCCGCCCTCATAGCAGCCACAGGTTGCGTTTCGCAGGGCGAGTTTGACGCGGTCGTAATGGAACGCGACCAAATTCGCAACGACCTTGTGAAATCCCAAGACCAGATCAAGAGCTTGGAGTCCGACCTCAGCAACTCCAACGAACAAGTTGAAAGCGCCACGAAGAAGATCGCCGAACTGGCCAGGGAAAGCCAGGAGTTTGCGAGCACCAAAGCCAAGCTCGACGCTCGTATCACAACGCTGACGGAAGACGTGGGCGCGGCTGAAGAACGCGCCAGGAAAGCCGAGCTTGCAGCGCTCGAGAACGACGCCAAAACCAAGAACGCTGAAGCACTCATCAGCGCTCTTCGTGCGATGAAATCGCAGGCGAGCGCAAACATGGCGGCCGTCAAGGTGGAAGGCGAGAAGACGCAGCGCCAGATACAGAACCTCGTGAAGGCGGTGCTGGCACTCGATGAAGTGCTCGCGAAGAACGAGCCTGCAACTGCGACATCCACAACCGGCACGACATCGGCACCTCTGCCGGACACCGGCGCCGCAGCAGGAGTCGATTGACATCGATCTGCGCCGCCCGGCCTCTCTGCACGAAAGCGCACAGGCAGCCACAGAGACCGGGCGCGCCAAGGACGCCGCCATTGCTCACACGGCAATCAGCGACCCGCCGTCAGGGCGGGTTCCTTTTTTTCATCGAATATCATGCAGGGGCCTGTAGACCGGAAGAGGCTGAACAGGCTCCGCAATATGACGACCCGCAAATGAGAGGTGATAGTGCATGAACGAGCAGAAGCTGCACAATTCGCTCTGGAGAGGATGGAACACGTGGGATGTCCGCAGCGTTTCCACACACGTGTTTCTGCCGGATAATGCAGCGATCCGATTCGCCGCATTCGACGCCCCGTCTCGCAGCCACATGAACAACTTCGGCTGGCCCGAGGCCGAGCGCTTCGGTCCGCACGCGGTAAACGGCTCGTACACGTGCATCGACCTCCGGCACGCCGGCCACCGCTTCCAGATAGAAACCGCCGCGCAGGGCGAGAAATTCGTGGCCATCGTTACTCCAATCAGCAAGGAATCGTTCTACCTGCACGTTGAAGCCCTGCTGTTGTGGGGAGCACAAGGCACAATAACGGCAGCCAGCAGGAAGATCGACATCAACACCGCCAGGGGCCGCAAACACGCGATCACCACGTCGCTGCCGCATTCGGCGCCGCCCGGCGATCCATCGGTCGCAGCGCATATCGCCTTCCCGATGAGCGGGCCTGCGGTTATCTGCTGCAACTCGCGGATGAACCTCGCCCAGGCGCGGCGTTTCATCGCCGACCGCCGCGAGGAATATTTCAAGACCGAAAGCCTCACAACGGAGGGGGATGTGGGCGAAGGTCTGCGGGCGCTTCAGGCAACGGTGGCATGGAACACCATCTGCGATCCGGCCACCAACCGCGTGATGACGCCCGTGTCCCGAATGTGGGCGCGAAACAGCGGCGGCTACGTGATGTTCGAGTGGGACACGTTCTTCCTCGGCATCCTTGCGTCGAGCTACCACAAGGAGCTTGCCTACGCAAACGTGCTGGCTATGCTGGGCGAGATGGTGCCCGAGGGGCACGTGCCGAATTTTGCCTCGCCCAACGTCGTTTCACGAGATCGGTCGGAACCGCCGGTGGGGGCCTACTGCGTGCTCAAGCTGTGGCGGCAGCATGGCGACGAATGGTTCGTCAGGGAATGCTTCGACCGCCTCGTCAGGTGGAATCGTTTCTGGTTTGACGCGCGCGATCACGACAACACCGGCCTGCTCGAGTGGGGCAGCGATCCATATAAGCCCGAGCGACCCGAGCCCGAGTGGCTGGCGAAGAACGTCGGCGGGCGGCAGGGCGCGATGTGGGAGTCGGGCCTGGACAACTCGCCGATGTGGGACGACGCCAAATTCAACGAAGAACACCAC
>Ga0307380_10005587_pt1 | contig 16659 bp, 13 predicted proteins | sample UN3MG_FD_202239 | JGI IMG/M metagenome (GOLD analysis project Ga0307380, IMG submission 202239) | Soil microbial communities from Risofladan, Vaasa, Finland - UN-3 | ecosystem: Environmental > Terrestrial > Soil > Coastal area > Acid sulfate soil | place: Finland: Risofladan, Vaasa | collected...
GTCAAGAAGGTCGACCTTGTTGTCGTTGGCCACATCCACGAAGACATGATCAACCGCGAGGTCTCCGAGGCGTGAAGCGGCTCAAGCACCGAACTTCGCGGACCTGTTGGCCATACCCATCATTATTGGCAGGAGATCCATTCCGCGGATCCTGCCAAGGGCCCCGACCGCAGCAGATATCTCATCGTACTTGCGCACTGAGTCCACTCTCGAGTCAGCACCCGATATCGTCACGGGGACGGGGTCTGCACTGTGGTCCTTCACGCTAATCGGGGTGGAATGGTCCGCCGTCAGGGCTACGACTACATCCTCGTGCAGGTCCTTGAGGATGAGTCCAAGCATCATATCGATGCTCTCGATCACCTGGACCTTGAGACGAAAATCGCCATCGTGTCCAGCGATGTCAGGTGCCTTCACGTTCAGGAACACGAAGTCGTGAGTCTCCAGGGACTGCAGGACTGCCTTCGCCTTCGCCATGTAGTCGGTGTCCAACCCTCCCGTGGCGCCAGGAACGTCGATCACGTCCATGCCGACCATCCTGCACAGCCCCTTGACCAGGGTAACGCCGGCAACGCCCGCGCATCTGAGCCCATAGCGTTCCGACATGGGCTCGAGGTCTCCCACGCTTCCAGCGCCCCTCGGCAGAACGATGTCAGCCTTCGGAAGGCCCTGCTTCTCGCGGTCCCTGTTCACCTCATGGTCCGCGAGGACCTCATGTGACATCCTTACGAACTCGTTCAGCAGACGGGCAGTCTTCTCGGCACCGGGTGAGAGGGGTTCTGAACGCAGTATCTCCCCCTCGGAATGGGGATCCACCTCCGACACGCGGTGATCGAGGCCAGGCCCTCGAAGCACGAGCACCGCCCTGTGTTCGGAACCCTCCTTGAATATCACATCGACATCCTCGATCTTCATGCCCGACAGAGCCTTCGCGAGGGCGGCCGTGCCTGAGCGTATCCTGCCGGCCCTCCTGTCGGTCACATGACGGCCGTCCGCGCTTGTCGCGAAGTTGCATCTGAAGGCGACGTCCCCCTTCACGAGGGATATGCCCGCTCCTGCCGCCTCAATAGGCCCCCTGCCAGTGTATGCCTTGTAAGGGTCGTAGCCAAACAACGCCAGATGTGCGGTATCGCTTCCCGGGACGACGCCTGGAGCGATGACGTCCATGATGCCCGAGATGCCGTTTCTCGCGATAGCGTCCATCGCCGGTTTCCGCGCCGCCTGAAGAGGGGTCTTGTCGTCGAACTGCTTGACGGGCCGGTCTGAAACGCCATCACAGACGACCAGCAGCATGCGTTTCCGTCTCATTCATACGGTGAATGTGCTGGGCTCTAATTAACCCCTATCCTCGGTTCAGCGTCTTCCGCGTGGCCAGCACAATGGCGAGGCAGCACAGGTTGGCGGCGGCGCAGACCAAGATCACACCGTCGAGTCCTCGGGTGGCGAAGACGGGTGCGAGCATCACAGGTGAGATGGCGTACCCCATGAACCTCGCAGAGTTGAAGATGGACGAGGATGTGTCCTTGTTCCCCGACGAAGCTCTCATCAGCATCGTCAGCAAGGGTGACCATATGAAGCTGGAGCCGATGCCCATCACGGCCAATATCGCAGCGAACAGATACAGCTCGTCTGCTGTCTGCAGAGCCAAGGCGGCCCCGACCGCTATGAGGAAGCCGACCGACACGCAGCATCGTGTGCCGTGTCTGTCGACCAGTCTGCCTGCGACGGGCGACAAGAACACCCCGGACAAACCAGAGAACATCAGCACGAACCCTATTTCGCCGGTGCTCATCCCGACCTCGTCGCCGAGGTGAACGGACAGATACGAGATGACGCCTACGAACGACGCAAACGCAACGAACCCCGTGGCCGACAGCAAGGCGATGTCGCGGTTCCGCGCAGTCGACGATAACTGCCGCAAGAACCCCTGCGGTCTCTGCTTCCGAGCGATCTGAGGTTCACCGCGGAACACCACAAGGACGGCCACGAGAACGACAAACGCCATCACGGCTATGGCGACGAAGGCCAGCCGCCAGTTCGTCTCGGCGAACAGGCCACCCAGGAGCGGCCCGATGGTCACCCCGGCAGTGCTCGTGCTGCCTAGGTATCCCATTGCGAGACCCTGCCGGTCCTTGCCGGCCACGTCGAACACTATAGGCACGAGGACCGGAGCGACGAAGGCGTATCCCACGCCTTGGACCACCCTCGATGATAGGAACACCTCCAGAGAGGGCGAGGCGGCCGCCGCGAACGAGCCGCCGATGTAGACTAGGAGCCCGATACTGAGCGTGAACCGACGGTCGTAGGCAGTGGACAAAATGCCTGAAAACAGCTGTATGATGGCGAACGGCAGCATGAACGCGGGGATGGCCAGGAGCACGGCCTCCTCGGACGCGTTCCATTCAGCTGCTAGGACGCCGACCATGGCCAGGAAGGCGTTGCCCGCGACAGGTCCGGTGAAGGACGCCGCATATGCCACGATCTCCTTTGACCTGCGCAGGACCATCACCAGCCGACCAGTGACGCACGGAGTGTCTTTTGAGGCGCCGAGGGGGAGATTTGAACTCCCGTGGTGACAAGCACCAGTAGCTCTCGAGGCTACCGCCTTAAACCGGGCTTAGCTACCTCGGCAACTCTGGACGACGCCAATGCATCATCGGTCAAGTATTTGTCGTTTTCAATCGGTGAATGCGTTTAGCACGATTTGAAGAGTTGCGGTGGTCGCGGAGGGAAAAGCGTTTCAACAGCGAAGGTGTACCTCGGCCCGGGAGACCGATGAAGATCACCGTTCATGTCCTGCCTGTAAGAAAAGAGACTCTAGCGGTGGACCTGCCGGAAGGGGGCACCGTGGAACGCCTCATGAGGGGTCTTGACATGCTACCTGATGCCTGGATCGCCGTCATAGGCGGAGAGCCTGTGCCAATTGACCGAGCGCTTGAAGACGGCGATGTGGTAAAGCTCATATCGGTCGTATCTGGAGGCTAACACTCGGCGTACTGGCTGCCTCTGACAATTATTATCGAAAACATGCAAAAGTATTTATCAGAGGGCGTATTAGTAGTATCCGAAGAACAGCGCTTAGCCTTACAATTGCCGAAATCACGATAAATGTCATTCGCAAGGATTGGGTCGCTGGCATGTGCCGCGACTCGCCTGCAGGACGTTAGTCAGAACTCAGTTTCGCAATGTGAGCTGAAACCAGCCAGCTTAAGCTGAACCTGGACAGGGGAAGCGACGGGCTGTTCTTCGCCACAGAGGCGAGAGAATGGACATAGATCCAAGTACGACGAAATATCTGATTCAGGCGAGACTTTCGACTGATGGAATTGTTGAGAAACCCGACATAGTCGGAGCGATCTTCGGACAGACCGAGGGATTGCTCGGTGAGGAACTGGACCTTAGGGACCTGCAGAAGAGCGGAAGGATTGGCAGGATTGAGGTCGAGGTATCCTCGAACAAGGGCAAGTCGGAGGGGACGATATACGTGCCTTCCAGCCTCGACCAGGTCGAGACTGCGATACTTGCTTCGTCCCTTGAGACGATTGACAGGGTCGGCCCTTGCAAGGCGAGGATCTCAATCGAGAAGGTCGAGGACGTGAGGGTTGCCAAGCGGAACAAGATCGTCGATAGGGCGAAACAGCTGCTGACGGAGCTCATGAAGACCTCGAAGACGAGCGGCGGTGACCTGACGGACTCGGTCCGTCAGTCTTTCCAGATGGAAGAGGTAGTGCACTACGGCCGTGAGAGGCTGCCCGCAGGCCCGAACATTGACGATTCAGACGCGATCATCGTGGTCGAGGGACGGTCGGACGTCCTAAACCTGCTCAAGTACGGCATCAAGAACTCCATCGCCGTCGAGGGAACGAACATCCCGAAGACTATCGTCGACCTTGCGAAGGAGAAGGTCGTCACAGCGTTCGTGGACGGAGACAGGGGTGGCGAGCTGATCGTCCGAGAGCTCATGCAGGTGGCCGAGATAGACTTCATCGCCAAGGCGCCCGCGAGCCAAGAGGTCGAGGAACTGACACAGAAGCAGATGGTCAAGTGCCTGAGGAACAAGGTACCTGCGGACCAGTTTGCAGAAATGTTCAATCTCACATCGGGCAATCACCGCAATGGCGATAAAACGGACAGGCCGCAGGGCCGCCGTGACGACCGCCAGAGACACGACGACGACCGCGGTCGGAGACGGGGCGAGAGAAGCAGCGACCCAATCAGCAAGGACGACCGGGACACGGGCAAGAAGCTCTCGCCCGAGCAGTCGCGCCTCAAGGAGGTCCTGACGGAGCTGAACACGACGTCGAAGGCCAAGCTGTTGGACGAGGGCGGGAAAGCACTCATGGAAGTCCAGGTGGCGAAGCTGGCAGACACTCTCAAGGTCGAGGGCGCACGCGCGAAGACGGTCGTGTTGGACGGCATAATCACCCAGAGGGTCCTCGACTTGGCTGTCGAAAAGGATATCACCACGGTAGTAGGTGTCAAGGTAGGCAACGTCGCCAAGCTTCCGACGAATGTCACAGTGCTGACGAAGGAAGACCTAACCTGAAACCGTGGAACGCCATGAAAGAAGAGGACCTTACGAAAGAGCACAGGCTGCTGGAGTCGATCGAGACAACAGAGGACATAAGAATATCCTCTGACCCGCTCGAGCGTGTGATAGGACAGGACGAAGCCGTAAGGCTCGCCCGCATAGCGGCGGGGCAGAGGAGGCATTTCCTCCTCGTCGGCCCCCCAGGCACCGGAAAATCGATGATAGCGCAAGCTCTGTCCCTGCACCTGAGGCGCCCCACAGAGGAGATAAGGGTCGTCCACAACCCCGAGAACCCCGAGAGACCCATGGTAGAGGTGAAGAAGGGCGACGATGTCGAGAAGGAGGCGGAGTCCAAGGGGTTCGCCGAGGGGGAGTTCATAGACCCGAAGGAAGCCCCGGTCAACGTTGCGGAGCGACTGGGATACCGCTGCGCCAACTGCGGCGCCTACTCCTCACCGAAGGAGACCTTCTGCTCCAAATGCTCACACTCGAAAGCCACCTACGGCAGGCCTACGACGAACAACCCGTTCGGCGACCTGCTCGGGGGACTTGTGGAGGTCACCATGGGTGGCATGGCTGGCCGCGATCGGGTGACGACCACCAGGAAGCGGTTCGGCAAGGAGGAGGTCGTCGTCTTCGAACGCGCGGGCGAGATGATCAAGGTCCTCGACCAGCAGGCGCTCGAGAACCGGAGGATACTCGAGAAGGAGAGCCCCAGGAAGGTCATAGTGCCCTTGGACAGGAACCCGTTCGTCCTCGCGACGGGCGCCAGCGAGACCGAGCTGCTCGGCGATGTAAGGCACGACCCGTACGGGGGGCACCCACAGCTGGGTACGCAGCCCTACGACCGAGTCGTCGCAGGCGCGATACACAGCGCTCATGAGGGGGTGATCTTCGTGGACGAGCTTCCGCACCTCGGACACCTCCAGAGGTACATATTGACCGCTATGCAGGAGAAGCGATTCCCGATAGCCGGGCGCAACCCGCAAAGCGCAGGAGCGAGCGTACGCGTGGACAACGTGCCATGCGATTTCATTTTCGTGGGAGCGTGCAACATCCAGGACATACAGCACATCCTTTCACCTCTCAGGTCAAGGATAAACGGCGGCGGCTACGAGGTCCTCGTGGAGACCGTCATGCCTGACAACGACCTCAACAGGGCGAAGATCGCCCAGTTCATTGCCCAGGAGATAACGATGGACGGTAGGATACCACACGCCACGCGAGAGGCGGTCGACATGGTCGTCGATGAAGCTAGGAAACGGGCGAAGGTAGTGGACAACTGCGACAAATCGTTGACCCTCAGACTGCGAGAGCTCGGAGGGCTCGTAAGGGCCGCTGGAGACATCGCAACCGGGGAAGAGGCCAAGTACATCGAGGGGAAGCACATCAGGGACGCACTTCGGCGGGCGAGGCCTGTCGAGGAGCAGATAAGGGAGCGCTACGGGAGCTTCATGGGTGGTGTCTCGAAAGACATGACCACATCCGAGAAGGAGAGCTCACCGTACCACTACTGGAACACGCATGTGCATGATGATAAGACGGGCTACAGATGAGAATGGCCTTCAGTTCTCCAGGACCTTCATCATTACGTAGGCACCCTCGCCGTTGACATAGAAATTGTTCAGCTCGCCAGTGACGGCGAACCCCTGACGCTCGTAGAAGGCCATCGCGCTCTTGTTGCTCTTCCTGACCTCGAGTTTGACTGTGTGAATATCATTGGCTATGCACCTCGCATACAGCTCCTTCATCAGTATCGAGCCGAGCGACCTACCCCTGTACTCTCTCAGGACCGCCAACATCAGTATGCGGGCTATACGCTTCTCAGATTCCACTGCGGCGACGAAGCCGATCAGCCTGCCATCGTCCTCCATGACGAGGAACCCATCCTGCCAGATGTTGTGCAGAGTGAGGTAGAGAGACGGAGGGTAAGTCTCTCCTAGGGAGGACTTCACGACCTCCATCACTCGACGCACGTCTGTAGGGGCGAAGTGCCTGATGATCATCAGCCTGATGGAACCATGATGAGGGTCATTAATCTTCCGTGGTTAGCGATGCCGCCTGGCCCGGTTCCGCTGCACGAGCCTTGAAGCGGCGTAGGCCAGGATTGCTGACCCGGGCACGACCATCGCCCCAGTCCACCAATGATCACGCGCTTCAGTGTGGGGCTCAAGGCATGGGGCGAGCGCACGGACCGTCATCACAGCGGTCGCTTCGTTCCCCCAGCCATCAGCCACGGTCAGCATGACTTCGATGGTTCCGGGGGTCGTCACCAAGAATCGGATCTCGCGCTCGTCGCCGTCGATCGTACCGTCGCATCCGATGTCCCATGAGTAGTCCACCACGAGCCGATCATCGCTGCAGCATCCCGTTGACAGCGTGATCCAATCACCGCAGCTGACTACGACCTCCGCGGAAGCCTCGACCACGGGTGCCATGACATCGGGGTACCAATCCAGCTCGAATGCGCTGAGCAGGTAATCGGCGACCTCGGCGGAGCGTACGATCGCTGCGAGCTCACGGTTCTTCGCGAAGGACGCATATACCCAGTTGTTGCTCGACACGACCGCAACTTCGCCGTCTGCGAGCATTCCCTTGTTGTGCGTCACCGTTATCGGTGAACGTTCGTGCATCATCTCGAAGACGCCACGGGTCGACTCCACCGATGCAACCGCTGTGAGTGCGTCCGCGACCTCGCTGTTTCTGTCCAAGTTGAACCACGTCGAGTCGAGAAGCATCCTGCAAGAGCCTCCAGCACGGAGCATCTCGATGATCTTGCCCAGAAGCGGGTTCAGAGACTCTGTCTCCGACCATCTCGTCGCCCAAAGGAGGTCCGTCTGGAACTGTTCTATGCATATGTCGCGCGACGCGGCGATCAGATCGCACAGGAACGGGACTGCGATGGAGCAGTCAGGAGACAGACATAGCTCCACATCTGCTGGTGAAGTGGAGACAAAGGGCAGCAGAATCCCTTCGGTGTGCGGGCTGTCCGCTTCGTCTCCGACCTCAATGGCGTTGTCGAATCGCTCGTCCATCCTCCAGTCCACCACATCGGGGCGTCCATGGCGCACATCTTCATCGAACACAGCGCTCATGTGCTGCGCAAGTTCGTGGTTTCGGATTGCGATGCCCCATCCTCGATTGCCGAACACTCTGTCAACCGGCAATCCAGCCTCCACGAAATTCTCAGACAGCACGACGAGGCCGTCTCCGTCGACGACGATGTATTTCGAATGCATCGCGGACACATGCTTCACGACACCATCTCCGAGATTCCCCATCAGGACTGTCACCTCCGCGCCGGCGTCGGCCAGTCGGGACAGAGCTGCAATCTCCTTCTGAGACATGCCGCCTACGGGGTTCCCTTCCATCAATATCCACACTTCGACACCGCGATCCAAGACGGCGATGAGCGCTTCGAACACCCTCGAGGAGTCCATTTCGTATGCGCACAGTCTGATCGACTCCCTCGCCGAGGCAATCATGTCTAAGACTGTGTCCAGGGAGCAGTCAGGGCTGACGAAGGCGGTCAGATTGCCGGGCCCAACGAGCGACCTCAACGGTCGATGTTCTGTATACCCGTACCTGAACTCCCTGAAGTGTTGCCAGTCCACAGCGGTGTCGGTGTCTGTGAGGGATGGGATCCGGCACATGACCTCTCCTTTCCGAGGGGCCGGCAGAGCGGGCCCGCTCCACGCATCAGATATCGACTCTGCGTCACCGAACAGAACGAAGTCGACCTCGACCCCATCTGAATCGATGAGCGCGATCGAATCCCCATCGTCTGCGAGCCTGAACGTCCCATCGACTTGGACAAGAGCGGCCCCGTCTGAGGGGTCGATCGAGTAATCAGGTTGTTTGCCGAAAGCAGACGAATACGAAGATGAATTGAAAGATGTGCAGACCTGGCCTCCACCGCCGATGACCGCGCCCTCCCTGAACACCAACGAGCCTTCGCCATCGGTGAGCGCCCAGCCTGCCAAATCAATCTCGTCGTCCCCTTGGTTGTGGATCGTCACGTACTCGTCGCCCAACGTTCCACTCGCATAGAACTCGCAGAGTGAGACAGTTGGTCCAACGCAGTCAGAGCATGTCGTGCCGGCGACCACCTGGCTGAAGAGAGGAGCGATTGCAGATGCGCAGAATATGAGCATGACTGCGGATGAAGTCACTCTCAAGGCTACGGACGAGGCCGACATGGCCTATGCCTGCACGCTTGGCAAACGCCAAAGAGTGGACGATTACATGCAAGCTTCTGGCTACCGTCTCATGCCGTCTGCGAGGTCGAGCAAGACCTTCCTCGGATCGCCCGCCTTGACAACTCCACTCGCCAGGAGGACGCCGTCCGTGCCGAGTTCCACCGCCTTCGCCACATCATCGCCGTTCTTGATGCCAGCGCCGCAAAGAACACCTATGCCAGAGCATATCTGTCGCGCCACACCCACGGAATCCTTGACGATTGCTGGATTGGCGCTGGTGACGGATATGTCGCCGCCTATCAGCTCCGGAGGCTCGATGGCCACGAAATCAGGCTCGAGCGACGAGCACGCCTTGGTAACGCCGATGTCGTTCGTACACACAATAGTGGACAGGCCAGCATTCCTGCATTTTCCGATTAGGCTCTCTATGTCAGCAATGCGCAGCCTCCGCTCAGAATGGTTCAGCAGCGTGCCAACGGCGCCACTTGCGACCACGCTCTCGAGCGGCACATGGCCAGTCGTGCTGCCAGCCTTCACATTGTCGATGTGCTGCGACAGCACGGGGATGCCCACGGACTCGACGACCGCGGCAAGGTCCGTCATCGGGGGAGCCACGGCGATGACAACGCCGGTCTCCTCAGCCACGGACTCGCATACCTTGGAGAGCGCGACCGACCGCGCCCCACTCGCCTCGGGGTAGGTCTTGAAGTTGACTACGATTATCGGCCTCGTTAGAGCCTTCAAGGTGATCGACCTCTACTATAGCGGTTTCATCCTGGGCTCGAGCTTCTTCAGTACCTCTGGCCTTGTCGTGTACTCCAGGTCGTCCGGCGACACTATGCCAGGCATGAACGGCCCGTGCCCTCTCATGTATATCGATATCTCCATGGCCTTGTTCCGGACAGTGTCCCACTCGGACCCCGCGAAGTAATCCACGGGTTTGTGCACGCCTGGCTTGCCACCCGGGTTCTCGAGCCCTTGTATCTTCCCGTCGCTGATCTGTATCCCGAGGGCACAGACCCGTGGGGGACCGTCGTGATACGAAGGGTCCGAACCATCGACACTGCAGGGAAACCATGCGCCATAGTGAGAGCCACGCATCCATCCGGCCACGAGCTGCGGGAACGCGAACGGCTGCAATACCTCGCCCACCGCAGGCAGGCCAGACTGACACCTCACGAGCATGACGGGGTCGTCCTTGCCGACGTACTTGCCGGCCAGCATGTTGAGCTTCTCTGTAGAGACGACTGCACTGACACCGATCTCCCTGTGCATGACCCTCTTGACAGCGAACCTCGTGGTGTCACCTATCAGCGCGAGGATGTCGTACATCTCGGCTGGAGAGCTCATGACGACCGTCTTGTGGTCGACGACGTCCACTATCTCGAGGTCGTATCCCTGATGCGCCCTGGGATCTATCACGAGGCCCGTCGTTGTGAACGGGTCCATGAATATCTTCGAGATGGGCAACGAATAGGCAGATGGGCCGCACTTGTCCGCCAGAAGGACCAGCATAGGTTCGGTCGGCCTCTCCTCGAACTCCATCTCAGCAGCGCCTGGGCCCTGCCCTCTGACGTTGCCTGAGAACGCATCTGAGAGAAGGTCTTGGCCAGCAGCGTACAGCTTCATCTTCTTGGCCTCAGAGGCAGCCGCCATGAATGCGTTCCATGCCAGCTCGTGCACTTCCTTGTTGTTCTCGCCGTTCCTGTGGGTCATCAACAGCTCCATATCGTCACCACAGCGCGTGACATAGAAGTCGTTCAGCAGTCCGTCCTTGAGACCCTTCTCCAGCGTGCTTTCGGCGATCTCCATCATCTTCGGATGCGGTTTGGAATGTCCAGCGACAGATCCAACATCCGCCTTGATCAGAGAGACCGTTATTTTTTCCGGCATAATATATTCCTCCAACCCTTCAGAGTTGCATTTTTCCGAATGCGAGGCATTGGATATATATTAACCGCTTTGAAGTGGCGGACTGGAGCAGCCAATGAGTAGCAGATGTGAGAGATTTAAGTACTGGCCAGGAGATATGCGTAACGGCGTTTACGAAATGTGGCGCCCACGGTCGGTTCGATTGGATGGACAGAATCAGCATGCAAGCTAATGACAAGATGCTTGACGAGGAATTATCAAGATTGCTCTCGAGCAACCGCGAGAGAATTGTCGGTCAATGGGCGAAGATCACTAAGACGGCCTCGGTCAGGTATTCGGAACGACCTCTCGACGAGATAAGGGACAATCTATCCGTCCTGTTCGACGGGATCGTCCAATACGTCACATCCGGCGACCGGAGACTGCTGGATGAACACATCGAACGTGTATCCCGGATGCGCGCGAAAGCCGGGTTCGAACTATCCGATACGCTGATGGCACTGTCTCTGGGCCTGCGCGTCACGTTTGAGATACTCAGAGACGAATGCGAATCTCCCTCCGACCCTGTCCACTGCTTTCACTTCGCGAGCACGATGTCCGATGTATTCTGCCAGATCTCGATGCTCCACGCGAAGGTATCCGAGGACGTGCGGAGGAAGGTGTCCATCGCGGGCGCCATATCCACCATATCCGAAGCCCATGTGCATCTCAACGAGGAGACGATTGCACGACACTCGGTGGATAGCCTCGGCGAGAGGTTCGGCATAAGGGCGGCCGCACTCCTGCTCGGAGAGGAGGGTACGCAGACTTTCGTGGGAAACGGAGAACCGACCGGAGAAGACGCTTTCAGGCTTGCATGCGAGGAGGCGGTCAAGAGGGGAGAGATGGTTCGACTTGAACCCGATGGGACGATGGTCTCCTGGGCAGACAACATCCAGGCATTGATTGGTGTGCCCATCGTCGCCAGAGGGCGCGTACTCGGAGCGGTCTCAGTCGCATCGAACGGCGAGACACGGATAGAGGAAGAGGAGATCGGCGTGGTCAATTCAATCGCTGATCAGATTGGCATCGCGTGCGACAATGCTCGGCGGTATCACGGTGCCGTGGGCCAGGTGGACAAGTTGAACACAGGCAATTCTGAGCTGTTCACGATGCTCAGCGCTCTGGAGGCATCGGTCTACGTCGCCGACATGGACACCTATGAGATCCTTGCGGTCAACCGCATGATTGAGGACGGCTACGGTCAGGACCTGGTCGGCAGGAAATGCTACGAGGCGCTTCAGACGGACCAGAACGGGCCTTGTCCGTTCTGCACGAACGATAGGCTGATGGTCGATGGCATCCCCACAGAGCCGTACTCGTGGAAGTTCAGGAACACGAAGACCGGCAGATGGTACAACTGCGTCGACAAGGCGATCCGCTGGCCCGACGGGAGGCATGTCCGAATAGAGTTGGCATTCGACATCACCGACTCGGAGAACGCCCTGGCCGCCGCCGAAGCAGCCAACAGGCAGGTTCAGCTGTACAACGACCTGCTGTTGCACGACCTCGGCAACTACGCAAACACCATCAAGGGGTACATCGACCTCGCCCTCGATGACAACGACCTCAAGGATGACCTCAGAAAGTCGATATCATCCGCGGGGTCCCAGGCGGCCAAATGCATGCAGCTGCTCGCCAAGATCAAGAAATTCTCCAAGATGCAGTCCGCCGCCGACGAGGCGCGCGAAGTGAAGGACCTGAACGACTTGCTGGACGAAGCCATCGCTGAGTCACAGGCGATCTCAGACGGCGTAACACCGAAGATATCGAAAGCATACGACAACGAACCTCACAAGGCCAGAGTCGGCGCATTCGCCAAGGAGATCTTCCTCAACCTCCTGACGAATGCAATGAAGTACGGAGAGGGGAAGGATATCGAGATCAGCGTCGACGATGATTCCATCGGTGGAACACACGCATGGAAGGTGACCGTCTCCGACCACGGCCCTGGAATAGCACCGGACGAGAGGGAGAAGATATTCAAGAGGTACTCCCGTCTAGATATCTCGAAGAAGATGAAGGGAACGGGCTTGGGACTGTCGATTGCCAAGACTCTAGCCGACAGATACGGTGGCGACCTGAGCATGGGCGATCGGGTCGAGGGTGACTACTCAAAGGGTGCGAGCTTCTCAGTCCGCCTGCCGAAGGCGTAGAACCGCCTCACCGCGGGCAAACCCATGCAAAGGCTTATGCGAAGAGATGCCACTTTTCGAGCTAAGGTTGGACCATCATGGGGATAGTCGACGAGCTAAGACCGATATTCTCTCCGAAATCCATCGCGGTCATCGGGGCATCAAGGAGCCCGACCAAGCTCGGATTCGAGATACTGCAGAACATACTCGTCAACGGATACAAGGGCAAGGTGTATCCCATCAACCCGGAGGCGCCGGAGATATTGGGCTTGCCGGCATTGCCGAGCGTCATGGCCGTCAAGGACGACATAGACCTGGCGATAATCGTCGTCCCGGCTGATTTCGTCCCCAAGGTGATGACCGAGTGCGCCAAGAAGAAGGTCAAAGGCGTGATCATAATCTCCTCCGGGTTCGGCGAGGTCGGCGAACACGGCAAGCAGCTCGAGCGTGAAGTGCTCGATATCGCCAAGAAGGGTGGCATGCGAGTCGTCGGGCCGAACACCCTCGGATACAAGGACGCGATAGACAACCTCGATGCCGCCTTCGTGTTCGGCATGCCAAAGCCAGGGGAGATCGCGCTCGTGAGCCAGAGCGGAGCGCTCTGCGTCGGCATGATATACTACGCCAACGGAGAGCACATCGGACTCTCAAGGGTCATCTCGGTCGGCAACAAGGCTGATGTGGACGATGCCGACCTCATAGACTACCTCGACCAGGACAAGGCAACGAAGGTCATCGCCATGTACATCGAGGGTATCAAGGACGGCAAGAAGTTCCTTGATTCTGCGAGACGATGCAAGAAACCCATCGTCGCAATCAAGGCGGGACGCACACCGGCTGGATCCGCAGCCGCATCCACACATACAGGGTCACTCAGTGGCTCGGACGTCGTGTACGATTCCGCATTCCGACAGGTGCACATACAGAGAGCCTACGAGGTCGGGGAACTATTCGACTTCGCAAGAGCCCTTGCTTACCAGCCCTGCTCCCCGGGGAACAGGGTAGGGATAGTCTCGAATGGCGGCGGGGCCGGCATCATGATCGCCGACTGGTGCGAGTCGATAGGGCTGAACGTGCCGCGCCTCACCAAGAAGACCTGCGACGCGCTTAGGCCGCATCTGCCGTCGATCACAACGGCGAGGAACCCTCTCGATGTGACGGGCGACGCCCGATTCCACAGGTATCATGTCACTGGTAGCATCATGCTCCAAGACCAGAACATTGACGCATTGATAATGGCCTGTGTTCACGCGGGGATAGCGCGGCCGAGAGAGTATGTGGGCGCGGTCATCAAACTCGTTGAGGAGAACAAACAGCTCAGGAAACCCATCGTCGCCTGCTGGGTCGGAGGGCCCGAAGTCGACGAGGTGGTTCAGGAGCTGCGGGTCAAGAACATACCCGTGTATCCATCGGCAATGAGGGCAGCCAGAGCCGTCAAGTGTCTGTACGATGAGGGGAAGCGGCTGGAGGGGACGCGCCGGGGTGCGCCCTGCAGGATCAAGTGACAGTGTCGGCCTGCAAGATGTTTTATCCGTCCTGCGCATCAGCCCTCTGTCAACGGCGTCCACCATGAAGAAGATCAATTCGTCCCTGGCCGCCATCACCGCCGTGGCCCTCTGGGGGCTGGCATTTCCGCTGATCCAGGACAGTCTGGAGTTCTTCTCGCCTATAATGCTCGGTTTCCTGAGGTTCGGCGTCGCATCCATCATGATGACCGTCGTGCTGCTGCGCCTGTATACGCCCCGCGAGATCAAGTCGCTCCTGTCGCGCGAATGGAGGCCGATAGTCGTCCTCGCAGCACTCTACGTGACGATACCGAACATAGCACAGAACATCGGGCTCCAGGAAGGCACTTCCTCCGTGGCGTGCGTCATCCAATCATCAAGCCCGGTCCTGACTCTGCTATTCGCCGTGGCATTGCTGGGCGAGAAGCTGACCCGGGCGAAGGGGATTGGCACGCTGATCGCCATGGCAGGCACCATCATCTTGGTCACGGACGGGGGTATCTCGCTCGAAAACGAGAGCTTCGTGAGCAGTGCTATCATCATGGTGTCCGCCGTGTCCTACGGCCTGGCATGGGTATCCGCGAAACGCGTGATAGAACGCAACCCCCCGATGCTCGTAATCGGGTTGGCTATCATCATCGGGACTCTGTTCCTCGCGCTAGCTCTCCCCATGGAGACAGAGCTGAGATTCGATACGACTCCAGTCGCGGTCTTCGACCTGCTTGTCCTCGGGACATTATGCGCTGCCGTGTCCTCCATACTCTACCTCTCGGTTCTGAAGACGGAGGAGGTCTCCCGGATGGCATTCTTCATCTACATGATGCCAGTGTTCGCATCCCTCTTCGCCTGGATCCTGAGGGGTGAGATGGTCGAGGTGCTGACGGTGGCGTGCGGGTTCGTGATAGTCGTCGGGATCGTCATCGCCACGAGGGGACCGAGACAGGCGTACTCCGGCAAAAGTGTAAATATCCACGACTGGGTTACGCGACGAAGGTGAGACTAACTTGCCCTCTTGGCAGCACATAACCTATTCTGACGAGATCACCGCCGAGCACACAGGAAACGTTGTCACCGTCGGCGGATGGGTGCAGGAGATACGCAACCTCGGAGGCATATCATTCATCCAGCTCAGAGACCGCACGGGCGTCGTCCAGGTGACGGCCCTGAAGAAGAAGGACCCAGAGCTGTTCAAGGAGATCAACTCCCTGCAGAGGGAGTCCGTGATCACGGTCAAAGGGCTCGTCAAGGAGAGCAAGGAGGCGAAGAAGGGATACGAGATAATCCCCGACGAGTTCACTGTTCTGAACGCCGCCGAGAGCCCGCTGCCGCTCGGAGTCGTTGACAAGGTGGGCGCGGACCTCGACACAAGGCTGAACAACCGTTTCCTGGATCTCCGAAAGCCTGAGATAAGGGCGATATTCCGGGTGAGGGCGAATACGCTCGCCGGCATCAGACACCATCTCACAGGCGAAGGGTTCATCGAGGTGACGACACCGAAGATAGTGGCAGCGGGGGCCGAAGGAGGCTCGACCCTATTCCCAATCAAGTACTTCGACAAGAGCGCCTACCTCGCGCAGAGCCCTCAGCTCTACAAACAGAACCTGATGGCCTCGGGATTGGACAGGATATTCGAGATAGCCCCTGCGTACCGAGCGGAGGCCTCGGACACAGTGAGACACATAGCCGAGTTCACATCACTGGACGTTGAAGTTGCATTCATCGAATCCTCCGAGGATGTCATGGCGGTCGCAGAAGGAATCGTCCACAACAGCCTGAGACATGTCGTTGAGACCGCGAAGCGGGAGCTGGACATCTTGGAGGTCGACCTGAAGGTCCCAGAGACGCCTTATCCACGGGTCACTTACGATGAGGCGATAGAGATGCTGCGGTCCAACGACATGAAGGTCGACCATGGTGAGGACCTGGGGACCGAGGGCGAGAAGCTGCTCGGTGACATCATGCTCAGGGAGCGCGGTTCCGAACTGTACTTCATAACGAAGTTCCCGACATCTCTGAAGAGAGGCACGTTCTATGCGAAGCGCGATGACGAGAACCCTGAACTGACAGGCTACTTCGACCTCGACTACCGAGGCCAGGAGATCGTCTCCGGAGGACAGAGAGAGCACCGATACGATGTGCTCGTGGAGCAGATGACGGAGAACAACCTCAACCTGGAATCCTTCGAGTTCTACCTCAAGGCGTTCAAGTACGGCATGCCCCCGCACGGCGGTTTCGGTTTCGGTGTCGAGAGATATGTGCAGAAGATGCTCAACCTGCCAAACATACGCGAGGCTGTGCTTTATCCAAGAGACAGAGTGAGGCTGATCCCCTGAACGAACGGTCTCTCAGGATGCTTCTCGAGCTGCCCACAGCGGACG
>Ga0307380_10005588_pt1 | contig 16659 bp, 10 predicted proteins | sample UN3MG_FD_202239 | JGI IMG/M metagenome (GOLD analysis project Ga0307380, IMG submission 202239) | Soil microbial communities from Risofladan, Vaasa, Finland - UN-3 | ecosystem: Environmental > Terrestrial > Soil > Coastal area > Acid sulfate soil | place: Finland: Risofladan, Vaasa | collected...
ATATTGGAACATCGGCACTTGGACACAAGATACGTTAAAAAACTCTGTATTGCTACTACAGTCTCTCTTTAAACGTCCTTTTAAACCTAACTGCCTGACTGTAGTTCAAGAGCGGTCTTTTCCACATCTAACCATACATTCAAAAAATTGTCTGAAAAAATCTTATTTATATCTTCTTCTGTATACCCCTTTTTCAGAAGCTCATAGATCAAGTTTGGATAGCAGGAAACATCCTTCAAGCCATAAGGGAGATTATCTCCAACACCGTCAAAGTCCGAACCTAAGCCTACATGGTCCATGCCAACTAATTGTACAACATGGTCGATATTCGCAACAACATCTGAAATGTCGGCATCGCCAAGCGGATTGTTCCGCGTATATTCTTTGATGTATTTCTCTTGCTCCTTACCTTTCAAATTATGAGTTTTAATATAATCCATCGTCTGTTTTTTGCGGTTTATATATTCCCTGTTTACCTGCGTATTCACAAACATTGAGCCAAAATTTATCTGAATAACTCCCCCCTTTTTCGCCAATAGTTTTATCATCTCATCATCCATATTACGCTCCCACCCGGGGGTAAAAAAGCGACATGATGAATGAGTAGCCACTACAGGAGCTTTTGAAATTTCCATTATCTGATAAAATGCTTTATCCGAGATATGCGAAACATCCACGATCATTCCGAGACGATTCATTTCTGAAACAACTTTCATTCCGAAAGGACTTAAGCCATTCCATTTTGGTCCCTCGTCAAAAGATGAATCACAAATATGGTTATTCTTTGAATGTACAAGTGTAATGTAGCGAACTCCACGCTCGTAAAAGTATCTCAGATTATTAAGATCGCCTTCTATAGGTGCTCCATTTTCAATCCCCATAGCAAGAGATATCCTGTTATTACAAAACTGCTTTTTTACATCTGCGGCCGACCTGGCCATAACAAACTTGCCCGGCCAGGACTCAGCAAAACCTTCTATCATGTTAATTTGCTTATCAGCAAGAACACGGGATCCACCTTCTTCTTCGTATTCAGGAGGAACATATACGGCCATAAATATCGCATTAAGGCCCCCTTCTATCGCTCTTGGATAGTCAAAATCTCCCCCTGCGGTTCTCCTTGAAATATCCTCCATCTTTTTGTTGAGACGATAGGGTACATCCAGGTGGGTATCGACAATCATATACTTTTGAGCTAAGTCATTTGCCTTCATTTTAAGTTCAGCATCTGCTGAGATTTTCGTTTGTTGCTGAAAACCGGCAACCAACAAGTACAGCAACAAAATCGCTCCTCGCAGTGCAGCCTTCCTATTCTTATTCATAATAAATTCGCCAACCAAATTATCAATCTCCAGGCAGTGGCTCGGAAAATTACCAAAAGATTAATTTTTCGCCCTAATCAACATTCCATATTCTAACTTGGATATGTTAAACCCCTGACCTCAGGTATTGTACTATTTGTCCGATAACACTCTATCCATAGCCTCCAGAGAGGACAAGTAGATTCCATTAGAATAATTGGATAATAGCTGCATTGCTGCAGTTTTATTTTCTGTGTATAACCGACAGGCGGCCTCTTCAAGCGGTCTTTGCATTGCAACAGCATTCTTCTCAATTTGCCGGGCCTGATACTTTACACGTGTCACTGTATTAGCAGAGGCACCATCAACCTTGTTACCAAAGTTGGAGAACGTCCAAAAAGCCTGGAGCGGGTCGGCCCTGAAAGGAGAACTTATTCTGTCGTCAAAAAAACTCTTCGACGGCCTTTGTGATTTCGATGAAAAACCGACAGGAAAATCAGAAATACCAAAGTGAAAAGGAATGTAAAAAGAAGTACGGGGCGAAGCAAGACATGTCCAGTAAACAATTCCTATATCCAAGGGGACATTCCTGCGCAACTGAACGACAAAGCTGGTTTGGGTGGCACCGCTGCAAATGGGACAGCCGCCTTTGGTCGGGTCTTCAGCAGGCGATGGCAGCGGAAGTGTTGGCCCTTCCTTATCATGCCGCAGAACATCCATAACCTCGGCCACACTTATCTTACGTCGCGGCACAACCGAAACAGTCAGATTTGGGCCCAAGGGAATAGAATCGGCTGTAACATACTGCAGGCCGGCCCACTGTCGGCCGAAGTTCGATGGTTTTGAAGCCGACACAGGATTTGCATAGACGGTAGCAAAATCAAACGGCCCATCCTCCTTGGGATTGTACCAACCTCTTGAGACTGCATATTCGACGATATCAGCAGAAGCAAGAAAGTTTTCTTCGTCGGACAGGTCAACCTGATGAACCGTGTAGGTATTGGCCACCATTGCAACCTCACCATCCCCGACCCGCTGAGCAAGCCAGTGCTTTCCATTGACTACACAGAAAAGCCAACCTTCATCAGGGTCACAGATGATATACGTCCGGCCGGAGTCTATATAACCGAAACGCTCAACCAGTTTTCCAGCTAATAAGACACCTTCCCGTGCAGTCCTGGCTCGCTCGGCCACCAGACGCCGCAGCATATAGCCTATCCCACCATCAGTGATTTCAGGCTTATCTTCTCGAGAAGGACAATTGTCCGATGTGATGCAAACGCCCCACTCATTGATGTAGCTGTCAGAGAAAAACATGCCCGGCATTTCGGACCATAAATAAGCCCAGGTTTGTTCGATCTGCTTTAACTGCCCACCATTGATGAGATCCACTTTTTCACCGGGTAAGTATTTTTTACGTGAGATTTTGTGATGGTTTACAACTTGAGGCGGAAAATCATCTTCGTTATGGGCCATAATAACATACCCATCGGCCGATGCCCCCTTACCTACTACTATGGAAAAACACCCATCAAATGATGCTGCTGATACCAAACCTGTAAAGGTCAGTACGGATACAACAGTAAGTAATAACGTTCCGGTGAATATTTTCTTTATCTTCATATTGCTTCTCCTCATCGAATCAGCTAATCATCACAAATTAGATCGATCAGTATTCGGCTTCAAAAGTATGGAAACCAAAATTTATTGTCTTGATAATTCACCCTCAGTTGAAGCCACTACAACTGCGCATGATACATCGCCCGTAACGTTAACCACAGTCCGGCACATATCCAAAATACGCTCTATGCCAAAAATCAGGGCAATGCCCTCCAGAGGCACGCCGATACTCTTTAATACGATTGCCAAAGTGACTACCCCCGCCATAGGTGTACCGGCTGTACCTATAGAAGCTAACGTGGCAGTCAGAACTATGGCCAACTGCTGGGCCACATTCAGGTCCATACCATATACTTGTGCGATAAAGACTGCCGAGACTCCCTGATAAAGACCCGTGCCGTCCATATTTATCGTAGCTCCCAACGGCAGTATAAAGCTCGAAATTTCCCTTGGAACACCCAGATTTTTCTCGGCACATTCCATTGTAACCGGCAAAGTGGCCGAACTGGAGCTTGAACTAAAGGCAAGCAATTGTGCCGGCCTAATGGCCTTGAAGAAAGTCCCAATTTTTTCCTTGCTAAAGAACCTTATTGCCATCGAATAGACAATGGTCAAATGGAGAACAAGCCCTGCAATCACTACAATCGAATATTTACACAAAGCACAGAAAATATCCAGGCCGAAATCGGCAATAACCGCTGAAATCAGCGCAAAGACACCATAAGGTGCAAGCTTCATTATGATATGAACCATTTGAATCACGATGTCGTTGACACCCTCAAAGAAGCCTATCACCGGTGCGCTTTTGTTAGCTGGAATCAACGTCAAACATATCCCGGTTAATAAAGCCAGGAAAATAATTTGCAGCATGTTGCCTTCTACAAATGCCCTTACGGGGTTTGTCGGAATAATATTCAACAGGATATCCGTGATGGTAGGTTTCTTTGACTCTGTATCAATTTCGATATCCTGCTGTTCCGAAATACTTTCCCGCAGTTGTGCCTGGTCCTCACCCGAAAGACCTACTCCGGGCTTGAAGATATTTGCCAGAAGCAGCCCTATAGTAATGGCGATAGCCGTCGTGCACAAATAATAGGCCAGTGTCTTGACGCCGATTCGACCCAGCTTCCTTACGTCATTTAGACTGGCTGTCCCAATCAGCAGCGAGGCAAAGACTAAAGGCATAACAACCATATAAATTAGTTTGATAAATGCTGAACCAACAGGTTTGATATAATCGAAGACAAAGGCTGAAAATCCCCAGGAATTAGCCAAGATACCAAAAAACACCCCCAATAATAATCCCAATAATATCTTGGTATGTAATTGAAGTCTTGACAATTTCATTGACACTCCCGAATATATAGACTTTCAGTCTAAGCATAATAATAAACAAGAGAACAGAAGTCAAAAGAAGAATAGCCATGGCAGCCCAACCAAGATTCAAAGAATACGCTTACGTTGAACGTCATTACGCCGGATTATTAAATTTAATGGCAAATCCAGAACTAAATTTGTTAGGAAACAGCTTATGAAGAGACTACTTATAATACTTTGCTTTGGGTTGTTGATAGCATGTTTCGGCTGTCAAAGCCAAAGTACCACATCGGCTCCTGTGATAGGGATTACGAGTGTCTACAAACTGGATGAGCAGAAGAACGCGGCTCACACGCTCGTGAATTTCGCTTATGTCCGGGCTGTTGCTGAAAATGGTGGTGTCCCGGTAGTTTTGCCTACAGTCGACAATGAAGCAATTTTACGGCAATATGTAGAGCAACTGGACGGTTTAGTCCTGGTTGGAGGTGCTGACATTCCCCCTTCGGCTTACGGCGAGCAGCCGCACGAGACTGTCATACCATTGCTTGCGCAGCGCTACAATTTCGAGCGGAAGTTGATTGCCTTATGGCTGGCCGGCGGAAAACCCATATTGGGCGTATGCCTGGGAATGCAGTTCACAAACGTAGTTTCCGGAGGAGCGATGGTCCAGGACATTCCTTCTCAGGTAGGTACAAAGGTGAATCACCGCGGATATCACCACGTTCAGATTGAGCCGGAAAGCTCTCTGGCTCAGATTCTCGGTGCCGAAGAAGCATTCGTTTATTCAAACCATCACCAGGCTGTCAGAGACATTGGCAATGATTTGAGAATCATTGCTCACAGCAAAGACGGAGTCGTCGAGGCCCTCGAACGGATCGATGGAGGATTCGGCCTGTTTGTACAATGGCACCCGGAACAGATGGACGACAAGCGGCACCGTAACGCAATCTATGGCGCCCTGGTTCGTGCATCGGCGGTGCCAAGATAGAAGTGTTAGCTTTCACTGATTAAGAAGGAAACATAGTTCATTCTTGCATTCAAATTGGTTCATGACTTTCACTCGCTGGATTGCGACAAAATGTCCCCTACTGATAGGGTAAGGGGTGTGGCTCGAGCCATTCAACCATGTGATTTTTTATAGCCCAAGTTGTGAAAAAGTTGCCAGCCGGATTGTGGTGGCCGATGTAGTATCGCTTTAGATATGTGTTGATGTCCACTTTGAATTGCTTGTAATCAGCGAGAAAAAAGTCACGCATATCGATGACAGGATAGTGTTTACCATCAAGCCAATCAATAAAGCTCTGGTCGAATCGGGGCATGCCCTTTAACTCTTTGACAATGTTGCCCTGCCCGAACGATAGGACCAACATTAGCTCTTTGTTGTTTTTCTCGACAAACTGTTCCGTCCAAGTAATGATATTCCTGGTGGCGTAGAGTGCTGCCTCAGTATGAATTTTTCTTATCGCCTCTTCTGGTCTTAGAGCCAGAATTTTCTTATCGAATATTCCGAAGGTCTCCGATATGGACTTGAGGAGTTTTGGTGTGGTTTTTCCGCTGTTACGTGTTCCCATTACAACTTGAAGTACCGGGTCGTTTTCAAAAGTTCGCCGGACAAAATCTTCCTCGCACAGTTTATAGACGTCTTCTGGTCTGCGGCACAGATTTTCTATCTGCTCGCATTGATTCCGTTTTACGTTCACGCGCAAATAAGGCAATGTAAAACCGCACGGCGTGCGCTGGCCAAAACGGATCGAGCGCCATGAATCCAAGTTGCGAAAGTGGTCATCGTCCCAAATGTTAAGGATGATATATCGGGCTGGGTCTTGCTTCTCGACCGTTAGCATGCGTCGAAAAGCCTGGTAAACACTGTATCCGCCGATGCCGTAATTGTGAATTGGCTCCTGGAGATGCGCAGCCAAGTATTCCTGCCAGGTTTCTCCGTCGCTGACCTGATCACAGTGCGTGAAGCTGTTGCCATAGGTGTGGATTCGACAGGGTTTATCGGGAAAGTTGACGATTTTTCGGGCTCCGTTGGATTCATATCGGTAAAAACCTTTGGAGCCGTCTACGCTGCGAGGCCGGACAGAATCACAAAGAATCCATCCCAGCTCAGAGTCGAACGTCCAGCCTTGATTGCGGCTAAGCTTTTCCGGTCCTTGCCGGCCCCGAATGAAGTTCTCAACCTGTTCGCGGCTGGGCATAAGCTGACGAAGGTATTCTCCAACACGAGCCATATCTATGTCACGACTGGATGCCCTTGCCCCAGCTGCAACGTCGAGCATCATTCCTGCACCGGTGGCTCCAGCGGCCTTCAAAAAGTCACGTCTTAGCATATAAGAACTCCTAAGCAAATGTTACTATCGAACATTTACTGCACAAATATTAATCAGGCACACCACGTCGTCATGGGCGGGAGAGAAGTGTTCCTTGAGCACTGGCTATGCTTTTCGTATGACGGACTTCCACGCCACACAGGACCGGCATATGGCTCGTCAACGAGACTCCATCGTCTCTCGGGACGAATTCAATTTCCAAATTACGGCTAACTCTAACACCCGGGAACTCCCTCACAATCGCCCTATGCGCCCCCCCTGCTTCTCTAAACAGGTCTAAACCATCAACTACCTTCTGGCCTTGTAACTTGATGTCAAAGACCCGTCTACCTGCCTGCTCGTTTTCGAGCTCAGCAAAAAAGAGCCGGACCGTATATTCAGCCATCCCGTCATCCTCACTTAATAAAGGCAAAAGGCATCGCTTAAGCCCGCGCCCGCATGAACTAAACACCCGCGAGTTATCAGCTCCGGCTACAGGTTCGACCTCACTGTTCTGCCGGAAGTATCCCCCTCCCTCGAAGAATTCTGTTTGCAGCTCAAGCGAAAATCCCATCGCCTTTCGGTCTGAAGGCAACCCAGGCCGAGGGTATCCAAACCATAGTTCTCCGTTGGTGTCACGTCTATCCCCCGGGGCGCCTAAGTTGACAGCAAGGCGTCGAACCGGAGTACTACTTCCGCCGGCGCTGTAGATTCCCCATCGCTCTCGGTCGGGACGTGGTTCAAGGGCGATCGAACAGGTTATGGGATTGAGGCAAATACAACCTGAGCTGGCTTCCGGTGCGAGGGCAAGCCCATCGGCGGCAATTGCATTGATCCAGCACCCAAGCCGATGACCGGAAAAATGACGAATGCCGCTGTCATCACGCAGATCGTAATAGGAAGTGTCACCCGAGCGCATCAGGAGCATCTGTGGACATGCTGAGATCGCACCACAGTGATGGCCCGGCCGCAGAAACTGCCAGGGTGTCTCAACACCACTGGCTGGATGGCTGCGCATCTTTTGTTTTCCGCTTTTGAGATCATACGCCCATGGCTCAGCAAGAACCGTATCCCCAATGATTACGGGCCGGTGGCGGTAGTTGGCATCTCTTGCCCACAACAAATCGCCACTTCGTGCTGACAGAGCCACCAGCCGCCGGCGTGAGAATTCACCCGCAAGGAACTGCCGCCAGTAATGGCCATTGGCATTGGCACCGCATAAAACAACGATGCCCTCTCGATACATCAACGTCAGCTCACCGCCGCCAATTCCGATCTTACTGCAGTCCGTCACGTCCACCGGCTGGCTCCAGAGCTTACCTCCCGTTCGAGCATCGACTGCGACGACGAGGCGAGCATCAAGTTTCTTTTGGTCCTCTTCCGCCCTCTTTGCCCGCTCGCCGGTAAGATTCCTCAAATGTGACTTGTCCTGTTGCAGCAGTGTCTGGCGTTGCTCTGGAGATAAGGAGCTATCAACAAAGAACAGCCAGCCATCGCCAACTGCGATAGTGAGATTAGCAATGTTCTTGCCCTCACAACTCCACAGAGTCTTACCAGTTTTAACATCAATAGCAAAGATGGAGTTGGAAACGCCCAATTGCATAAGTGTACTGCCATAAAGAATACCGTCAACATAGGCAAGATATCCCCACTTGGAGGCACCTTTTGACCCGGCAGGAGCGTGATAAGTCGCCCGAGTCTCGCCAGTCTCAGCGTCAAGCTGCAGACATTTGCTGCCGACTGCCACAAACAAACTGTCTTGTGACGCTGCAATGTTACTACATTCACTCATCTTGAGCCGCGTGCGCATAGCTCCGGGGATTTCTCGCTTCCATAGCAGTATGCCGTTATAGGAATCATAGGCCATGATGATGTTTTCGCCCTGGATTAAAAGCCGACCATTGACTGCAAGCGGTGCGGCGGCGGCATTATGACGATTGACCATCGGCGCCGGGCCTGGCTCGCCAAACCAAAGCAAGCCAAGGGGACCACCTAAAAGCTGGTCATCGCTGCAAGCGGTGTTACCCGGCTCTGCATACTGGTGCGTCCATTTACCGGAACCCGATAGTGGTCCTCGCTGCAATGTGGCCCAGATTCCGTTCGTTTGACTAATTCGGCATTGGCCCAGTTCCAGGCGATCAAACCAGCGGCACAGTTGTTCAGAAGTCACATTGCCAGCCTGAGCCGACGCTTTCGCCGGCACTCCCAGACAGATATAACCACCGCATGGCTTTAGGTGCCGGGCAAGTTCGCTGGGATCGCCGGGGATATTACCCGTCAGGAGCAAACTGTCAGAAACGATAAGATTTGCGAAGTAGTTGGAGTACGACAGCTTAGAAATATCACCCTGGTCGATGGTCACGCGTTCACCGTAAAGACCCGCTGCATCGAGTGCCAATCTTGCTGCCCGGGCTTTCTCGGAATCAGGCTCGATTCCAATAATGGTCAATTCTGTTCGCAGAGCCAATTCACGAGCCAATCGACCGCGTTCGGCACCGAGGATGAGGCAATAGCCTTTCTTAATGCCTGTCTCCATGATGATGGCCTCGGCGGCTGCCTCATAAACCGAACTCAATTCATCTTCAGGATAAGGATTAGTGACCAACTGAACGGACCTTTGAAATATCGGAGTTTTCTTTTTGGCTACCTCTGACGAGGAAAAACAATAAATCCTGCCCTTATCTGTACTGACGTAGAGGCGTTTGTCGGCCAGAGCCAAACCTCGTGCTTTGCCGTCGACTTTCGCACTCCAAACCATTTGGCCGCTCTGTCGATCGAAAGCAGTCACCTGCTCTCTACCACCGGCAATTACAAGGTTGTTGTTTAATATTAACTCTGCGTCACACTCACTTGGGATACGCCAGATGATTGTAGGTGTGACGTTTTCCTTTTGGTGTTGTATCAGTTGTTCTTTCAAGGATTTTAGTTCCTGCTGTAATTTTGCATGGCTATCACCCGTCGCCTTCTTGAGGTCACTTCCCAGAGTTTTGATCCTGTACTCCAGAGAGTTTCGACGGCTGCTGGCCTTTGCGTATGCAGATCGCGTCATAGCCACAAGCTCACGTCCCGTCGCCAAATAGGCTATGTCCCCTGCTACTGCGAGGCGTCGTCCGGGAAACCATGCAAAACCGGTCTTACCGGTATTCTGATCAAGTGCCAATAGGTGGTTCTGCGTACCAGTATAAATTTGGTTATCCGCTAATAGTGCATACGTACCTCCAACGACACCTCCGGCTTGTTCGCCCCTCCAGCCGTACCTCTGTTTGAAAACCATCTGTCCGTTCGTGCGATCGAAAGAGACAGGCAAGGCCCTTCCGGAGGGTACAAAAAGTCGGTTTTTTGATGTCAGCAAGTATCCCTGTGGCGAAAGTTCGTTGCGGTAAGCATCTTCCTGACTGATGGCATCGTTCTTCCAGATAAGGGCTCCGTCTTCGGCACGAACCGCGCAAAGATAGACATTCTCATGTGGAAAGATTCCGGCGCCGAAGTAGGCAATCCCTTCATCGACGAGTACACCTGTTCGAATAGGCCAGCGAGAAATCATCCTCTCATTCCCAAGAAGCATTTCGTCGTTTGGCCCCCCTCTTTTTTTCCAAAGTACTGTTCCATCGTCAGCCTTAAGGCAGTAAACAAAACCATCATCAGAACCCACAAATACCCGGCCTTTGGAGACAGTAGGCGCCAGGCGAACCGGGCCGCCAGTAAAAAAAGACCAGCGTTCTTCACCTGTGACAGCATCAAGTGCGTAGACCTTGTTGTCGGCAGAGGATCCAAAATAAACTAAGTTACCCACTGCTGCCACCTGGAAAGCGTCGTCGAAAATCACACGATGGCGTAATTCAAAACCCTCCCTCAGGCGTTTGGCCGGACCCGACCAAGCCGGACGAGGTGGATACACTGGCGTATAGACCCAATCCAGGACAAGTGGCACCGCCAGCAACTCAGAAGTACAACCCGTACGTGCGTTGTCATGACGATAGGTCGGCCACTCCCCTGCTCCGGCTGCTGAGACCAAAATACAAAATACCATGAAAATGGAGGCATTAAATTGATGAGACTTTGTGGTTGTCATCGCAAGTACTCCTATATCTTTGTTTCCAAAAAAATGTGCCCTGTTTATTTTGTAGAAACTGCAAAGGCTTTATATCACTATTGGCCCAAACACGCAGTTACTACTCAAGATTGGACGAACCTAAACTAATAACGCGGTCATTAAATGCAAAGTATAACGGATCTGATTTGCGTTACAAGAAAGTTCCGTTTAATTCTAATGGCAAACTGAACCTTTAACCGAAAAATTACATGTTTCGGAAAAGCATCAGCAGATGACACCTCTTAACGACAAGTCAAGTGACAATGTTCAGGTTTTGGACCTTCTGAAGAGCTGAGGCCGCAAATATCACGGGATACAATTGCTCGAAATACCATAAGCGAGCAAAATAAAGGCCTATAGGCGAAGGGCTAATTGATGCCCCTGCCTGAGTATATTCTATGAGCCAGGAAACACCTTGTGAGATTGCGGATTGAATTGCTTCAGAAGGCACAGGTGATTTTATGCTCTCAGTAGTTGTTAAGGCCGGGATTGTCAAAAACCCAGCGAGGGCATCCACAGAAAGTGCAGTTTCTTCAACAGTCGGGTTAACGGATTTCGTCGCTCCCCATCCGCCGGCTTGATTCTGGGCCGACAAGAGCCACCGGGCACCTTTTTGCATCATTGGTAAATATACCGAACTAAATCGTTTTGGCAGGTGGCACAAGCCGGACAGAACTCTGGTTGTTCCATAAAGAGGATTTTCATGGTCTGGTGCAAACTGATTACCAAACCACAGTGGAACCCAGCAGTCTTCTCGTTGGTTACTTTGCAGGTATGCCAAAGCTTTTTTGATAGATTTGTCCACCTGTTTTTGCATGCCGACGGGCAACTCATCAAACCAAGCGCCCATTGCACCTATAGTGTGGGCGGTGATGTCAGGTGCACTGCGGTCAAAAGGCAGAGCGGACCACCCCCTGCAAAAAGTCGGAATGCCTCCATCATGATTTTGCAGACCCATAAGCCATTTAATGCCTTCGACAGCGGCTTTGGTCACATTATCATCCGGCAGACCGAGATTACGCAGGGCAATCAGTGTACCGGCGGTGTCATCAGCATCCGGAACAGCCCCCGGTGGGCCACGATGGAGGAATCTGGTCGCGAACACAAAGTAATCATCGTCCGCGACCGGATGCCTCGACGGAGTCTATGCCACACAAGCCCGCCCGTTGGTGAATTCACATGGTAAGTGGAGTGCAAATATACTTTTTTTTAACTATTGCGCCAAGGCATCAATTCTTTTGACGATCGCTTCATACTGAAATGAATCTTCATTGTACTGCATCAATTCAACCCGATTCCCCTCAGGATCTCTAAGATTAAAAATCCAGGAATGATCGAATTTACCTTGAATTGGCGCCTTATTTCTAATGTATTGTTCCGGCATGCCGCGCTTTTTTATCTTTTCAACAGTTGCTTTCATGTCTCTAACCATCAGAGCTATGTGCAGCGGATGTTCTCCTTGAAGCGGCTCTTTAGCACGAAACAGTTCTACAAAAGTATTGGGGGAACAATACAAATACACTGATCGAACGGAGCCGTCGGGATTACTAGTGCGAAATGCTTCTTTTAATCCCAGATACTTCCCATAGAATTCAATACACTCATCTATTTTATAAGCGCTAATCCCTACGTGCGTAAGCAAGGCAACTTCATCCGACGGCGCCCCACGCCACCCGGCTAAATTGACATTTCCTGGTGCGCTGTTACCTTTGTTGGAAATTGAAAAACCCATGAATATTCCTGAAGACAGTACCAATACTCCCAGGAAAGTACCTCCCATTTTATTCTGTTTCGACATAAGACTTTTCTCCTTGAAATAATTATACTCAAACTGACCGATTTTTCGTTGTCACGTTGTGCTCGGGACTCTCCTGAAAGTCCCGTAAGGAATGCCTCACGGCAGGATGCCTTACGGTGCTTACGGAGAGCCGAAGGCGAAGTCCGTCGATGCGGCGCCGGATGATGCACATCCGGGCAGTCCATTGATGTTCCGCTCTAACGTTCAGGCCGCAAAGCAAGCAGGTTCAACCATAATTGAGATGTTTTTCAGACTATAGCTGAACAGTATCGTCCAAAGGCATACCAAGTTGTATATATTTTGCCCTTCGTTGTCCGATATCTTCTTTAAGATATTCTCGGCCGATAGAAGCCACTTCTTCGGCAACGCCGGCAGGCACCACTACAATTCCGTCGTCATCGGCTACGATGATATCTCCCGGGGATACTTTGACACCGCCGCACGTGATTGTTACATTCGATTCGGCATGCTCCAACCGTCCCATTGTCCTCGGAACAGCAATATACTTACAAAACACGGGGGTGTTCTGAATTCTCAGTTCGTTGACATCCCGTGTAGCACCATTAGTAATGTATCCAAGTATTCCCAGTTTCGCGGCACTTAGTGAAACGTTGGATCCCCAGAGCCCGACCTTTGTATCTGAACAATCAGTAACCAAGATGTCTCCCGGTTTGGCGAACTTGAATGCAGGATAGCCGACTTTGTTCCTGGCCCATTTCTTCATAAATTCATTTCTATATTTATCCCTTGTCACCATTGGTACTGTTTCGCTGGACTGAATATACCTTGATGTCAAAGCACGGCCACAAATTGTTATTCCGGGGAAAATGGGTCTGATGTCCGTATCCATGAATTGATCTCTAAGTCCAACCTGATCCAGTCCATCGTGAACATCTGTCACCCGCAGCCCTTCGAAAGACAACAGTACTTTGTCAGTGATCTTTGCCTCTTCTCTTAGTTTGCGAAAGGAAGGTTGCCCATCGTACAAAACATGTTTTCCCCCTTCTTTGACCTGACTTGCGCCACTCGTCGTACTCAGCATTCCCACGGCTCCAAGGCCGACTGTCTTAAAGAAATGTCTACGGTTTGTGTTCATAATAAACTGCTCCTTACATAAATAGTGAAATAATCTACCATCTCTTGACATCCTAAAGCCCCACCGCCGCAAGTGCAACAAATAATATGTATGGTGTCCCCAGATATCGTCCCCCGCATTTTTATAATATATGCTCTCATTCTTTCAAAAAATGTTTTATTTTTCATTATTCTATTTCAACTGGGACATCATTGCCATTCCATGGAAAAGCTAATGTCGGCTGATTGACGTATCGTTTCACGAAAATAGTCAATTCAGCGCCTGCTCCTGGCGCCAATTGAACGGTGAAATACCTCTGATTTACCGGGATAACCTTCCCGCCTGTTTCGACGCGCAAACACTGGTGCTCCCCATATCCGCTCACCTGCACAATCACCGTTCGCGGATGTGTCTGATTAATATTTACCAGAATCACGTGGGACATTTTATCATCCATCTTTGTTACCAGACTGGCAACATCCTCGGGAATTCCCGCACGCATTCTCGCCGGATCAAAATAGCGTACACGAGTATGCAGCACCCAGATTCTTCCTGCCAGATTCCCGCCCAGCATAAGCCGGACCAATTCATGCGTGGTCGCCGGATTCGTTTGCTTTAAAGCCCAGTCCGCCAGCCTCGTATCCGGAGTGGTAGGATCATTATACATCGCTTCGACTTTATCCCTGATATTGGAAAACTCTTGCTGCAGTGCCTGCACGGGGTATTCGGGATTCTTTCCCTCCAGGAATCCTATCCATCCCTCCTTTGGAATGCGCTCCAAGTCCTTCCGGTTCATTGACCACATATAGATTTCAATCAGTCTCGGTATAAACAGACCGTTTGTCCAGTTATACCAACCCTCATCACCGTAGTTATGGGGAATTAGTATTTTTCCGTTCTCTATCTTCTTTACTGAATACAGGTTGTCCATCTGCCGGCGTAAAACATCGATATAGGATTGATCGCCGGTCAGAAGGAAGGCATTGCTGAAACCGGGCCACATCCCCTTATCAAAGTAGTTTCTGTTGGCATTTACCTTTCTTTCCGGCGACCAGGGCGTAAAATTCCAGCCGAACGTTCCCTTATACCACTTGCCCTCGAATTCTCCCCCGAGGGTCCCGTCCAGACCAACATTGGTGGGAATATTTCCGCCGTTCTGAATCGTCCGTTCCTTCCACGCATCGACGTACTCCAGCAACCAGTCTTTATATTCCTGCTCATGAGAAAACATGTACGCATGCAGCGCCAGCTGCGTGGCAAGCAGGTTCAGCGGATTATCGCCGGCGCTGGGCAGGTATTCCACTACGCGGTTCAGCATATTCTGATAGTTTACCTTAAAGTCGACCATCTTTTTAGCGCCGGTAGCGCTGTGAATTAAATGAAAACTCCCTTCCACCGGATCACCAACCCAATCCTCGCACGTCGCCATCCGCAGCATCGGTCCTTTGCTGCCGTTCCAGATGCTCCGGATAATCTTGTGTTCAGGATCATAATTCGGCGCTTCAGGATCCTTGTTCATATAGAACCCGGCGAATCGCCTCATGCGTTTTTGATATTGAACGTCTGCCGGATCTGATAAACCATACATAAAAAATCCCTGCATTCCTTCACCGTTATGATGCCAGTCCATCATCGGTGGAAATTCCTTATAGTACGCTCCGTTTTTGGCAATGTCAGTCGTTGTCGTTTTGTATTCCGTATATTGACGTAAATGACCTTCCAATGCTTTCCTGTATAGCTTCAGCATTGATTCGGGTCCCCCCAACGCATATAAGAGCGGCCATTTTGCAAATGTTTCAATGGCGTCGTCTGTTCCATCGACCGATCCCCATCGCGGGACATGTAAAAGATACCCCCGTTCGTCCAGATACTTATCGGCAAATGCTTCAACGGCTTCGGCGTTGGCGCACAGCAGTTCCCGTTCAAGCAGCGCCCATTCGGGCGGCGCCATGGGAGAGGTAATAGTTATATTTACTTTTGCGTTTGCGGCAGGTATCAGATAAAACACACAAAAAAACACAAAAGGGTAAACCCGGCTAATGCTGCATCGACGCATAATAGACTCCCTTTTTTAAAATCAGGAAACACCATACATATTTCTTTTCCTTCTTTGGCTTCTGCCTGGCGGTTTTTTTCATAAGAGGCGTCGGCGCCGAATCCCCCTGCCTGATATGCTGGTCAGTCATCCAAACACGCTATGATCCCATCTCGATGCCTCTACGCCGCAAGTGCAACAAATAATATGTTAGTCCCCAAGGTTCTCTTTTGCTTTGTTGTCTTCTGCGTTGCGCTATGCCTCGGAGAGGTTCAGAAAATCCAGGCCCGCCTTCTTCGTGGCGTAGTCCATGTCACGTACGCAGTTGTCATAGGCCATGAGCCAGTGCGATCCGCGAATCTCCTTAATAAGCCGCTTCCAGTCACCCAATATCTTCACCTCCTGTTGTGAGCGGCATATCGGCAGATAAGGATTCTCTTCAATCTCGCCGACAAAGCCCAACCAGCGTTTTTGACTGGCGTCCGGGTTGATAATAGTTACTTTCTGGCCGGGCGGGATGGTGACCTTGGGTGCAGCGCCGTAGTCCGATTCATAGTGTGTGGTTATCTCGACGGCGTTGTAGTTCTTTCCATCCATGCGCCGCGGACACGTGCAGTGCGCACAGGTGACGATTCCTTTGTGCGGGAAGGTCGGGTTGTTCAGGAATACGGGTTTTCCGGAAACGTGGTGCAGCAGGATGCCCGCAGGAATGGCGGTGAAATCGGATTCACAGAAAGCCAGGTACCCCTCGTCGTTGAGCAAGCTCAAGGGCAAACAGGCGGTGGTTTCCGAAATCGGTATGATCACGCGCATGCACTGGCGGATTGTAAAGGCGGTGACATTATTTTCGCGCATATAGCCCTTGAAAATGTGGTAAAGCAGAAAGGCGTTGCTGATAAATTCGACTTTGGTGTTGAGGTTTGTTCCTTCAATTTTAAGATAACGCTCTGTGAGCTTTTCAACATCGTGTTTCAGTGTCCCATCGCTTTTGGCGCTGCTTATCCGTTTCTTGAGGTCGTCGTAGCTGATTTCAACGATATCCATTTTAAACTTGTCTTGTGCAACCTCCGGCGCTCGAGGACAGCCTTTTCCGCTCGCTCCGCCCAGC
>Ga0307380_10005591_pt1 | contig 16648 bp, 15 predicted proteins | sample UN3MG_FD_202239 | JGI IMG/M metagenome (GOLD analysis project Ga0307380, IMG submission 202239) | Soil microbial communities from Risofladan, Vaasa, Finland - UN-3 | ecosystem: Environmental > Terrestrial > Soil > Coastal area > Acid sulfate soil | place: Finland: Risofladan, Vaasa | collected...
TAAAAAAGATCAGTTAAAAGATTTTATTTTTATTCAAAAATGGTATAAGGAAGCTTTAAGACAGCAAAACAGAGATTTAGCAAGACAAATTGCCTTAAGTAAAGAATATATGTGGCAAAATATAATAAAAGAATCTAGACAACTTCTGGGGGCTTTGGGTATTCCTTATATAGATTCTCCCGCTTCGGCAGAATCTCAATGCGCCTTCTTAGTAAAACAAAAAATCGCAAATTTCTCAAATTCCCAAGATTTCGATTCACTCTTATTTGGATGCTCTTATGTTATTCAAAATCTCTCGAAATCGTTAAAGAGGAAAGTTCAGGGAAGATGGAAATACCAAAAAATACAACCAGTCTCAATTGATTTACAGAAGAATTTAAAGAATTTAGGGATTTCAATTTTTCAACTCATTGATATGGGGATATTAGTTGGTATAGATTATTTTCCAGGGATTCATGGTATTGGATCAAAAAAAGCATTACAACTTATACGAAAATACAAATCCATTGAAACTCTTATTCTAAAAGAATATAATAATTACGATTTTAGTGAGTTAAATCCTGATATAATAAAAAAAGTGAGAAAAATATTTGTGTTTCCTGATATAAATGAACAAATTGACAATATATTCTGGAATCCAGTAAATAAAACAAGAGTATTATCTTTATTATGTGAAGAACATTATCTCAATAAAGAACGTGTTGAGAAAAACTTGGATATGTTTGAAAAAAATTATAAAGCTTCTAGGGAATTTTTTATCCATCAGAGACAAAAACCGCGAAAACTCCAAATTACATTAGATAATCTTCTCTAAATTTTTTCTTTTAATATGAAAAGCCTTTTAGCACTTACACTTATTTTTTGTTTAAATACACTTGTTATAAACATTTATTAAGATTTAATTGAAATATTGAGGAAATCATGACTCAAACGTTAAAAAAGGAATCTTTCGAAGTAGACAATATAAATGATTATTATAATAAGTTTTATAAATCGCAGAAAAAATTAAAGCCAATTGTATTAAATTATTTGTTCCGAAATATTTCTTTTTTAACAATAAGAGAAAAAGTTAGAGTAATTACCGCTTCCGAAAATATTCATATAAGTGAAGCCTTAACCATTCCAGTCAAACTTGTTCATAAGGTTATCAGTGAATTTTTAGTATGTCTGTTAAATTTCAGAAAATTTGTTAATAAAAATCCAAAGATACTTCATGCTAGAGACCAAAACCAAATTATTAACATTATTTTACATAGATTTTACCGGCTAGCCCCTGTGTTCGATTACAAACGAGCAAAAGAAAATGTTCGAAGATTAAAAGACAAATTAGATACATTATTTTTTTGGCCGCAATTAATGACTCAATTAACAATTGTTATATTTATAACTGATTTGCTTGACAAAAATGAACCTCAAAAAATAATTCAGTCAAATTTAAGAGCTTTATGTAGTTGTTCTGCTTACGCATTCCACAGAACCCGTAATAAAATTGGTTTAACTTCTAAATTTATCAAAAGTGTATCAGATTAATTAATTATTATCTTTGCATTTTTTCTTTATATAAACTCCAAATGATATTCTTATATAATAATTCTAAAATTAAAAAGAAGTGATTTAAAATTTCATTTGAAAGTGAACTTAGACGTATAACTTCTTATGGTAGAAGGAAATTTCCCGTTTGTAATCATCACTCTAATGAGTTCGGTGTAGTATTTAATAATGATAGACAAGAATATTCGTGGAATTGTACCATAAATTCTACTTTATACATTCAAAATTCTCCAGAACACGTAACCTTATCGGATTTTAATGTGAATAATAGTCAGAGCAATTACCCTTTTATTTATGAATAAAATAGAATAGTGTGAAAGATCATAATGGAAAAAACTGAAGAAATTTATCAGGCGTTGTTGGATGCTGGAATTAGTGAGGATGAACTTAGAGCGCAAGTTAATGAAAAAGAAATTGAATTCCAAGGATTCATGAATAAACAAGCAATTTTGTATTTAGTTGCAAAAGAGAATGGAGTTAAAGTTGACTCTTCTGAAAATATTGAGATCTTAGATCGGATAACAGAGGATGTTATAGATTATAATGATTTTGCAATACCAATCTCTAATATTACTGAAAATATGAGTAACATTGTCATAGTGGGAAGGATCACTGAAATTCATGGAAAAAAAGACTTTGTAAGAAAAGATGGTACTCCTGGAACAGTTGGCTCATTTCAAATTTGTGATCAGTCTGATTGTGTGAAAGTAGTCGTTTGGAATGACCAGACAGAGATTATTTCTAATCCTTTTTTTCAGACACGAGAGGTTATTCAAGTTATTGGAGCTTATTCTAAAAAAGGAATTAAGAATAATTTAGAAGTACATTTAAGTAGGCAAGGAAAGCTAATATTAGCTCCAAAGGGAATAGTTTTAACCGAAGTTAAGAATGTAGATCATTCCAAGTCTATTGAGAAAGAGGGTTCTAAACCAGTCCCGTCTAAATTCACCATAGACGGATTATATAACAAGGAAGGCTTTATACGTTTTGTCAAGGGTATTGTTCAAGTTCAAGAATTTAAAGAATTAACACTAAAGAATGGTGAGAAATCTTTTCTATTGAAGCTCATTTTAAGTGATGATACGAGCTCAATTAAAGTTAATATTTGGGGCTTGAAAGCCGTGGAATGCGTTAAAACGATCGAAGATGGTAATAGTATCAAATTATCCAATGTAATAATAAAAGAAGATACTTATTCTAATGAAAAAGAGCTTAGTTCTACGAAAAGAACAATATTAGAAGTTATCTAAGACTTTTAGCTAACAGATTTTTATTTTGGAGAAAAGTAATTTAGATAAACAAGAATCCAAGCTAAACATAAACCTTTATTCTCTACAATATATTATATATAACCAAAAATTTTATGAAATTTCAAAATTTTTTAATTAATTAATTCGAATTGAGATTTCTAAAAATAATTCATGTGAGAAATTATGGAAATGAATGAATTTCTTCGTTGTTTAAACTGTGGTAAAACCTTAGGTCCTAAATCTAAACATGTTCAAACTCAATGTACTGAATGTCTATTAAATTTGGATTTTAAAACTGAAGATTTAGATAATAGAGAAATTGATAGAAATTTACAAAAAATTTTAGATTTCTTTATATCAGATGTCAATGCTGCTTTCAATAAAGATCCCGCAGCAAATACTTTAATTGAAGTACTGGCTGGTTATCCCGGAGTAAAGGCAGTCCTTTTATATAGAATAGCTCATTTCTTTTGGAAATTAAGAATGCCTTTTATCCCTAGATATATTTCGGATATAGCAAGAGATTTAACTGCAATTGAAATACATCCTGGTGCTGAAATTGGAGCAGAATTTTTTATCGATCATGGATCAGGTGTTGTAATTGGCGAAACAACAGAAATCGGTAAAAATGTCACTTTATATTCAGGAGTGGTGCTGGGGGGAACCAGTTTAGAAAAAGTGAAAAGACATCCAACTATTGGTAACAATGTGGTAATAGGGACGGGAGCAAAGATCTTAGGACCTATCAAGGTCGGAGATAATGTTAGAGTGGGAGCTAATTCAGTTATTGTAGAAGATGTTCCCCCAAATTGTGTAGTGGTTGGAGTACCCGGTAAAATTATTTCTAAAAAAGGAGAAGAAATCGAAAAAATTGACTTAAGACACGGAGATCTACCAGATCCAATCGCAATTGCAGTTTCTAGTCTAGATAAAAGAATAAAAGAATTAGAAATGAGAGTTTTAGATAAAACTAAGAAAAAACAAGAGGAAATAGAAATTTATTATGGAAAACACGGGGGAGGGATTTAAAATGACAAACGTATATAACAACATACTTGAAACAATAGGTAAAACGCCTCTTGTTAGATTGAATAGAATTGTAGAGAATATAAATCCAAAACCGAACCTTTATGCTAAATTAGAATATTTTAATCCCGGAGGAAGTGTAAAGGATAGGATAGGAATTGCTATGATCCAAGCAGCAGAGGAAAAAGGGATAATAAATAATGAAACAATTATTGTTGAACCCACTTCTGGTAATACTGGTATTGGGTTGGCTTTAATTTGTGCTGCAAAAGGATATAAATTAATTCTTGTTATGCCTGAGAGCGTGTCAATTGAAAGAGTTAAAATTCTGAAAGCTTATGGGGCAGAGATAATTTTAACCCCAAAAGAAGAAGGAATGAAGGGTGCAATAGGCAAGGCTGAAGAAATCGCCAAAGAAAAAGGGAAAGTGTATATTCCCCAACAGTTTAAAAATTTAGCAAATCCAGAAATTCATCGTAAAACAACAGCCATTGAGATATTTAATGATCTAGATGGTCAAGTAGATGCTTTTGTAGCGGGTGTAGGTACAGGAGGAACTATTACCGGAGTTGGAGAAGTTTTAAAAGAAAAAATTGGGGCTAAATTGAAAGTGTACGCTATAGAACCAAAAGATTCTCCTGTTTTGTCTGGGGGAAATCCAGGGCCACATAAAATTCAAGGAATTGGTGCCGGGTTTGTACCAGATGTTCTTAATACAAAGATCTATGATCAAGTTATTCAAGTAGAATATGAAGATGCTATTAAAACAGCAAGGGATTTAGCTAGATTTGAAGGAATTTTTTCAGGAATTAGCTCGGGTGCAATAGCTTGGGCAGCAATAAATATAGTTTCAAAAGAATTTGAAAATGGGCAGAATATTGTATTTATTACGTGTGATACCGGGGAAAGATACTTGTCAACTGAGTTGTACAATTATTGAATTAATTTGAATTTAAGTGTAGGAAAAGAAGTAGGTCAGTTTATTTAACTGCTACGTAATTCTTATTACTATTACTCGTTAATCAAAATTTTCCTTTTCATTTTATTTAATCTCACAAAGCTTGACTCGTTAAATCCTTTTTATTTCTGACTACGCTTATGAAGATAATTCTTTAAAACTTCAGCTATAGAGAGCATTGGCTTTTGTTTCTTGTTTTCACAAATTTTTTCTTTATATACTCCTCATCATATTTCATTACAATAAAAATATAATATATAGGAAAAACTAAGATGATAACTCATATACCAAAAGTGTTATATGAAAACAAGATAACTGAAGTGTTGGATGATATAAGATATCAGTATGGTAAATTAACAAGGAAAGGATATATTTATGGTCTAATAGCAATCGATCAAGATGCAAAAATTGTTGCTATCGATTCTCGGTTTGATCGAAAACTAAACTATTGGGATTTAAGTTCAATCGGAGCGGCTTTATACGGTGTAGCAAGGCAGGGTCAAGATTTCTTTGAGACAGAATCCTTAGAACGTGCGACTATTATTTATAACGACATGCGATTGTTTGTAAAATCGATTGGAGACATTGAGCTTCAAAAGAAGGGAAAAAGAGATATTTTAATAGTTCTTTTAACCGACAACGAGGTGAATTTAGGTGTGATGATCCTCCAAATGAGTAAATTCGCTCAGAAAATTAGAGAAGAAATTGAAAGAAATGAACATATGAAGAATGTCTTAAGAATGCCAGAGAAGGAAATAAAAGAACACATCAAAGATTTAAAAAAGCAAATATTCTCAGATAAAATTGGATCTATATCTTAATATACCTCCTCTCAGGTGATTAAATGGAACTTGAACAGAGAAATCCAGGTAAGTTAGATAAGATAAAAGTTGACGTAAGTGAAGATTTTGACTTTAACGATTCGGAGAATATGATTCAGTTTAAGTTAGTTTATTGGGGGCCAGGAGAAAGTGGAAAAACAACAAATTTTTTTCGATTACGTGAGAAGTTCGATTTGCTCAAATTAACTCGTGGGTATTCTATTGAAACTACTGAAGGAAGAACACTATGGGAAGATTCTTTATACTTGCTATTTAAATTCAGTCTACACGATGTTGGATTTAATATTATATGCCATGTAGTCACGTGTACTGGTCAAGAACGATTCCTTTCGACTCGTGAGTATGTATTGGATGGAGCCGATGGGATTATGTTTATTGGAGATTCAGATCCAGAAAAAATAGAACAGAATAAAAGAAGTTTTCGAGAGCTGGTGAGTTTTGCTAAACCAAAAGAAATCCCATACTTGATTCAGTTAAATAAACGAGACTTAAAAGATGCAATTACAGTTAAAGATTTCAAACTTCATTTAGGACTTCCGCTTCAAGAGAGATATCCAGATGGATCATATATCGTATACCCTGCAGAGGCATTGCAGGGAAAAAATGTGGTACAATGCTTTAAAGATTTAATACTTCAAGTTATTTTTAACTATTTTAAAGAGTAATTAGCGGATTAATGGTGAAGGAATGGATACAAGCTCAGATTTCATTCGACCAGAGTTTTTAAATATCCTTTTTTTCCAACAAAAAAATTTAGTCATATTTCCATATGTTGACATGAAACACCTTCATGGTCTTGAAATTTTTACCGCAGGATATAACGTAGTTGATCTTGAATGTACAGCCCTATATAACCTTAAAGAAATACTGGAGTTTGAGTCAACCAATTCTTATTCTCAAAATCCCACACTCTATTTTATATATAATGTAAATCGAGATAAAGCGAAGGAATTAATGAATTTAGAAGGGATTCGATGCGTTATTAACTCAAATGAAAATATTAGCAGTTTAGCAAATGGGAGTAGATTTATTTTTTTTAATAAGAAAAATAATCAATTTCTAAATTATGACATTGATGATTCTGATTTAGAATTTGAACATTATTTAATCTCAACATCGCAAGATGAAACCCTCTTACAAGAAAACATTCAGAAAATTAAGATTGTTGCTAGCAGAATTTTTAAGGAGTTAAATCACAGTGGAAATTTGGAAAGTCTTCCCGATATATTAATTGAGTATGAAAAAAAATATTGGAATTCAATTTTGGATTTTACACGGCGTTATTATGACATTAATATTCCAGAGATTACCAATATAAAATTTAAACCACGACAAGTATTAAAAGATTTTTCAGATGAATATGATATAATAATAACTACAAATAGACAAATTGGAAAAGAATTTGTTCAACTTCTTCATAATTTTCGCTCCAAAAGAGTGAATCCTGCCCATTTAGAATTAGAGGAGTTATATAATCCTCAAAAACTCTATAACTATTTGCGAAATCATCATTGGCAAAACGGTATTCCAGAGGATTTCATAAATGAATGGAACCAAATGAGCATATCGTATTATCAATTAACTGAATCAGACCAACTAGACTTTGAAAGAATATTAAAAAAGTTAGATATACAACAGAAATCATCGTTATCAAAACCCGATATATCTGAAATTAAGAGAACTACTAAGAAAATCACATCAGAAGAAATACCTTCCTTCAATACGGAGTGGAATAAATATAAGCAATGGATTTTTAAATGTTTGGATGATTTAGAACGATGTAGTACTTCAAAAATTATCTTATCTCCTGAAGATTACTCTTATTTCTTAGAAGAAATTTCAGAATTAGACACACTGCTTAATAAAAAAGAAGTAATAGAAACAAAAATTAAACAAGAAGAAAAAACATTTATTCAAGATCCTAACAAGATGATGGTAGTTGATTTAGCAAATATCCTGCACCAAGATAGGAATGAAAATCAGGAATTGAAGGTTGAGAATATCATTAAAGTCCATAGAGCAGTATTCTCAATGGGATACACTCCCACAATGATAGCAGATGCTTCTACGAAACATAAAATGGATGATAAAAGCCTTTATGAAGAATTAATTGAAAATGGAATCGTAGTACAATCTCCAGCAGGCACGAAAGCTGATGAATATGTTCTAGAAGTCGCCAAGGCAGAAAAATCTAAATTTCTTACTAACGATCTGTTTAGGGAATATTGGGATGAATTTGGTAGTGATTGGATATTTCAAAATCGTCTTACCTGTTTATATGTTAATGGAAAATTCATAATACGGGAAAATGGGAAGAAGTAATATTAGCTTAAATGATCTAAGAAATTATGAATAACTTTCCTACCTAAAAATTATCATCTTCTAAATATTTTAAAAATACCTTGCCTATTTTTTTATCTTTTAAATCCTCAAATGAATCAATAACACCCTTTAATTCTTGCTCTGCTAAAATATTCTCATTATTGATTTCTCCAATATGATTCTTAAAAAAGTCCAAACGACATTTTGGACATTCGATATATTCCCCATGATCAACGATTTCAGTTGAATTACACCGTGGGCAATAGTAATTAGAAGATATATTAAAAATAGCTCTCATGAATATAAAATTTGTAAATAATTATAAAAATACCATGTAAATAAAATTAATGACGGTTTTGTAAGATTCTTTATTTAAAAAAATTGGTTATAAAACAATTGAACTGAAGAAATTCAAAATTTAAAAGTTTCCTCCTCTAACTAATATTGATTCTCAAGTTTAAAATAATTTATAAGATTAACATAGTTATTATTTGGATAATGGATTTAACATATTTATTAACATAGTTATTATTTGGATAAAATAGGTAAATTATTATTATTTAGATAATTTGGATAATGGGTAAAGCGGGGTACAATCTACGCTTTGCTGAAGTGTCACAAGTGAGAATTGAATGATTATTTGGATAATGGATGCTGAATCAGGAGTAAAATTATTATATAGGTCCTTTTTAAAAACAGATGCCGATGAAGATATAGTTTCTGGTTTTTTAACAGCATTCCATCACTTTTCAATGGTAGAATTTAAAGAATCATTGGATTCTATAGAAATGGGGGGGTTAAGATGGGTTTATATATTAGAAGAGAAGTATAAGCTGCTTTTTGTTGCAGCAGACACAAAACATATAAAAACTGAACTTTTATTAGGTAGATTAAATGTTATTAAAAACGCTTTTGTAAAACAATTTGATCCCGTTTGGGAGAAAAAAGGGCATAACTGGGACGGAAATATCAATATTTTTTTACCATTTCTTAATGAAATTGAAGATTATTACGACCAATGGGGAGAAGTAGAAAATTTAGGAAAAGTAGCTGACTTTTTTGACATTTTAGGCATTTTTCAAAAAATTTTAATAATGATTAGAAATGTTGTAGAAAATAAAATGTACACCAAATCAAAAAATTTAATTCTAGAGAAAATTGAAAACTTTTGCATTGATTTCAAAAACCACAAAGATATACAGGATAAACCTGAGTTAAAGAATATTTCTTTTAGCAAAGAATCCTGGTTTAATATTAAAGATATTAATTTAATTAAAAGTGATTCTGTTTTGGTTATTAAAAATTTAAAAACTATACTTACTCAAATTGTAAATATCTTAAGGGAAGTAAAAGGGAACAACTCTTGTTTTAAATATTTTAGCGAAGAAAACATTTATGCTTATCTTTATAACAATATGAAACTTTTAAAAGATTTAAATTTAGATACATATCTGTTAGGAACTTTTCTTTTATTATAGAGAAAATTATAGCCTCTATAGAGAACTAGATCTGTCGTTTTAACTTTAAGATTGTTATAAATTACAAATTAATAGAGGAGGCTCCTGCCAATAAGCCTCAATACAAGGCAAAAATTTTAAAAAGGTATAGTAGGTTATTTTTTTGTGTAATTGCTTACACAACCAAAAGACAAAAATCCAGGGTTGACAGGAGCCTTTTTTTTTGTTAAATTAACTACTTTTTAATTTCATTATAAGAAAATTTTTGCCTATAAGTTATAAATTAGCGAATTGATATAAAAATTTTAGCTCTTTTTGAACATATTATATTAAATTATTAAAAAAACCGATATAAAATATTAAAAACAACATCCTAATCACTATTATTCAACTTATATTAAATAGGATTTTGATTAAATAGAAAGGTACCTAATCTAACTCTATCACATTTTTTTGATACTTTATAATAATGATAGAAAAATTACTTGATGAAACCCCTTTAACTTCCACAGATGAAACTGTTTATATAGAAGTAGATACTCTTCGGGATTTTATAAAGGATGTTTTTGTAAAACTAGAAGTTCCTGAAGGTCATGCGGAAATAATAGCAGATGTTCTCATTACATCCGATTTAAGAGGCATAGATTCGCATGGGATTCAAAGATGTAAAATGTATTATGATAGAATTAAAAAGGGAATTTATAATCCAAAAACAAATATTCAAGTTATCAGTGACGGTCCAACCACAGCAGTACTTGATGGAGGATGCGGATTGGGACATGTTATTGCATATCTAGCTATGAGATTAGCAATTGAAAAAGCTAAAAATTATGGTCTCGGAGCAGTTGCAGTACGTAACAGTTCTCATTTTGGAATTGCTGGTTATTATTCACTCATGGCTATTGAAGAGGGAATGATAGGATTTGTCACTACAAATACGCGACCTTCTGTCCCACCTACCTTCGGAGCAGAACCAATGCTGGGGACAAATCCACTAACATATGGTGCTCCTACAGATGAAGATTTTCCATTTTTATTAGATTGTGCAACCTCTATTATTCAAAGAGGTAAAGTAGAAGTATATAATAGGTTACATAAGCCTTTACCAGAGGGATTAATTATTTCTAATAATGGTAATTCAAAAACAGATCCCGGTGTGGTCTTAAACAAATTAGTTAACCGTTCTGCGGCCTTGCTACCTTTAGGAGGTGAAGGAGAAGATACTTCGGGTCATAAAGGATATGGTTATGCTACTTTTGCTGAAATACTCTGTTCTGCGTTACAAGATGGAGTATATCTTAAAGATACGGCGGGAATTATTGAAGAGGGTCAAGAAAGATTAAAAGTAGGGCATTTCTTTTTGGTAATAAACATTCAAAATTTTATTCCAATCGATCGTTTTAAAGAAATAAGTGGTAATATCATGCGAGAACTGAGAGGTTCTAAAAAAGCACCGGGGAAAAAAAAAATCTACACCGCGGGGGAAAAAGAATATTATTCTGAATTGGAAAGAAGAAATACGGGTATTCCAATAAATAAAAGTTTGCAAAAAGATATTAGAGTAATGCAAAAAGCACTTGGATTAGATCACTATGACTTTCCCTTTTAAATAAATCTTGGTATTAAAAGATGATCCCTTCCTTTCTACCCTTAATTGGTTCAGAATGAAGAAAAATGGATTCTAAGTTATCAATCCCTAATTTTTTTCTAATTTTGATTTCTAATTCAGTTATGTACTCATGAGTTTTTGAAATATTTAGAGATCCATCAAAAAATACATGAATTTCCAAGATGCAATAGTCTGATGTCGCCCAGAATTCTAATCCATGATACCCTTTAACTTGGGGATGTTTTCTTAACACTTCTTCTACTTCTTCACTTATTTGTTGGATCATTTCTGGTCCTACATCTATACATTTTAATTGACTAGGTACAAGAACTACACTATGAGGACGGCTTTCAATATGAGTAATCACTCTCGATATTAACGGAGCTTCTTCTTTTATTTCATCTTCGAAATCAGAGCAAATATTATGCGCTTCGGCAAGAGAAAGATTGTCGTCGACTATAACAATTAAAGAAATAAAATATTCATTCTCAATTCTAAAAATATTAAGATCTTTAAAATCTAAAATTTCGGGGTATTCAGTTTTCATTGAGAAAATTAGATTTATTAATCCTTCTCCTATTGATTTTTCACCCGCCATAGGATTCATTTCTACAATACACTCTACTTCATATAATGGAAATAACTTCTCACTCATATTCCTTATTGACTTTATGATTTCATTTGCATGGATAATGGAAATGTGATCTTCAACTGATAAATGAACTTCTAAAAACAAAGTTTTTCCACTGGTTCGTATTTTAATATTTTGTACCCCAATAACGTGCTCTAAGACAAAAACTTTTTGTCTTAACTCTTCAATTATAATTGTACTTATAGGATTCGTATCTGTGAGTTCCTTAACGCCCCCTCTAGCTAATTTAAGTGCACCCATTATTATCCACACAGAAAGAACAATACTAAGTATTGGATCAAGAAAAATAACGTTAAAATATGCAAAGATAAAACTTAATAGAACTATGATAGCTCTAATAGAATCTTGAAATAAGTTAAGACCCTGAATTTCCATAGTTATACTTTTTTGTTGCTTTCCTTTTGAAATGAGTATTCTAGAGAAAATTAAGTTTACAATAAACGAAACAATTAATAAAATTAACCCAATTTCAGGGTTTGTAATATGGAATCTGCGTGATATTAATACTTGAATCGCATTATATATTAGTACAATATACACATTCATTAAAATAACACCTTGAATCAATCCTGAAATGGAATCAATTTTACTATGCCCATACATATGGTCGTAATCCGCTGGTTTTTGACTATAATATAATGAATATAGAGTTATGGTGACAAACAGAATATCTATTAGAGTATCAGCAGTTTCAGATAAAAAACTCAAACTTCCAGTAATTACAACCCCAAGTAACTTTAAAAATGACTGGAATAAAATTATAACAAGTGTGAAAATACCATACTTTAATTTGATATCCATCGTAAGTATTTATTAGTTTTATTCTGGTTTATACTTTTTTAATTTTGGTAGGAAGGAATTTACTTTTTTTTACAACGTGCATATATTTTACTTCATTTAATAACAATACCGATTAGTAAAGAATTAAAAGAAAATCGTTGGATAATCTTTTTAATATAAATTATGGTCGGTGATTAGACATTTATGTGGTAGAACTTGGTTTTTTTAGTTATTATTAAAAATTGGACCACTGAAATTATAAATTAAGCATCTTTTTTTTTATAATCATAAAAAAGATTTAACAAATTTTAGAAAAAAAGTTAAAGGAAAATTGGATAAATGATCGATAAAAAAGATACTAATTACATAAACCGTACTTTAAAGAAAGTAGATCCCACAATGGCAAAAATCTTTATGCCCTGGATTCTAAAGCATCCAAAAAGTATGTATACAATGATGAAATTAGCGAAAGCATATAGAAAATCCCGCAAGATCAGAGCAGAAGAGCAGCTTAAAGGTCTAAAAGTACCTCCATTTTTGATATTAAGTATAACTTCAAGTTGCAATCTTAAATGTGTTGGTTGTTATGCTGCCGCAACAGGCACATTATGCTATCAAAGAAGTAGAAAAACATTAGATATAGAACAATGGATGAAAATAATACAAGAAGCAAAAGAACTAGGTGTTTTCGCTTTCATAATAGCAGGTGGGGAGCCTTTTTTAATGCCAAATTTATTGAAAATGTGTGAGGAATTCAAGGATAGATTGTTCTTGATCTTCACAAATGGAACAATTTTAGAAAGTCAAGATATTGAAAAACTTAAGCGATTAAGAAATACGATAATAATGGTAAGTATTGAAGGAGATCAAGATTTAACTGATAAGCGAAGAGGTTTAGGAGTTTATGAAAAAATAATTCAAGCTATTAACGAGTTAGATAGTAAGGGCGTTATAAGTGGAATTTCAGTTACAATAAACCGAAAAAATGTTAATTTTTGGATGGACTCAAAAAATATTGATGATCTAATTTCTAAAGGTATACGACTAGCTTTCTTTCTTGAATACATTCCGGTAGATAATGATATAGAATTAATGCTTACTCCAGAAGAAAGTAAGGAATTTCGAGAAAAAGTTTTAGAGTATCGAGAATCAAAACAAATTTTTCTTGTTCATTCTCCAGGAGATGAGGAATATATGGGTGGATGTGTATCTGCTGGGAGAGGGTTTGCTCATATAACACCATTAGGAGATTTAACTCCTTGTCCTGTCTCAAATATCGCAACTCATAACTTAACAAAAAATTCCTTAAGAGAAGGTTTGAATAGCCAGTTATTTAAGATTATCCGAGAAAGTGAGCATTTGTTAGAAACCAATGGTTCTCCATGTGCTTTGTTTTCTCATTCTGAAGAAGTAAATATGCTAGTAAAAAAATTAAAAGCATATAGAACAAAAGTTTAAACTTTTTTAATTTTTAAAAAATACATTTTTTAGTTATTTGATAATTCTCCAGTGGCAGCAAGAAAAACTTTACCTCCCACTGAAACACTTATTGAACCCTCTTCAGTTTCTTCTGCTTTTAAATAAAGCAATGAAGGACGACCAACTTCATGTCCTTGCTCAACTCTTATATTGATACTATTCTTAATGAAATACTGATGTTTCACCAGATACGCTGCAAGACAACCATTTCCTGAACCTGTTGCTGGGTCTTCTGGTATGCCATGATAATGAGCAAAAACACGTACACTAAGATCATTTCCTTTATTACGTACTTGAGGACAAAAAATCAATATTGATTTTGCTTCAGTGTTTTCCATAAGGTCAAGACATTTCTCTACATCTACTTTGGCTCTTTTCAAAGCATCTAGAGTTTTTAATGGTACAATTATAAACGGTCCTCCAGTAGATACTTCTTGAATTGGAAATCGGTCATCAATATCACTTTCATCTAGATTTAATATTTGTGAAATTAATTCAGTATCAAAAAATCTGTTAAAAGTTGGACTTAGTTGTTCCATCCATATGATATCTGGTTTACCTGACTTGTATTTAAATAACACCGGAATTGGACCGATTTTAAGATTCAAAAGTAAAGTCTTGATATTTCCTTTAATTAATTCCTGTTGAATCACAAAAGCAGTTCCTATAGTTGGGTGTCCTGCAAATGGTAATTCAACTTCTGGGGTAAAAATACGAACATCATAATTTTCTTTTGAAGTGATAAATGTTGTTTCAGAATAGTTCATTTCTTTAGCAATTTTTTGCATTTCAGCTTCAAATAGCACTTCATCACAAATGAACACAGCAAGTTGATTCCCTTCAAACTTCCTTTCCGCAAATACATCTACTATGTAAAATTTACATTTTGGCATAATTTAACCTCTATATTCTTTAAAACCTCAACATTAATAACTATATACAATATCAAATTTGAAAAATTTTTATAAAATAATTATTTTGGTTTTTCTTTAATATTCAATATATTAGATTTTATTAAAATTTATAACTCTATTTTTTATTTAAAAAGTTAAATTATTACGATATAAAATGAAAATTGAAAAGACTGAAAAAATCGCAAAATTATTTTTTGAAGTGATGTGGAGTAAGCCAGATCTTACTATTGCTGATGAAATTATTGATCCTAAATATAATCCGAGTTGGATTCAGATAGATAAGGTAGGTCCAGCTCAAATTAAGCATGAAATCACACACTTTCGTACTATGTTTCCCGATTTATATTATGAAATAGTTGAAATGAGAGGAGAAGAAGATAAGGTTTGGGTTCGTTACAAAGGACATGGTACACACCTTGGAAAGGGATGGGGTTTTGAACCTACGAAGAAAGAAGTAACATTTGAGGGTGCAACAATATTATATATAAACTTGGAGGGAAAAATTACTGATCAATGGGCTGCGTTTTGCTTTTATGATATATTTTTTGAGCTCGGAGCTGTTCCTCCTTTCTGGGAATTACATAAATATTTCTCTGATAAATAAAAGTAGTATCTAATCTATTATCTCTTTGCTGGTGAGGCATAACAATAAGCACAGTTATGTCTACAACGGAAAACTCCAGAATATCCACCAATATCTTTGGATTTAAAACAGCCACAATGATCTCTTTGTCCAGTATCCTTAATTTTAGGAATCAGTTCTCCCACAATCTTTTCAATTTTATAAGCGTCAATACAATGTGCTTGTTCAATACCCTCTATTTCAAGTAAATCTGGTTGACAACAAGCTTTCATTTTAATATCATACTTATTACAAATTTCCATTATATTATTGAGAATCTCTCTTTTTTTTTCAAATGATGGATCAATTGGAATATACCCTCTCGCATGCATTCGATTTTTTACTTTTGAATAGATAGTAGCAAAAGAGAAAATCATTTCCTCCAAACCAAATGCAGAAATATTTTTGATAATGTATTCAAATTTATCTAAATTACTTAGAATTTTATTAGAATTATGTTTTTTATACAGAATTATTGGATCAAACCTAAAATTAACTGCCAATACATTAAATTTTTCAATTAACCATTTCAATTGTTTGAATCGTTCTTCTAGAGAAATATTAATATTTCTTTCTAATTCAGAGGGAGAATTAATTGTAAATTGAAACATATGTCCTTTATATGAATTAAAAAGATTAGCGTTATTTTCATATGTCTTGATCCATTCTCCGAAATTTTTACTCCACCAAACCCAACATTTAACATCTTCAGGCTTTAATGATATTCTTGAAATTTGATTTCGATTAAATGGATTGGTCACGTCTACATATCCCATTTCAACTGCTTTTATAACCCAACCCATTAAAAAAGCAGGAATATCCGTTCTTCGAGAACATGAGATTATTGGAGATCTTATAATAGATCTCTTTTCACTTAACTCTAAAGGCATATTAAAATATTATATTATTATTTCATATTTAAATCCATTATCTAACTCAAACTTCTGCTTTTTACCTAAATTAATGCTGTTAATAATAATTTGAGAACCGTATGATGGGGTCTCTCGACACTTGATTAAAATATTATCCTTTCCTTCGATTTTTTCTAATTCAATACTAACTTCTTCCTCTTTAAAAGAGAATGATGTTATATTAAGTCCATCAATTCCAAAAACAAATTGCTCTTTAAAATCAATATATAAATCTCCAAAATGCTTTTTTACATATGCGGTTATAGTGCTAGCAG
>Ga0307380_10005592_pt1 | contig 16647 bp, 11 predicted proteins | sample UN3MG_FD_202239 | JGI IMG/M metagenome (GOLD analysis project Ga0307380, IMG submission 202239) | Soil microbial communities from Risofladan, Vaasa, Finland - UN-3 | ecosystem: Environmental > Terrestrial > Soil > Coastal area > Acid sulfate soil | place: Finland: Risofladan, Vaasa | collected...
GTCGATGGTTTGCCTGCATGGTCACCTGACGGTGCACACATAGCGTTCCTCTCCAATCGCGGTGGTACCTGGGCCATCTGGGTCGTGGCGGCCGATGGGAGCGGTGAGCGCAAGCTGTTCAACACGGGCTCTAGCACCTACGCCACGAGCGAACTGTTCGATGGGGAGTGGTCTGGAGGAGATTCGAACAGCCGCAGAAGCTGGATGGACGAGCAGATCTCCTGGTCGAGATAGGAATCTACTGACACGATGTGGTCTGGTGAAAGCGCCCCCGCGATTTACCGGGGGCGCTCTCGTGTTGAGGCACGTGCCCGATTTCAATCACACATCAAGGTCCATCCTTGCGCGAGTACGACTGTACGGCCCGGAACAGGTTGACCTTGACGTGTGGGCATTCTCGCTGGAGTGTCCGTAGGAGTTCCTTCATCCTGGTCCGTTTGGAGGTCAGGCTTCCGCGGCAGGGTGCGGCCTCCGAGGGGAAGCCGCACGCCCGGGCGAATCTTACGAGTTCCTTCTCCGGTACGTAGGCCAGCGGCCTGACCACGGCGAGCTCGCCCCCAAAAAGAGACACCTTGGGCTCCATAGTCTCGAGACGACCGTGATAGACGAGATTCGAGAGGGTTGTCTGAGCTATGTCGTCGGCGCGATGTCCAAGGGCCACCTTCGTGCAGCCGAGACGGTGTGCAGCCTGGAAGAGGGCCTTCCTGCGGTTCCACGAACACCTGAAACAGCTTGGTCGGTCCGCTAAATGACGCTCTTGTTCTGGCAGCGCCACTTGCTCAAAGGAGTAGCCGACCGCCTGTTCCTGGAAGATACGTTCGAGCTCGCGGTGAGAGATGTGCTCACCGCATCCCATGTCCGATTCGACGCGGATCGCCAGGAGGTCATACCTCTCTGGGACTGACGACCGCCGGTGGGCGAGGAGCTTCAGAAGGGACAGGCTGTCCTTTCCGCCAGACACGGCCACGGCAACATGATCCGCGACGGGGATCATGTCGTAGTCTCGTATGGCTTTGTTGACCTTTTTCAGTAGATAGAAAGCCTGCTTCTCAACGGACCCCACACCGCTCCACCCACAAATGAAACCAGCGCTGCCGCGCTCAACAGCAATCCCACCTTGAGGCTGGTGGGCTCGTACCGGAACTCCACCATATGCTGTCCCTCTGGCACCGAGACCGCGCGGAAGTACTGATTCGCACGCAGAATGTCCTGAGGCTGCCCGTCCACGAGGGCCAGCCACCCTGGATAGTGAGCATCTGTGAGGACAAGGTATCCCGGGCAGCCCATCCTCACCTCGACTGCCACCCTCTCCGGGGTGTACGACACCATCCGCACCTCTTCTTCGCACCGTTCGCCATAAGACTCCGTCGAGCCTGGTTGCCCGATCAGCAGCACCTGTTGCGCCGGATCGAACGCTTCGTCCTGTAGTGCGGCAAGAGCTGCGTCGTCGTCTTGTAGGAACCGTGCCTCATGGACCACAAATGCTCGTGGAAGCACGTCCAGATTCTCGTAGATCTTCACGTCCCCGCTGTGCACCAGCCGGTAGTCGCCCTGGGTGGAGACGACGAGTGCTCGATGCGTGCCCGTGCGCTGGTCCAGGAGGGTCATACCTCGGAGACGGAGCTGGCCTTGGTCTGCCAGGAAATCGACCGCTATCTGATCAGGGTAGATGGCCTCGCCCCAGTCCAGTAGTGTGTGGTAGTCGTTTCCGGCCGGATTGCCTCGCCAATGACCTACAACTCTGGCTTCTCGATGCAGCGGAGTTGACGCGGAGTATTCCCCGTTGGCCGTGTCCTTCCCTGCCCGCAACTCGAAGGTGTAGCGGCGTCCCTCATCGTCTACGACGCTGATCTCGGCGACTACAGACCCTTGGGGGATACTCTCTGCCCCGACCAGATACGACACTACACCTAGCCCCGTCGCCGGGAACGAGGGAAGATCATCAAGGAGTAGCTGGCTCGGTGCATTCTGGCCGAGGACCGCCCGGTGCCCGAGGTCGTAGTATACCCCGTCAACCCAGACGTCGTAGACCTTGTCGGTCATGACGTACTTCACATTACACATGTCCAGCAGGCGAGCGTCGGGCATCTCTGTGATGCGACCTTGAAGGCGGCCATCCACAGACACTTCGTTCCCAGGCAGCAGTAGTTGCTGCCAGGCTACGTAGCGGGCCAGTGGCAGAATCCCGCCATCGTATCCATCGACGCTCTCCACCCTGTAGAGCAGAGGGAGGTTCGGCGTCAGTGTCTCCTTCTGCTTCGTCGCCACCAGGTAGTCGTAAACGGCTTCCTGTGGTAGCTGTCCTCCCAGGTTCTCCTGGATGGCTTGTAGATCGCCGGGATCGAACGCGCCATCGGAGTAGCTCAACAGGCGAAAGATACTGCTGTCCGTGAGGAGGTGTGCCACCGAACTGCGCATCGAAGAGAAGGCCTCAGGAGCGGTGAGCTGGTTGTAGGGCTGGTAGCGGCTCACAAAGAACAATTCGCCCACGATCAGAGAGGCCACAAGGGCACGATATCCTACCCCTCGCTGCCGTCGCAGACCCGCCCAGATCAGTGCACCGCCCACACTGGCCCACACTACCCAGTACAGTATGACAGTCGGCGACGGCGGATCGAGAGCCACCAGCGAGATGAGAAGCACAGCGAGAGCCGATGCGAGCAGGACCAGTCTCTTACCGGGTCGGATCAATTGGCCCGATAGCGAGACCAACTCTTCCAGTCCGAGCCCAGTGAGGAAGGCGGTACCGACTACGTACAGATAAAGCCAACGCGCCGGAACTCGAAAGAGCCCGAAGCCGGGCACTAGTCGATACAGCAGGTAGTAGAGGGGATTGTAGACGCCCAGCGCCAGGAAGAGCCCCAGCCCTGAGAGTGCGAGGAAGAAGGTTGCCTGTTGGCGATGTCGCCTGCGCCACACCGCCAGCATTGCCAGCAGCAGGGGCAGGAGCCCGACGTATGCCACATATTCGCTGAAGGGACGGTCTGCGAGGCTGGGGAGCAGAGAACGGTGGAGGGTAGCAGGGTGCAGGGAGAACGATACCGCCTGGCGGTACGGTAGCCCCGCGCTTCTGACCGACAGCCTGGAAAGCTCGTAGGTGGGCACCAGCTGAACACCGGCGAGTGCTATCCCTAGCAGGACAGCCACCACGAACATGCCCAGACTTCGGCGGAGGCCCCTTGCTGCCGCAATGCCCCGCGACCCTGGGATACCATCAGGTAGCGGTTGCGCCAGGGGAAGGTACAGGCAATAGCATCCCAGCCCGACGAGGTTGATGTAGGAGGATTGAGTGTGCCCGCCGAGGAACTGTACGCCGACCACGACACCGGTCAGCAGGACGTAGATCAATCGACGTGTGGTGTAGCTGAGGTACGTGAGCCACAGGAGCAGCGGCAGCCATACCAGAACGCTTAGTTGATTGACGTGTTCCGCCTGGGCGCCCAGGAACCCGCCGAAGGCCAATGTCACCGCAGACCCGACAGCACCCCAATGTCCAAAGCGCAGGGCACGACGTGCGAAGCCGTACGTGGACGCTCCTGCGATGAACACGTGGAGCACGATCGACCAGTTGACCATCTCCGGAGCCGGCAGCCAGTAGAAGGGAAGATTGAGGGGGTAGAGCACCGCGCTCTGTATGTTGGCCAGGAACGGCACTCCCATGAACAGGTAGGGGTTCCAGAGCGGAAGGGACCCCGAGCGGATTGTCTCTGCTGCATAGGCCTTGTAGGGGTAGAAGTAGGTGAAGACATCGAGGCCCGCCATCACGAGATTGCCCAGCACAAGTCTTGAAAAGAAAGCGAGCGTCAGAATGAGCAGGATGGCGACTACCATCCAGTCAGAGATGCGCCTGCTGTTACTCGAAGGCCGCTGGGAGCTCATGGAGTTGCTGGTTCGATGCGATAGATGGTGAAGGACACAGTCCCATCAGGTCGATATGTGCGGTAGAGTTCGTTCATCTCCCATCCGCCTCCGATGAGAACGGTCCTCAGTTCGTCCGGATTGGTCCAACTGGGGAAGACGACATACTTCTCCAGCTGCGGAAGTCTCCGTGCGGAGTCCACAACGAACTGATGGTCGGGATACCAGTAGAAGTCCACCGGCAGGTCGAACATGTAGAACGAATAGTGCCAGGCCAGCCATTTGTGGAAGATGATCGAACCGGGCGCCGCATTGGCCTTGAAGTAGTGGGCCACGTCGTCTATCCCCTGAAAGGCTCCGTGGTCACCTCCTACAGGGAAGCCGTATCTCGAGGCGACGTGCGTCGGCTGGACGAGCGCCGCCGTCAGGAAGACGGCCAGCGCAACAAGGTATGCCGCCTTGACCCGTGTGGGCTTGTGCGACCTGTCGAGGAGAGCATCGTAGGGCGTGAGCACAACGCGAGCAAGCAAGACCGCGGCGACGGGCGCCAGACCCAGCATGTATCGATCCCACACACTGAAGCTCAGCACAGTGTGGAGCGCCACGAAGTAGACGAAGAATGCGGCGAAAGCCCAGTCCAGCAACCAGCCTGGCCGCGTGCGCCGCCTCCACAGACCATAGGCCAGAAGGAACGGCACTCCTCCGATGAGCAAGTAGTTCAGAGGCCTGGAACCGGTGAGATACTGCAACTGACGAATCCAGCCTCGAAGGCGCGGTACAACGCTCTGTGCAGACACGATTCTCAGGCCGCCGTATCGGGCTGCGCTTGCCGTGAGGAAGTTCACGCAATGGACCCTGATTACCACGTCCCAGCAGACCACGGCCAGGCAGACAGCCAGGAATCCCGCAGCCAGCCGAAGAACGACGATGCCGAAGCGCTTGCTGAGCCACTGCCTGCCGAAAGGCAGCGCTGCGAAGAACAGGGGAAGCGGCAGGAACAAGACACCAGTGGGTTTGGTCATTGCCGCCAGGCCTGCCGCCAAGCCCGCTGCTAGATGCCAGCGCTTGAGAGCGAGCAGGCAGGACGTCAGGATCAGGCAGACCATCAGCGGATCGGTAAAGGCCGTCGGCGCAAACTGGATGTCGAAAGGCGATAGAGCGAGGAAGAGAGCGCTCATCAACGCCAGGCGACGATCGGCCAGCTCGAGGGTCAGGTGGTACAGGACCACGATGGATCCCAGGCTAGCCAGTACGTTGGGCAGCCGAGCGGCTGTCTCGGTGGGTCCGAAGAGCTTGAAGAAGAGTGCCAGCGTATAGAGAAAGACGGGGGGCTTGTCCACGATCACCCCGGCTCTGAGGAATACGTCTTTCCCTGATGCGATGAGCAATCCCCAGTGACTGTACAGGGCTTCATCACCGTGGAAACGATTGGCCGCGATGAGGCTGACCCTCAGCACTGCTGCGAGGGCGACAATCAGGGCCAGAGCGAGGTACGGCCGGGAGATAAGGCTCGCCAACTGTGATCGGCGATAGTAGAGCGCAACAGTCAGCCTGCATACCAGGAGACCAGTCACACCAGAGAAGAAGACGATCGTCCCTGCGTTGACGAGGCTAGTCGTGGCGGGGACGAAGTAGGCCAGACATATCAGGAGCGGCATGTGGCACAGGGAGTCGAGGCGGAGAGCGCGGTTCAGGTCCATCGGAGCGTAGCGGCTGAGCATGAGGGAGTATGCCGCCCACAGAGTCACTACGGAAGCTGTACCGAGGAGAACCACCATGCCGAAGGCAAGATGGCTGGCGACCGCTTCGTAGCCGTGTCGCCGCAGTAGCTCCGCGATGAAGAGGGAGAGGGACGCGCCAGGAAGGAGGATAAGGAGGAACAGCTTTCTGTTCATTCCGCAGCTCCGGCGAGGGGGAGTATTTGATAGAGCATAGAGCTGATTCGCTCAGGGTCGCCGAAGACAGGTACCGTCAGCTGTGCTCTACTGATCACGGGATAGTGAGTTTCGGCGTATTCCAGGGTGGGTCCCAGTGCCTCCCCATCATGCAGCAGGTATACGTTTGTGCCTTCGCGAAACATCTGCTGGAGAAAAGCCTCGAATTCCTCAGCGGTCCAGAAGGCGGGACGAAACGCCTGCCGCCCCGCGTACAGGTCCACAGGCCCACTGTTCAGGGAAGAGCCCACGACGCACGGCTCCACCGTATGTGAGGCGAGTGCATCGAACCCCTGCCGCTCCTCCGAGGTGACGTAGCCGAAGCTTGCTCTGTAGGTCCCCCAGGGCCGTGAAAGGATATGCCACGTGCGCAGCAAGGGCAAGAACAGCAGAGCGAGGAGGATCAACACTCCAAGCGAGTGGCGGCGAAAAGAAACCTGTCCACTGTGAAGGGGTATCCTTCTCCACAGGTCGGCCACGCCGCAGCCAACCCAGGCCAGCACAATGGGAAAGAGGGAGAGCAGGTCCCGAATTCTGAGAGCCTCGTATGGCAGGTGGATGGCAAGCACTCCGAGCACTGCTGTCAGCAGCACGAGGGAGTATCCCCTTCTCGTCTTGTACATGCGATAGGCCCCGTACGCCGCTAGCGGGCTCAAGTAGCCGAATTCGTTGCCTGACAACGCGCGCTGCCACATGAGACGCGCTGTGTCAGGCACGTGGGACAGGCTGAAGAGATCTAGCTCGGTGGACTCCGGCGTGAGGAAGTGTCCGAAGACTCGCTGATGATAGAGCAGGTCGGGAACAGCAACGACCAACGAGGCGAGGCCGAACAGACCTGCAAACTCCCATCGCTCTCTGCTGGTCAGCGTATCCCGCCCCAGGCAGAGCAAGGCCACGACCACGCACAGCCCTAGTGCCAGCTGGGTATGGCGGATGCAGTAGGCCCCGCCAAAGCAAAGGCCTGCCAGCAGAGCATAGGGCCGGTGTGACCCTCGCATCCCTCTCAGCATCAGCAGGACAGTCAGCACGGTGAACAACTGGGCAGAGGCGTCTGCCATGGGCACCACTAGTCGATCGATGTGTTCGTAGGAGGTGGCCAGACAGAACGCGGAGAAGGCGCCCGCGAGCAAGCGCTCCTCCCAGGGCCTGTCGTGCAGCAGCTCCCACACCAGTGCACAGAGGGCCAGCAGACAAAGAAGGCCCATCAATGGATTCACGAGATACAGCCCCTGTTCTCCCAGCAGCTGATAGCCGATGGAGAGGATGGCCGGCCACCCTGGCGGCCAGTCAGTTGCCGAGCGGCCATCTCCCTGCAGTGGTGGCATCCGCACTTGATATCCGTAGTGCACTACCGGCCACCAGGAGATGCCGAGATTGCTCACGCGGGGGAAGAGCGGGAACCGGTGAGTTGGATCGCCGTGGTCGGCGATGTCAACCGCCATCTGCGCGTAGGCGTACGGATCATTGGCGGTAACGCCTCGCGTTCGATGCTTGAAGTAGACTGTGCCAGCCCAGAGGAAAACCAGGACCAGCAGTGTGATGCCTACAAAGGTGGTGTACTTCTTCTCTCGACGATGTCTCAGCGCTAGCAGGTATCCCTGGCACAGGACAACGTATACGACGGAAGCAAGTAGAACCGCCTCGATGTTGAGCACCGAGGACACCGGCTCAGGGTATGCGAACCGGTCGTAGAGAGGCAGCGGCTGGGTGAGCACTTCCTCGCAGACGCGTCGCGCCGAGGCTGCCAGGTAGGCGAACCCGAGCGGAGTGAGAGCCTCGAAGTGGAGGATGAATCTCCTGTTCCATAGCGAGAGCACCAGCTGGGGGCTCAGGAGTAGCAAGAACAGACCGATCATCCAGGGGTAGGGGCGGCCAACCTGGATGGCCAGGAGCATCAGCCCCAATAGATGATATGCCAGCAGCACCGCCGTCGCCAGAGGGGGGGTTGACGGCTTCTCCTCCTGCCACGAGAAGGTCAGGAGGGCCAGTTGCCGTCTGAGGAAGCCACTCCTCTGACTCCAGTGGAGGAGATACACCGCCCATGCCGCCGCACCCACAAACGTACTGCCATATAGCAGGATTCTGGTTGATAGATAGGGAATGACCAGTAGGCGAGATCCCATCAGGAGCAGTATGCCCGATGACCACGGAATCTGGCCAATCAGGAGCCACCGCATGGAAGAGAGCTTCGGCGCGAAGAATGTCAAGAAGATGCTCGCACCCAGGCCTGCGGCAAACAGAGCCATCAGTAGCACGTGAAGCTGTAGATCGTCGGGCGGAAGTGGTCCAGGTCGGGGATCGAAGAGGTAGGCTAGATCAAGCAACTCTCTGCTCCTCAAGCTGCACCATCATAGTCTACGGGCGACGGTGTGGCAGACAATTGGGCAATGAAAGGAAGGGCACATAGCAGCCGTAGTGCCCTGAAGTGGAGAAGAACCAAAGGCAAGACGCGGGATTTCAGCCCCAGCTCGGTGGCTCTGCCTGAGATCTTGGATCAGCGCTCGTATATGGGAATCGGAGTTCGCTTATGGCGACTCCTGGAGACCATCTGCCGAACTTTCTCAATCGCCTCATCGCTGTGATCGTCTGTCTGCGAGCCTTGCAGAGCGACGAGTGCTCGGTCCAGCTCCTCGTAGGAGATTCCCATCTCACCCTCATCGGTCTGTCCGTCCCATAGCCCCGCACTGGGCGGCTTCTCCAAGATCTCCGCTGGGATGCCTAGAGCCCTGCCCAGGGCCCTGACCTCTGTCTTTAACAGACCACCGAGAGGCAGGAGGTCCACTCCGCCATCACCGTGCTTGGTGAAATACCCCGTGAGGAGTTCGCTCTTGTTGCCCGAGCCCACCACGAGGAAGCCGAGCTCATTGGCGTAGTAATACAGGGTGATCATCCGCAGGCGAGGTTTCAGGTTCGCCACGGAAAGCTGATCGCCCGGAGGCAGGAGGCTCACCAGCAGATCAAAGACGGGCCCCAGGTTGATGGTCTCCGTGGCAATGTCAAACCGCTGCGCCAGCAGCAGCGCGTGAGCCTTGTCCAGTGGGTCGCTGTGACAAGGGAGAATCAGCCCACGCACGGCATCGCCGTCTCCGAGAGCTCTCCTGCAAAGTGCACCAGCTACGGATGAGTCCAGCCCACCGCTGAGTCCGAGCACGATGCCGGGAACACCCGCCATCTTCACTTGATGCCGAATCCAGTACGCTATGTCGTCGATCAGAGCGGTGATGTCTGGGCTATTCTGCTTTTCCAGCTTCATGGGCGAGAACGATGGCCTCAGCGACGTCCTTCATAGGCTTCCGCTGGTCCATGCTGGTCTTCTGAATGCGACGGAAGGCGTCTGCCTCGCTCAAACCCTGGGTATCCATGAGAATGCCCTTGGCCCGATCGACGAGCTTCCTGGTTTCGAGCGCTTCCTTGAGATCGTCCACCTCTCTCTCGAGAGATCGGAACTCGTTCCATCTCCGCAGAGCTACCTCGATGGCCGGCGCCAGGTCTGCCTCGTGGAACGGTTTCACGATATAGGCCATCACGCCCGCCTGCTTGGCCCGGTCCACGAGGTCCTGCTGGCTGTAGGCGGTAAGGAGGAGCACAGGTGCGATTCTCTCCTCCGTGAGTATCCTGCCAGCCTCGATACCATCCATTCCCGGCATCTTGATGTCCATGATCACGATGCTGGGCTTCAGTTCGCGCGAGAGATGAACCGCGCTCTCACCGTCCCCGGCTTCCCCTACCACCAGGTATCCGAGACTCTCGAGCATTTCCCTGAGGTCCATGCGAACGATGGACTCGTCATCCGCTACGATTACTCTAGGTTGCTCCATTTTCGATCACCCCCTAATGGTGTTTTCGGGAAGGTCACAATGGCCTGGACTCCATCGCCGTCCCTCAACTCGAACCTTCCTTTCAGATCATCCTTGACCAACGTTTGTACAATCGTCAATCCCAGATGGCTATCGCGTTCCAGATCGAAGCCTTTGGGCAGTCCCTTTCCTGTATTCCCTATCCGCAGCGTAACCATGTCGGCTCCGTCTCGGATTTCGACCAGAAGTTCTCCTCCCTCCGTGGGCGAGAACCCGTGCTCGAGGGCGTTCTGCAGCAGTTCGTTGATGATCAGGGCGCAAGCTGTGGCTTGCTGGGTGGGGAGATAGACATTGGGCCCACGCAGTTTGAAGCGGATTCCCTCTTCCTCCCTCATGACGCCCTCGCGCATCTGGTCCAGGATCCTTCTGCTCACATCCTTGATGTTGATGACACGCGACTCGTGCTCGGAGAGGAATTCGTGTACGGCCGCGACGCTGAGGATGCGGCTCACACTGTCGAGCAGCACGTGCTGCACCTGCTTCGGGCCCGCCCTGCGGGCCTGCAGCCGAAGTAGAGAGGCGATCGTCTGGAGATTATTCTTCACACGATGGTGTATCTCCTGGATCATCGCCGCTCTTATCCTGGCCTCCTTCTCCACACGGCGAGCTTCCGTGGCATCGTGGATCAGGAGAAGCACACCCGTGACGTCTTGCTGCTGGGGCTTGGGCAACCGCAACAGCCGGCGCGACAAGGGAACCACATCGGTTTGAGCGAAGATGGGTATCGCCTTCCTGAGCCACACCCTGTCTCCCTCGCGCGCCTCCTCTTCCAGGCAGCGCTTCTCCTCGAGCGCCCTCTCCACGAACTTGTCGTCCCCGGTGGTGATACTGGACAGCTCTTTCTTCTCCAGAGTGTCCATATACCGTAGTCTGCGGTAAAGGTTCGTGGCGATGTCGCTAGCGTAGCGGATTCGGCGCCGACGGTCCACTAGCAGAATACCGTCCTGTTCGCCGAACGGGGTGAGAGCATCCAGACCGTACAGTTCGTCCTGGACCACCATCGATTGTAGTCTCTCGATGGCTTTGCGGAACCTTATGGAGCGGTGTCGGTGGCGTTCCTGCTCTATCATGGTCTTCTCGACTGATAGGGCCGCAATCACGCTGCCGTCAAGGCCGTAGATGGGCTGTGCCTCCTGTATGACCGGCGCGCCCTCGGCCCTTACTCCTTGAGTCCCTTTGGTCGACTCTCCTGTGTCGAGCGCATCGAGGACCGCCGGTTTCTCGGGGGTCACAATCACCTGACCCAGCACAGGCTCGTCGTAGATGGGCGGAACCGAGTGCGGCCCCGCCTGGGCCACCACCACGCCCCCTCCCTCGGCCAAGGGGCAGTATACCAGCAGATCGGCCCGACTGATGTCGGCCAGAATCGGCAGGTTCCCCTCTATGCGTCCGAGAAGCTGCGTGTCCTCGTCTGAGATACCAGGGCACCGGAAGACAGCTGCGTCCATGCTCCACTCTCAACGGTCGTTCAGGTGTCTACATATTAAGAATGGCCGACAGCATAGCGGGCTGCCGGCCATTCGAACGTAACATAGCGCCCGTTGCAAGGCGGAGGGGTTGACTCCCCGCTACGCCGAATATCCTCTGGTCGGGGCGAGAGGATTTGAACCTCCGACCACTTGTACCCCATACAAGTGCGCTACCTGGCTGCGCTACGCCCCGACGGTTCGCCACTGATCATGATTATTATAGCAGAAACGCGCCTTCTTGACAAGCCCCCCCGTTTCTCAGTGACATCGTACCTTGTCTCTCCCCTGTGTGCCGGTGCCCCGATTCACTCCCTCGGCTCCTCAGGAGGCACGAGCTCTTCCAGTGGGATCTGTCTGGGTTTCATGTCGAAGACAACACAGAAATTGTCCACGACTCGTTCGCTCACCATCGTTATGTCGACCGGTCGTCCCAGAGCCTTCTCCATGGAGGTGATTTCTTTGTCCGCCAGTCCGCAGGGCACGATGAGTTGGAAATGGGAGATATCTTGTGCGACATTCAGAGCGAAGCCGTGGTAGGTGATCCAGCTTTCGATGCGCGCTCCGAGGGAGGCGATCTTCCTACGCTCATCCAGCCATACGCCGATGTTCCCCCGGAGTCTGCTGGCAGCTATGTCGAAGTCAGCAAGGGTGCGAATGAGCACTTCCTCGAGAGCGTGCATGTACCATGCAACGTCGGTGCGATGCTGAGTGAGGTCCATGATAGGATACCCCACCAGTTGGCCAGGGCCGTGATAGGTTACGTCCCCTCCTCGCTCCACGCGGTGAACCTCAATTCCATTTTCCTCCAGCCACTCACGCGACACCAGGATATTGTTCTCGTTTCCCCGGCGCCCCAGAGTTATTACCGGAGGATGCTGGAGAAGCAGAAGTGTGTCACCGATCCTACCCTCGCGTCTCGCTGCTGCCATTTGGTGCTGTAGTTCTAGGACGCTCTGGTAGTGCCGCAGTCCGAGGTTCAACGTGTTGAGCGGTTTCATGAGCACTTCACTGGATTCGATGATCCTCTGCCCACTTACTCACGATTACACCACAGCCACCGTTGACAGCAGCTTCACTGGGCGAAGCGCAGCCTCAGCAGCGTCCACAGGGTGGGTAGACCATCGAGGGGGGTCAGCTTCTTCTCGGTCCGAGGAGAGTACCATATCGGTACTTGACGGATACGGTGTCCTTTCTTCAAGATCTTGGCTGTGATCTCAGCTTCGATGGCGAACCCGTCCGAGTAGAGGTCGATCTCATCAGCCACTTCTTTCGCCATCAGCTTGTAGCAGGTCTCCATGTCCTGAAGGTCTGAGCCGTAGAGCAGATTGGCGATCTTGGTAAGGAGCCGGTTGCCCAGCCGCATATGCCACTTCTGCTCGGCCAGGGAGCGCACTCCGTAGACCACCTTCGCCTGCCCTTCTCTGAGGGGTTCAAGAAGCCTGTGGAAGTCCTGGGGGTCATACTCCAGGTCGGCGTCTTGAATGATGACGGCATCTCCGCTGGCTGCTGCCATCGCTGTTCGAATCGCTGCGCCCTTCCCTCGGTTCCTGTCGTGACTCAGGGCCACGAGCCCTTGTTGTCTGATGGACAGCAGTATCTCTCGCGTCCGATCAGTGGAACAGTCGTCCACGACAATGATCTCTTTGTCCAGATCCACTTCCGAGACCCGCCTGATGACCTCTGCGAGCGTCTGTTCCTCGTTGTAGGCGGGGATCAGTACCGAGAGTCTCATAGCCACTCCCCTAGTCTCAGGTCTGCACCCTGCGTCTCATGTGACCCGCAATTATAGTGCAACCTCGCCGCCAAAGACAAAACCTTCCTGGAAGGGTGTGGAAGAAGGCAGCGAGAAGCGGGCACGGGGGCTGTGTGGCCCCCCCCATCGTGTTCCTCCACACTCCCTCCCAGTGCCAGTTGTGAGAAACCCTCCGCACTCGCCGCTCCTAGCTATCGAAGACCGGATGGACGGCTTAGGTTGATCTCAAGCCCGGTCGTCCGGCCTGGCGAACCGCTCGTTGACGCCCAGTGCGCCGGCGGTGACGCTTCCATCGAGATCCGTCCTGCTTGCTCGGGCCCGTTACCAGACCTTATAATAGCTCGTGTGTCACTTTTGTGTGGATCACGGTGGGACTTACGTGAGCCCCGGACCAACTCAAATTCAAGAGGACTATGAATCAAATGGAGAGCGGAGCAATGTTGGAAGCAGCCTCTGGACTGCATGACACGCTGGTGGCGCTGCGCCGCAGAATCCACCAGCACCCGGAACTGGGTTTTCAGGAACTGGAGACATCCCGATTGGTTGCCGAAACCTTGACACTCTTGGGACTCACTGTTGATAAGGGGGTCGGGAAGACGGGTGTCGTTGGCCATCTGGGCCACGATGGGCCGACAGTGGCCATTCGAGCGGACATGGACGCCCTGTCTATCACAGAGGCCAACGATCTGCCCTACGCTTCACGAGTTCCGGGGGTGATGCATGCCTGCGGTCACGATGCCCATACCGCTATGCTTCTGGGCGCGGCCATGCTTCTCTCCAGGATGGAATTGCCCGGGCGCGTGCGTTTTCTCTTCCAGCCCTGCGAAGAAGGGACCGATGCTGAGGGCAAAAGCGGCGCAATGAGAATGGTGGATGAAGGAGTGATGAGCGACGTGGAGGCGGTCATGGCGCTGCACGTTGAGCCCAGGGTGGAGACCGGTCAGGTGAAAGTGGGAGAAGGGCCTATTTGTGCGGCTGCTGATGCCTTCGCGGCCACTATCGTGGGGACCGGGTGCCATGGGGCCTTCCCCCATCTGGGTGTGGACCCCGTATTCATCAGTGCTCAGGTCATCACTGCGATCCAGGGTATTGTCTCGCGCCGTGTTCCGCCCGAGGAACCGGCCGTCGTGACCGTGGGCTCTATTCACGGCGGTACCGCGGCGAATGTGATCCCTCCCGAAGTGCTACTCAAAGGTACCATACGCAGCATGAATGAGAGCGTGCGGCGCCGGTTGTGGGAGGAACTACGCAATACGCTCGAACTCTCAAGGGCCCTGGGTGGCGATTTCAAGCTCGAGATCCGCCCTGGATTCCCGGTGCTGAGCAACGATGCGGCGACGGCCGGCCTTATCCGCCAGGTGGCCACAGACCTGCTGGGGGAGGACAATGTACATCGGGAGACAGCTGAGATGGGCGCTGAGGATTTCAGCATTCTGGCAAGCGAGGCCCCCGGTGCCATGTTCTCCCTCGGTGTGAAGCGTCCAGGCAGCGAGAGGACGCTCCAATTGCACAGCCCGGACTTTGACGTGGATGAAGAAGCGTTGCCCGTTGGAGCTGCGATCCTCGCAGAGGCTGCCCGCAGGTACCTGGTGGGAGGCAATGGATGAAGGCGACTCCCGCATGCATTCCTTGCTACCTCAAGCAGGCTCTGTCGGCGGCGAGAGAGGTGACCGGTGACGCTGACAAGCAGCGAACGGTGCTCAACGAGGTAGCCGAGATCCTTCCCAGTTTGCCACTTCACAGCACTCCCGCGCACAACTCCACCCGTGTGCTCTGGCGCGCTCAGGAAGTGCTAGGCTGTGCCGATCCTTTTGCCTCGAAGAAGCGGCACTACAACGAGCTGGCTCTGAAGATGTATCCTCAGTTGAAAGCTCTCGTCCAGGACTCGCCTGAGCGTCTGAGCACTGCCATCAGAGTAGCGGCTGCCGGGAACATCATTGACCTGGGCATCCGCGACCGGGACGATGTGGACTTGACGGGCGTTTTGAATGAGACGGTCAGCCAGGGGTTCATGGTTGACGAGTGCGGACTCTTCGAGCGCAAGCTGGCTGGACTGGAGCGGATCCTCTACCTGCTCGACAACGCTGGGGAAACGGTATTTGATCGGGTGCTCGTCGAGGAACTGGCAGCAAGAGGCGTGCAGGTGACGGTGGCGGTCAAGGGACAGCCAATACTCAACGATGCGACGATGGAAGACGCCCTCGTCGCCGGATTGGACCAGAGTGCCCGCTTGATCAGCAATGGGTCTCCCATGATAGGCACGGATCTTGAGACCTGTTCTGAGGACTTCTTGCGGCTCTTCGAGGCAGCAGATCTCGTCGTGAGCAAAGGTCAGGCCAACTTCGAGACGCTCAACGAGACGGCCAATCACATATTCTTTGTCCTCAGGGCCAAATGCCTGGAGGTGGGGAGGGAACTCGGCGTGGCCATGGGGGATGTGGTGGCTACATTCAATCGGTCTGGCTGCCAGGCGCGATGACGCGGTGCTGCCCTACTGGCATGTTTGCTTCACCTAGGTGGATGGCTGAATCTGGATGGCCGATGGTAGACCGATCATGCACACGAACCTGTTCATAGAGCACCTCAAGAGCCTTCCTTCCTACCAGGGGCAGGTCTGCCACGTGGAACATATCTCCGCCCGGAAGGCGCGGTATGGAGACCTGGCCAGACCGCTGCCTCGTCCTCTGCTGCGGGCCTTGGACGCCGCGGGCGTGTCGGACCTTTATGCCCACCAGGCTGCTGCCATCAGCGCCGTTCGGGACGGTCATCACGTGGCGGTGACCACTTCCACTGCCAGCGGCAAGACTCTGTGCTACAACCTGCCTGTCCTGGAAAGCCTGCACGGCGATCCCTCCGGTCGGGGGTTGTACTTGTTTCCCACCAAGGCGTTGGCTCAGGACCAGATGCGAAACCTGGGCGAACTGGTGCGGTCTGCAGGGCTAGACCTGCTGTGCGGCACCTACGATGGTGACACGCCGCGTTCGGCGCGGGGTCGCATCCGCAAGACAGCTTCCATACTCCTCACCAATCCCGATATGCTGCACATGGGGATTCTCCCCAACCACCGTTTGTGGGCCCAGTTCCTGGCCAATCTCCGCTTCGTCGTCGTGGACGAGGCTCATGCATATCGAGGGGTCTTCGGTTCGCACGTGGCCTGTGTCTTGCGACGGCTGAGACGCCTTTGCCGGAGGTACCGTTCCGAGCCTGTGTTCATATGTTGTTCAGCCACCATCGCCAATCCGGCCGAACACGTCGAGAACCTGACCGGCCTGCCGCCTGTGGTGATCGCGGACGATGGTTCTCCCCGAGGTTCCAGGGACTTTGTGCTCTGGAACCCTCCTTTCGTTGATGAGAAGAAGAGTGCGCGCCGCAGTGCCAACGTGGAAGCTTCCCGCCTCTTTACAGAGCTTGTGCGCCATGGACTGCGAAACATAACCTTCACCAAGGCCCGCAAAGTTGCAGAACTCATACTGCACTACAGCCGGGAGATACTGGCGAAAGAGGATCCTGATCTGGTGCCCCTGATCAGGTCCTATCGCGCCGGGTATCTGCCCCGAGAGCGCCGGGAGATCGAGCAGGCGCTCTTCCAGGGGAAGCTCCTGGGGGTTACAGCCACCACGGCCCTCGAACTGGGAGTAGATATCGGGGCTCTGGATGCCACAGTCCTGGTGGGCTATCCAGGCACCGTGGCCAGTACCTGGCAGCAAGCGGGCAGATCCGGCCGAGGAGCGCGAGATTCTATTTCGTTCCTCATCGGTCTGGACAATCCGCTGGAC
>Ga0307380_10005593_pt1 | contig 16647 bp, 20 predicted proteins | sample UN3MG_FD_202239 | JGI IMG/M metagenome (GOLD analysis project Ga0307380, IMG submission 202239) | Soil microbial communities from Risofladan, Vaasa, Finland - UN-3 | ecosystem: Environmental > Terrestrial > Soil > Coastal area > Acid sulfate soil | place: Finland: Risofladan, Vaasa | collected...
CCTATTTTTCTATTTCTTTTCCGGGCTTCCTGCAGTACTAACCAGTAAAGAGCAGTACTATCTTTCCCACTACTAATAGAGACAACAATGGATTCAAATTTATCAAAAACTAAAGAAACTCTTTTATGAGCTTCTGTAAGAACATTTTCCTTAAGAAAAATTTTATTTAACGGAAGTTCCATAAAGTCTTCATAAAAAGATTAGCACTATTTATATATTTCCAAAATTCTGCTTCCAAATAGATATCCACTTTAGAATTAGATATTACCAGAGTTCTTTCTCCTTGACAATACTGATTAAATATCCTATTAAAATTTAATAAATTAAACCCTCTTTTTAATCGGTTATCTCTATTATTAACAAATTTCTTCAATTCTTTTATAATACGTTTAGGACTTGTTTCTGTCTCAAAAAGTTCCTTTTTTTTCTCTTTATATAAAGTATGAGTTTCCATATCAAGAGCTACCCGTCCAACTTTTATGTCCTCGAAAATCGTTTGTATTGTTGTCTCTGAAGCTGAGGTTACTTTACTAGCCAACACAGAACAATCAAAGGGGTCTATACCTTTTATAGTTTTGGCACTCCTAAAGGCATAGGCATGTGGGTAACCTAATAAAGTTTTATTAAAAAAGCTCCATGGAAAATAACACCAGAAAACATCACTATTACTAAGAAAGGGGTGATTTTCAATAATTAATTTATAGCCCTTAAGAGCCATTTGGTGCATTTCAATATTACGGTCCATTATATCATGTAAACGAGGATATTTTAAAACAAAAAAATCACTCTCCTTATTATCAGTAAACATTGTTAAATATTTAGGATTAAGGGTCTCTCTTAATCCAAGAAATATGAAATCATGAAGCTCTGACTGTATTTGAGATACATCTTTAAAGTCACTTCCATAAACATAAAATTTACGAAGAAAGTTACGTGAAATATCTCTTATACGTTTAAGTTCATACTCTATATCATTTGTGAAAATAACTTTACCGTTCATTTCTCATTTCCCACGCCATACTATATTCATTAGAAGCCAGAAACTTCGCACATCCTATCTGCTGTCTAAGACGAAGAAGCTCTTCACCTTCCATACCTAGGTGCTGGGCTATACGCTCATCCGGCCAACCCTTTTCAGAGAGTTCTTTCACTAGAGTTCCCATAAGATCTATCTGATGCTTGCCCCTGGCTCTATTATGTCTGATTGTAGAGGCCATCCTATCGTTGATGCACTTATCAAGAATGACTACCGGTATTTCAGTACATTTAAAATGATCAGTAAGAACTAGAAATCTATGAAACCCATCAATAACAATGTATTTATCCTCCTCTTCTTCATAAAAGACAACAATGGGTTGTGTCAATCCGTCTTCTTCAATACTTTTGATAAGTAACTTCACTTCAGGTACGGCTACTTTATTGGGGTTATAAAGATTACCCTGAACCTGATCACTTGGTACCAGCTTTACATTTAAACAAGGAAAAGAAATTGCACTCATTTTCTATACTTCTTTCTCGGTATACCTATCGATCTTCTTACTGCTGCTATTCTATTACGGCCAAATTTAAATTGATCAGCTATTTGTTGATCAGTCTTTCCATTAGAAAACATCTCTCGTAATACATCCTCTGAGGGTAATACCCTGAATTGAGTCCTAGAAATTTGTTTATTAGTTATTATATCATTCCTAATTTTTTCAATATATAATTCTTTTGAAGTTCTATGTATAATCTCAGAAAAATCCTGTCCCGAGAAATAAATAGGTCTCTTTTCTTTACTACATAAATCTTTATGGTAATTTAAAACCAATTCTCTTGAAAAGGGCGTCTTAGGAGGACTTTCACCCTTTAATTTATAACTCATTGAAGGTATAATAAATGGTTCAATCAAAGCAAAAAACTTTTTTCTACTCTCAGCTTTGATATAAATATTATAATGGCCTTTTTCTATATTATGAAATTGGAACGTGCATTCCAGACCAAACCGTTCCTTTAATGCTATAATAAAACCCTCTCCCTCTTTAAATGTAATATTACCTACACATAGATAAACTCCATATTTATTATATTTACCATCATCCATATACCAATAAGCAAGCCCACGGGCATCTAACTCATATATTATATCTTTTCTCAAATATTTTTTAGCCTTACCGTGGGAGTAAAATTTTTCAAAATAAGGTATAAATAAATAATGATTATGAGTCCATAAGAAAAAGAATTCACCTATATTATTTCTCCCATACCCTATAGCAGAAATGAAAGGGGATAAATTAAAAGCTATGTGATACAAATAGTCTATTTGATTAACACTATGAGCTACTTGATACCTTTTAGGTTCTTTCATATAGGCGTCTCCTAAAAGCGTACCGAGTAATACTTGATGCATGTGGGATGTTAGAAAAGGAGATGATGTACGAATATCGTTAAGATTGTTTCTCTGAGATATCTTTAGAGATCTCAAAACATGTACCATTTGATATTCTTTTAAATCATAAATCTGTGCTAATTCACCTATAGTTAAGAGTCCCTCATAAATCTGAAACTCTAACTCGTTTCTAGAATAAATGCCGTATTTATTATGAAGAATACTGTCTGATCCTATTTGTTCAGTATAAAAAGAAGACATATATCTAATATAATATAGGGCACATAAAAATGAAATACTTTTTTATAATATAGTGCATATAAAAATAGAGACCTATCCTTTGCTTTCTTTTATAAAAATAAAAAAGGCCACTAATTTCTTAGTGGCCTAAAAATCACTTAATAGCAATTATTTAGCGAGAAAGCACTACCCTTGTCAGTCCAAGGGGGTTGTGACAACCGATACCGAGATTCTCAAAGCACGAGAAACCGATAGTGCGGTTCTTCGGATCATCAGCAGACAAAACTGTAAGTTCTGTACGGACCGGGATCCGTCCAAAGAATTCAGGTTCTGCACACACATAGATGTACCCTGTCGGGACCCTACGTGAAACGATGATCTGAGCTCCCCATACTGAGGCCATAAGACCTGTTTTCAGTAAGGTTGCCTGACTCTCGATATCCAGAACGTCCCTGCCCCACTTACGGATATCGCTGTAATCCAATGCATTTGTAAACACACGGGCTACGCGAAGGTCATGCCGCTCGATAAGAGCAAAAGCGTCTGCCAGATCAGCCGGTGTTAACGGGGCTGTTGCCGGAATGTCAGCATTGGTCGCACCGATGTTATCAAAACCTGATGTGGCAACTGCATCCAGAACCTCAAAGACACGGGTGTCTTCTTCAGCCTGGATCTCAGCTCTCGCAAGGTCCTGAGCACGTTCGATGAGATCAAACCTACGTTCCTTGACCTGGGTCAGCGGGATTTCGGGATTTGAAGCAATTTCAAACAAGGGGAAGATAACACGACGAGGTTTGGTGATAGCCAGAATGTTCTGACCCTCTTCACCAACCACGTATGCTGTCACTCCTGGATCCTTGTCATAAATCGGCAATGCGCCGTCAGGGAGCTGCTCTACCAAGAAGGTCTTACGACCAACTGAGGTATAGTCTCTCCTAAGACGTAAAGGCTGTGTCATTGATGCTGCTAATTTAACACGCCCACCAGCCGTCTTAATGTATTCCTGGATAATATCCTGTTTTACTTGATTGCTAATTTCAGCCATTAGAGACTCACCTCCCTTATATTTTCATTTGAAAGGTCATGAATGGATCGGATGCGGTAGGGACCTTTAACACAATACCGAGAAGCGTGGAATAAAGATCTAGTCCAGCCTGTGTTAAGTCCATACCGTCTGAATTGGTTAACAGACCGTTCTGTGAAGCATACAGCTTGTCACCATAAGCATAAGTGATAGCGGCTGTACCGTCTGTTGCTTTGGTTTCATAGATGTCGGTACTAATCACAGTACCTGATCCATGTGCATATACTACTTTTCCCGAGCCGACAGCGGAACTTGACTCAAAAGGATTACCGACAGCGTCGTTCACAGCGATACCGACAACTTTGTCGTACGTGGAACTGTCACCAGCGGCTGCACCTATGGTCTGACTTCCAGCTACAGCTACAACACTACCTGCCAAAAGACCTTTATTGGTAGTTGTGGACAGGCGAGAGTTGTTTACTTTCTGATCGTTCCCCACGCGGTTGTCCTGAGTCAAGCCGGCCGCTATAATAGCACCATACGTATTATAGGTCTGGCGATAAAGGACATTGCAGTGTTGGTTAGGAACAGGAAGATTTGAACCCATTTAGCTCACCTCCTTAAGATGAATAATACTGTTTATTATAACAATTTCCCGAAGGAAATTTATTTACACTCTTCCAGTTGGAAAGGCCTCTGAAACATCAGGGGGAGCGCTCCACAGGTTGTCAAGAGTGACGTCTGTTGAAGCCTTTTTCACAATACCACTGAGTTTCTTTGCACCAACTTTTTCTGTTTCTTCATTAGCGAAAATTGCGTCAAGAAGATCGACACCAGGATTAAGGTCGATTTCGTCAGAAGCAGCCTCTTTTTCCTCTTCAGCAGGAGCTTCTTCTTCCTTCTCCTCCTTCTTGGCCTCTTTTTCCTCTTTTTCCTCTTCTTCCTCTTCAGCAGGAGCTTCTTCTTCCTTCTCCTCCTTCTTGGCCTCTTTTTCCTCTTCAGCAGGAGCTTCTTCTTCCTTCTCCTCCTTCTTGGCCTCTTTTTCCTCTTCTTCCTCTTTCTTCTCGTCCTCGTCGCCGTTGGCAAGAATTTCAGCAAAACTAGCCTGGCGCTGTAATGTGGCCATTATACGGCTCTCAGGAATGTACATCAGATCAGTTGCCTGATCTTCGATCAGTTCATCGGAAGCCCCCGGAAGCATTCTCTGAGCAACGGTAATGCATTTCAGAGCTTTGTCTTCCAACTGGCGGGCAGCTTTAACAGCCTGACGAGCAGCAGGAGCAGGATGACCGGTTTCAGTACGACCTTCTGTTTTCCAAGGTTTCTTCATGTCCGGATCTTCTGCAAATTGGGAAGGGCCACCTATATCATACTTTGAAGCGGGTGGATTTGGATGATCCTGATTCATTGTGTAAGGATCGGCTTTCTTCTCGATTTCAGCCTCTTTCTCCTTATCCCAGCTCAATCTTTCTCTCGTCATCGGTTACCTCCTATTAAAATTATTCCTACTATTTTTTATCAAAGTTTTTGTTTTCAAATATATCGATATTAAGAGATTATTACAAAAACTTGAAATTATTGTACTTACTGTTCCTTTTTTCTTAACCAAAAGTTAAACAAAAGATAATTCGCTCTCCGTTGATAAACCTTTCGGCTTGCAACTGGAGTCCTGGATGAGCAGTCCCATCCGGTGGCTATCAGTCCGTTTCTGCAAGATAGATTTAATCTTTTTATAGTTCATCCAACGACTTATCTCAGAGTCGTGTAATCTTGCAAAAACGTTTTTAGCAGCATTTTCATCAGCCTGATAAACATCCCCGTTTTCACAGTAAAATCGATCACCTTTCCTAATACCGGTAAAACATCCGGTTCGATGGTCGATTTGCGATGTATAAGCAGAATTGACAAGTTGCAAAGAAGAGCTTCTTCTTTGAGACACTGTATTTAATGCTTCAGCAATGATACCTTTAGTCCACGCCGAAAGCTTTCTGTTCATATTTTTTCCGAATGATCTTCCAGACATTGATGCAGTCAAATCCTCGGCAATAATTACACGAGCTTTATTAACAAGTTTATGCGTTGCCGTAAATATAATGGTTCGGATTTGCTTTTTAGCTTTTATCCTCCGGTTATTTAACTTTTTTCTTCCAAGATTTTGGCTTCTTATCCTGATTTTCTTGCTTAGTGGGCTTTTTTCCGCAATTTTAAATATTTTATTTCGAGCTTGATTTTTCTTCTTTAAATAATCAGACTCTTTTGAAATAACAGCGCCTAAACCTTTTCCGTAATGGACACCTTCGGAGTCTACAAAAGTTTCAGTGAAGCCTTTATCAATTCCAACAACATCACTACCACAATCGTCTATTCGTTTAATCTCTACCACATAATGAACCTCGACCGTTTTATCACTCAGAATTATTCTAAGGGTTCCTGACGGCACTTGGCAGGATGATAAAGGGATCGCAATTCTTTTTCCTTTAATAAGGCTTGGTATGGCTATCCATGTTTTTTCATTTTTTTGAAAGACCTTATAATTGTCCGAACGAATAATAATCTGATTGTAAGTATGATTATGACCGCGTTTACAGTATTTACGCATTATCCGAGTTAAATATTTATCTTCTGTCCATTTGTCTGATCTTAATAATCGGTATAGGCGCCTTTGTTCATCTTCATCAGATGAGTGCCTTCTAATCGCTTGCCTGGCTTTAACTTTTGCCGCTTCACGATTAGTAGATATGTCCGCTATTGCATCTCTTAATGTTTCTTTCCATGCGTTTACAGTCAATGGTGCAAAATTTCTCTTTTCCTTTAACCATAAATCACGGACAGCACGGTCTTTTATACCGATGCCTGAAATAGAACCGAACCTTTGCCAGACATCTGTTCTAAGACGGCCAAGAAGCTTAGCCTGTTCTTCCAGTGCGCTATATTTGGTGTGGTTTAGGTCTTTGCTATATAAAATTCTGGTGATTTTCATTCTTACTTTTCTCAATCATTTTTTATACTTACTCCTGATAAAAATCCATTGCTCTCAGCCAAGTCAAAGCTTTTTTCATCTCATACTCTTCCAGCTTCCGGCTGGAAAGTTTCTGTAAAGCATACATTGCAGTCTTCAAGGTTAAATCCTTGGTACCGTTCAACTCAGCTATTGCTTTCTTTAACCCTAATGACAAAGGTCTCTTAAAGCGTTTATCTAAATATGACATGACAGCAAGAAAGTCCCTACGATTAAAACCGTAAGTAGCTAAAGTTGTTAAATCATTGCTTGTCAGAATCATATAGGTACCAAATCTCAATTTATCAAAATTTTTCTTATCCATATTCTTGGCTGTTTTCTTTAAATAATTTTCCCAACCCCTCTTAAACAGCCACATCTTCCTGAAGGCACTAGACGCTGTCGGTTGAATCAGACTCTCATCCAGAGTTTCTAATTCATTCATATTGCTTTCTGTCTCCTCAGTAAACTCTTTGACGAGATCATTACTCAATTCATCAAGAAGTTTCTTTTTTATATCTTTTTTCCATGTCTTTACCGGTGATTCAGGAGCTGGGGCAGGAGCTGGGGTTTCTTCCGGCGCTGACTCCTCTTCATCTGGAGCTGCGTTGTCTTCTACTGCAGGTTCCTCTGCAGCGGGGGCGTCTTCTTCTTTTACTTCAGGCTCATCCTTTGGTTTTTTAGACTCATCCTTCTCCACAGGTTTATCTTCATCCTGAGCTTCTTTATGTGCTGCCTTTAAGAAATCTCCGTCTTTAACAACATATGAATCTTTTTTACTTGCTTCTTCCATTTTTGCCATAATATTCTCAGGTGGATTAACGATGTTACGAATTACTGCTCCTGTAAAAGCTGGATTTACTACCCATGAAGCATCAATGAAAGTGACACTGTCTTTTTCTGATGCATGCCCACATAATTCACCAACTTTTCTCTGTACGCCATTATCATCATAGAACGTATTATTCTTTTCAAAGCGAACATGCTGGCAAGCCTCTGTTTCATCAACAGCTTTTTTACCACACTTACTGCAAATACTGTAAGCGATCTTGCAGCCCATACTGAGCGTACTAAGTTCTTTCGCTTCTATTCTCCTTATGAGATCTTTATGCCTTTTTTCCGTTGCTACAAGGATATCTACATAATAAGTAGTTAAGTCCTTACCGGTTTTATCCTTACCAATAGGGACTTCTCTTAAAATGGCATCAATGACTTTACCTTTACTTAATTCAGGAATCTGTATATGTTCTAAGAAATTATTAGCGCCTATAAAAGTTTTATAGCAACTGGCGAGCATCTGTTTAGACCAGGCATCACCATTATTGTTGATAAACTTAGAGTAGGCGGGGTGGATATAATAATCACTTTTAGGATCTGAAGGGTTAGCTAATTCGGTATCAACAGCAGCTATAATTGTGCAATGGGACAATAAAAATTTATCAGGGGAATATTGTGCTAAAATTGTACGGGCAGTTTTTACCCTACAACTGCCTTCACCACAGACACACTTAACTTTATGTTCACAACAAACGTTTTTCGTCCATTGCTTTTGATCAACACACGGCTCAATAACAGTCGCCGAGCTGTACCTCATCATTGCCATGAACTAATCCTTTAGTATTGATACGTATTGACGAATAACATTTGCCAACGCAGTTTTTTTCTTCCCCTCTGGAGCTTCAGTCTCCGGAGCTTCTGTCTTTTCTTCTTCCGGAGGCAGAGGCTCATCTTTAAACTTGCTCTCAATATTACTAAGGAAGTTCTTTACAGACTCACCTGAAATAGTTTCCTTTCCAGTACTGGGAAGGACAAGAGTAAGCTTTCCTGGGCTTCTTTTACCACTTACCAGAAAAACGGTACCTGCATCGGTTTTATATTTATGAAGAAACATCTATTTTTAATCCTTTCCTTCAACAGAAACATAGACTCTTTGGATTGAAGATTTAATGATATAATCCGAACAGAAATCACCATAATCTTTAAAAACTTTGTTATACGCCTGTACATCGGTCAATCCATCTTCTTGACATGTACTGATACTATCCACCAGTTTATCAATCACTTTGGTAGCAAAAGAATGAGCTATACGTATAGCCATCTTATTAGTCTCAGTTGCCATCTTAGGCACAAGAATCCTTTTCAAATCCCGGCTAGGAGTAACTCTCTTCGGAATAGAACCGTGAGTCTGTTCGCTCAGACTCTTTTCATAAGAACCATATCCGCGGTCCACAAGCGTCGTAGGCATACCGGACACAAGTGGATTAACTTTTATAAGTGTTTCGGGACTTTCTGATGTATTGGCAAAGGGCCATTGAACCCATACTTTGCTTGTGGCTGGTATTATATGAGTTACAACACCTTGATAAGGAGTCACATTCCAATCAGTGATGAATTTCCGAACACAATCTCCTACTTTAAAAGCCTCGGGCCCTACCATTGAAGGGTATAATGCGGGCATGATACCTCCTATCAAAAAAGGACAAGAAATAACTGGTTATTATTCCTGTACTTTTACTTTTTGATAAGGAGCACTGGCTTTCTTAATCGGAACAGGATGTTTTCTTTCACCCATAACCTGCTCGAAATTGCTCTTGTTGAAGTCATCAACAAAGGGCTCGTCAGCTTCACGTTTACGAACGTTATAATTGAAACGGCCGGACATGTAACCAGCTTCATCGGGATCATACTTCAATGTTGTCGCTTCCCGGCGGCCTTCGATAACATCTGAAATTTTGTCAACTTCCAGGGCCATCTCAGGAGATATGGATTCAAGTTCATCAGCAACTTTATCCAGTCTTTCTGTGTACTTCTCTGCATTTTTAAGGGCACTCATTCTATCCTCCTTATATAATTTTAGAAGAAAATTTATTCTATTATATTTTTACCTTTATCACGTACTATCATTGGTATACCTGTCTGCCTAACCCTCTTTACAACGCGCTGTCTCATTGGGATGTCCTTCACAGTTTTACCCAACTGTTTCAGTATATGGGGTTTTACTACTACAGGTTTCTTTTTTTTCTCTTTCTTTTCTTTCTTGGCCATTACCGGAATAGCTATTGCTATCTGAGGAGCCATGGCCTTCAATAAGACTTCAAAGCGTCCTGCATTCACCTTCCCATCAAAACGACCCCTCTCATAAGAGCGGATAGCCAGGGAAAGCGCGTCCTCACAGGCTACTTTGCCGCTATATTTCGCAAGTACTGGGTTTATAAGTGTTTTTGCGTATTTAACAAGCTGATCATAATCACTATTACTGAAATCATCCGGTCCCTGGTAAGGCCGTTGATAATCAAATCTTTCAACGCGCTCATTGATTACACGATTATCATAATTGAAATATTTATAGGCATTATGCCTGACTTCAGGGAATTGATTTTTAAAATTCTGGATAATTTTTGGAACCAATAAGATCATATTCATAGCTAAATACCTTCAAATATTATTGTTGCAAAAAAAATCATATTAATAGATTATTGCAGGACTTATGTCCCATCCTTAAGAAAACGGGCCACTACATTACGGGCAAAGCGGCTATCCCCCTTCGGCTTCAAGTCCTCTACTTTGTCCCTAAGGTCTTCTACCTTATTTTTTAAAGAAAACGCTATCTCGGATGTATCATTAATCATTTTCTTAATTTCTTCACGCTCATCCTTCTCTATCGAGGCAATACCCTTCTTAATTGGTATGTTCGCAAACTTCCCAAGACACTCTATTAATTCTTGCATAACCTCAATAGATTTATTAACTTGCGCTCCTAAACCCTGTTTCTTTGCCATAATTTTTCCTCCACTGGTTTATAGAGGATTAAGAGATTATTAAAATATTATTTTTTTTGTCTTTGTCTTTTTTGTTTGCTTCAAGGTATCCAATTTAATAATAACCATTGTATCCTTATACGTTACGGCAATCTTGAGAGTATCACACTTATCCTGGATGACTGTAACCGTATCCTTTCTGCAATTAATAAAGGTGAGTGTGTCATGCTTCTCCTCCTGTGCTGCTACTAATAAAACTAACGTGAAAATTATGAAAAAATATCTCATAATATCCCCCTTTTCTAATTTTTTAGTGCAATAGACTACTTACGTTTTAAGAGAATATTAAAACATTATTATTATTTAACATTGAGACAGGACAATTTGAATCTAAATGGGGGTAACTTTAGTAACTTTCTTTTTACGCTCTTCCTTCTGTTTCTTTCTGAGATCTTTTATCTTCTGAGGCAGTTTCTGGTAATCTTTTCCCTCTTCACCACGGTATTCCTCCATATATACCTTCATATAATCCGAACGGCTACTTTCATTCTGTACAGAGGGCTTACGACGCGGGGGCTTAACTTTTGGCTGAGCCTTAAATTTTTTCGTCACATCACCCTCCGGGAGGCCTTTAGCAAACCTACGAATATATTCATGAATTGGGTAATACATATTTACTCCATTTAAGCAGCATTAGCAAAAATTTTATCTACTTTCTCAGGGTGCTCCGTAAGATGCTTAATAATCTTGGCCAACTTTTGTCGCCGCTCCACTGAACTAAACCGAGAAGCACCTTCCGGTTCCGCTGCCTCTTCTTCCTTAGGTTTCATATTCAATTTCAAGTACTCAGCTAATTTCGCCGTTACATCCGTATTATCGACAAGGGGTGCCGCTACATTTGTATATAAACTCCTCATCATTTCACTGAAAAGACTATCATTTACTGTAAATAGGTCACACTCAATCTTATCTCTGGTTGAGTCCGGATCAATATTAAGAATATCCAGAATGAGATCAATTGAAATTGAACCCTTCTGATATAATTGAAAAGCAGCATCAAAGAACTGCTCATTGTCCCTAATAGCCAGACGAGTAAAACTGACCCTCGGATAGAGAAGCACTTCATTACCGTAATCATCGTATTCGACAAAACCCTTTTTCCGCGCTACCGGTTTGAACAAATAATTCTCAATGTAGTCCTGAACTACTTCTCTGAACAAGAGGTACATTGTATTCATAATTTCCAATGATATTTTACTGCCCGTATAAGTTCCTTCTCCTGTCAGTACTTCCCGGGTCACACCGAGACCTGCAAGAAGTCTATTAAGAGAACTTTCCATCTCAGCTTCAACATCCAGAAGACGGCCGCTTGACCCCATTTCTTCCCAGTGTATCTCATAGTTTGCTACAATACTGAAGTCAGGATCTACCAGTGCCAAATCTACCTGCTCCCTGAGATTGTCTACATCGTCCGAGTTCAAATCTTCAGCCCACACAATACGCATAGGAGTCATGTGACGTGATGCAATAGATGTCTGGGCCTGCCTCAGTTTATCCATTAAAATAAGGGTGTTTATACACCTCTCAACAATAGATACACCAAGGGGCTCATACTGGGATTTCTTTCTCGCCAGGTGATAAACATGAGAACCAGTACTCGGATCGGTGTCCAGCGGTATTACACCACTTTGACGGACCTTTTCTCTCAACTCACGAGAAATAGAATAATCAAGTTTTTTTGTAGGGTCTGTAGGATCTAGCGGTACATCAGAAGTCAGGAATTTCCGTGTTTCCGGATCGGGCATATATTCTATTGCCACCTCATCGGTAAGAGGAAGTTTCCTGACCCTTACCTGATCCGGAGGAAGAATAAGAAGTTTCTTCCAACCTTTAAAGAGAGGATTTTTATCCTTAATATCATATTTTTCTTTCAGGAGCTGGCTCCGCTGCTTAGCTTCCTCTCTTTTTGTAGCAAGTTCGTCAGTTTCTGTACTCTCTTTCCAATCGTCTTCTTCAGCGAAAATGAACGCATTCCCAAATAAATAATACTCGTGAGTTATCTCTATAAGGGTCTTAAAGAGTTTCATATCTTCACACATTTTCGTAAAGAATTTAAAGACATACTCATTCTGGTGTTTATTTTTACCCTTAGGAGGAACTAAACGAAGTTTAGAAAGCGGGAGAGTAGAATGGATATCAATAGCCTGACCGATAATTTCATTCGTATTATAGAAAAAACGATAAAACGCACGCCGTTCCCGTAGATTCTGCGGCTTTTCAAGAAAGTCTGTACTTAATTGAGGAGAATAGAACTGTGAGGTACCGCTGTCAAGTGTGTCGGCAGAACGAAAACTAAAGCCCCCCATTGAGGTTGTAGTAGCGTATCTCCGGGCTCTTTTTTCATTATCAGTAAGGCTTGAAACCTTGGGATTTACCTCAGTACTGATAACTTGTCTTTTTGGTTTAGCTGCCAGCTGCGGTTGATCCTGAGCAGTAACTACCCGTACACGTCTTTTAGGAGCCATCAGTACCCTCCACTACTAAGTGTTCCAGTTCCAGTTCTTGTTCTGGTTTAGGTTCCGGTGTAACTTTTGAAGTCTGCTTTTTCTTTTTCGGTTTCTCCACAGGTTTCGGAACTTCCTCTTCAATAAATTTAAAACTTGACATTGACCGTAAATTTGTAATACCTCTTACAAGAGAGCCGGCAACATCCCTGTTTCTTCGCATAATCTGCACCAGGAGATGGAATTGTTCAAGGCCTTCCATCGAACCTTTAGACGCTGTCCTCTCAGACATGAGTTGCATATGTCCTTGACGGTGCAACTCTTCATATTTTATTAAAAACCCTTTTAATCTTTTTGCTAAATCAGAACTTTCTTTTTGAATCTCTATCATTGATTTATTCAGATCCATTTTTGAGCGACCTTTCTCGCCATCATCAGGCGTTTGACTTGTCGGCTCACTTCAGACCTGAACGTTTCATCACCGGGATTCCGACTAAAATACCCCTTACTATCTAATATCTCTTTTAATTCGTTTATTTTCCCAGGACTTAATTTCACGCCTTTGCATTGCTCAGCAATTGATTGTAAATAGCCATCCATATTCGGAGCACCCGGACTAAAAGGATTCGGAGCTTCATCAAACCTGTTCTCATAATAGTAGGGTATTGATTGTTCAGGATCTTTCAGATCACCGGGCATCGTTATTGACCTTCTGGTTTAGGCGCTTGTGGAGCTGCCACTTCCTGCTCCTTCATATTTGCAAGATAAATATCCAGCGAAAACCGGGCCTTTTGATATTCCAGCTCTCTAACTCTTTCAGCTGCCTTCGCTTCTTCAAGTTTAGCAAGCATTATTTTTTCATCAAAAGACAACAATTCACGGTTAAACTCCATCTGATTCATAAAACTTCTCCTATCTGTTATTTATTATTTAGATATTTTTGTTTATCATTAAGGTATAAGTATTAGAAGATTATTACTTTTACTGCATGTTATTCTTTATTCGGTCGTTTTTCCATCAAAATGTTCGCCCTCATCCTTCATTGCTTTTTCTTTTGTTTTATGTATCACACCATCTTTGTGCTGAGGAGGGCTATATATCGAGTATAATTTCATCTCTCCTTTCCCGGTGTTTCTTAAATTATGCTTCGATCCTGCTGGGACAATGAGAGAGACACCATTTGATAAAGAATGCTTGTTGCCATTTATTACCGCTTCTCCCGACCCTTTTTCTACCCGGAAGAACTGATCGACTTTATGTACTTCATCACCGATATCTTCGTCCGGCTTTAAGCTCATCAATACGAGCTGCATCTTTTTCCCTGTATATAAAACTTTTCTGAAGTTAGCATTACCGAGGGTGTCTTTTTCGATATCTACAGAGAACCCTTTGGCATCGGAATTTGCCTTTTTATCTTTTGACAAAGATTGCACATATTTCGTAGCCAAACTATAAAAGGTGCTCTCCAGTTTATGGGCATCAACTTCATTTTCTTCGGCAAAAGTATGGACCTGAGCATCGGAAGGATTTGGATTCTCTTTTAAAAATGCGATAACTTCATCTTCCATATTTTTTGCCAGTATTACAGAAGCTAATCTTCTAATGATACTTAACATAATTTCATAGTTTAGAGAACTTAGAAAATCTTAGAAATCCCAAGTTTTCAAGGAAGCCTTTCCTCTTCCTGATCCCTCATAATTTGTTTGAGAACCTCAAAGTTTCCTTGATGGATAGTATCTGTGATTAAACTATTTTTAATCTCCCATCGCTTTCCGCAGCCATATTATTACCTTATTATCTATTAAAATTTACTTGTATTGCTATTTGAGTGGGAGATCCTGTTGTATCAATGATCATTAATTCCAACTTTGAGCCTGTTGTATAATCAGTGTTTGAAACAGCCCCTCCATCCACCCAGGAATTATCAGCAGCGACAAGTAAATCTGTACCCAAATGTGTACTCGCTCCAGCTTGCCGGGCATTAATTCTGGCACCGTCACCGCCAACGCGATAGCCAAGAACATTTGTGACTGTAGCATCATACGGAGCGTACCATGAGATAATGTTATGTGTAGCATCCGCAATCCCCAGTGAATTATAAAATGTATATAGCTTCTCAAAAACAGATACACCAGTCTCACCTTGAATACCGGCTACCCCGGTTTCACCTTGGATTCCAGCTCCTGTTTCACCCTGAACTCCAGTCTCTCCTTGGGTGCCCTGTACACCGGTTTCACCCTGAACTCCCTGTACCCCTGTTTCACCCTGAATCCCTGTCTGGCCCTGAATGCCTGCTACTCCGGTTTCTCCCTGAAAGCCAGTTTGACCCTGTACTCCGGTTTCTCCCTGCACTCCAGTCTGACCCTGTGGCCCGGCTATACCAAATTGCAGAATTAAATTATCATTTAAACTAAAAGTAGAACCACTTGAAGTAAGTAAACTTACAGTAAGACGGAACCATCCTGTTCTATCTAAAACATTCGTAATTTTAAAAATCTGAAATTGAGAAGGGTCTTCTTGCCGCTGAACACGTATAGTATCACCAGCTTTTAGAGCGGTATAAAAAGTACTGTGATCTACAGAATTTTTGTCAGCATCGTCTACATAAATTTCAGAAGCATTAGTCTGGCCTACCGTACTCCATTTTATATTTCCAACACCCGGATCAGTGTCTGCCTGATTATCCGTTTTAGCGTTATAGAGAAATCCCGTAAATACTGAACCTTCAATTCCTGTTTGACCCTTAACCCCTGTCTGACCTTGGACACCTGTTTCTCCCTGGACACCAGTTTCGCCCTGAATGCCTGCTACTCCGGTCTGACCTTGAATACCTGTCTGGCCCTGGATTCCTTGAACTCCTGTCTCGCCCTGAAGGCCTGTTTCACCTTGGATACCTGCTACGCCTGTATCTCCCTGATCTCCCTTAGTGCCCTGAGGACCTTGAGAACCTGCTACTCCTGTTTCTCCTTTAATACCTTGAATTCCTGTTTCGCCCTGAGTTCCCTGGACACCTGTCTCTCCTTGAATCCCGGCACCTGTTTGACCCTGAACTCCTGTTTCTCCCTGAGTTCCCTGGACTCCTGTTTCTCCTTGAATCCCAGCACCAGTTTGACCCTGGACTCCTGTTTCACCCTGTGTTCCCTGTACACCAGTTTCACCCTGAATACCAGCCCCGGTGGTTCCTTGAACACCAGTCATGCCCTGAACGCCTTGGACACCTGTTTGACCCTGAGCCCCTACTCCTGTCTGACCCTGATAGCCCAGGGTTCCTTGGACACCTGTTTCGCCCTGAGCACCCTCGACACCTGTCTGACCCTGAATCCCGGCACCTGTTTGACCCTGGACACCTGTGTCGCCCTGTGTTCCCTGGACTCCTGTCTCTCCTTGAATCCCCGCACCGGTCTGACCCTGAACTCCTGTTTCTCCCTGAGTCCCTTGGACTCCTGTAGTTCCTTGAATTCCGGCCCCTGTCTCACCCTGAATACCAGTTTCGCCTTGAGTCCCCTGGACTCCCGTCTCTCCCTGAATACCGGCACCAGTTTGACCCTGAGTTCCCTGGACTCCTGTTTCTCCTTGAATCCCTGCTACACCAGTGTCGCCTTGTGAGCCCTGAGTTCCTGTTTCGCCCTGTGTTCCCTGGACTCCTGTTTCTCCTTGAATGCCGGCACCAGTTTGACCCTGAGTTCCTTGAACACCTGTGTCTCCCTGAATCCCTGCTACTCCTGTTTCTCCTTGAATCCCAGCACCAGTTTGAC
>Ga0307380_10005596_pt1 | contig 16644 bp, 9 predicted proteins | sample UN3MG_FD_202239 | JGI IMG/M metagenome (GOLD analysis project Ga0307380, IMG submission 202239) | Soil microbial communities from Risofladan, Vaasa, Finland - UN-3 | ecosystem: Environmental > Terrestrial > Soil > Coastal area > Acid sulfate soil | place: Finland: Risofladan, Vaasa | collected...
CCATCGCTGGGCCTCCGTGCGAACGCCGTATCCGTGAAAAGACACGACATTCAAACGACCCAGCGATGTTTCACCTATACCAATTTCCGCACTTGTTGCATTTCAAGTTTGACAGCGCCCTCGGCATGTCCTAGCTCCTTGAGACTCCTGTAATACTGCGCTCCGTTAAGTACCCTCAAAGGCGCGCTGGGAATGACCCGGCCGCAAATAGGGATGGTGTCGCACTGCTCACAATGCCCAGTCACTTACGTGTCACTCGCACGACACCTTGCGCAACCAGGGTGCTGGTGATGTCCGCTTGCACAATGGCGTCATCAAGTTCCTTTGTCCGGCGGCTGTAATCAGCTTCGGCTGACGCAATCTGTGATTGTCGCATTCGCCGAATCTTCTCGTCGGTCGCCCGGCTGAGTTGTTCCTTGAGGATCGTCATTCGGGCTGCATGGCTTACTTTCAGGCTTTCGCGTCGATAACCGGCAAGTTGTTGGATTCGCTCGCGGTGTTCTTCCCTCGTCCTGCGCCACTCCGCGTAGTGCCTTGATTCCAGGGTGTCGAACACGGATGGGGCTGGTCTATCCTGCCCTGCAAGGTCAATTGGCTGCGCGCGTTCGAGCAGTTGTATTACCTGGGCATCAGCCACATCGGCCATACTCACCGCCCGCAACTGAACGTCTTCGCGGAGGCCGTGAAAACGCCATTGGTAGACAGCAAAGGGATAATCGGCCGACGGGATGGAGTCATCCAATACCGCACACGCTGTCATCAGTCGTGCGGGTGGTTTTCGGGCCGTCGCTGCTTGGCGGACTAGCGGATGGAGTGGTCCCAGGAGCACGGCCTCTGGGTGGTCAACGGCACAAGGCGCATCGAACGTAATGGTCAGATGAGGGGCCGCTCCTTTGAGCCATTCTTCCCACTGCCGGTCGATGGTTCCTTTGCGACGATGCTGCGCCCGGTATTCATTCAAGAGCCTGTCACGTGCCTCCTGTGACAGCCGCAAGGTCTTGAGGGGCTTGTCGCCGAGGATGTATTCCTGTCCCGTGCCAAGCGAATCCTGAAGGTAGCGAACAACGAGGTTGTGGATTGCCTGAGACGACAACCAGTAGCTCGAAGCGTCCTCGATGTCCTTTTTCGTCTGAAGCTCCGGCAGCTTCAATCCGAAGAATGCGGCTTGTTTGTCCTCCAATTCCTGCTGCTCTCGAATCAAGCGGATTTGGTTGTCGGCTAGCTGTTGGAGCTTCTCACGCTGCTCGTTGGGGGTCAGCGATAGGTTTTCCGCGATGTCACGAATCTCACGGGTAATCTGGCCCAGGATTTCCTCGCTAGCTCCGATCTCCCGCTCAAAGACCCCGATCCGCCAGAGGCAGCGATGGTAAATCTCCGCGTCCACAGTCCCCGGTGTTACCAGATTGTAAACGGTTACGTACTCGCTCTTCTGCCCACGGCGGTCGATGCGCCCAATTCGCTGCTCAATCCTCATTGGATTCCAGGGCAGGTCGTAGTTGACCATACAATCACAGAATTCGTAGTCAAGTCCCTCGCACCCCACCTCGGAAAACAGAAGCACGTCCAGGGCATCCGAGTCGCTCTTTGAAAGCCGGAACCTGTTTCGCAGTTCAACACGGTCCTCATCCGGCGTATCACCGTGGACCATGCCAACTCGAAGACTATCCTTCTTGATGTGCTTCTGTAGGTAGGAAAGCGTGTGGCGGAAACTGCTGAAGACAATGACCTTGTTGTTGTTCAGCGTTTGCTTCTCGCCGATGATCCTACAGAGAGCAGCCAGTTTTGGATCGTCACTCGGAAGATTTTCAGCCTTCGTCAGTACCGCAGAAATCTGCGATTCGATCTCGACCAGCGATTCCGCGTCGGGACTATCCGGGGCATCGTCGGCCTCTTGCCAAGTCAGTTCGTCGATGCGTCGAGTGAGGATGTTCTCCAACAATGGGGCAAGTCCGAACAGGCAACTCGCCGCTTGCCTGCGGATTGTTGTCATTAGAAACTTCACGCTCCTGTTCCCATGCAACCGTGTCAGGATTGCGGCTTGGACCGCCATAATGCTGTCATGCAATTCCTTCTGCTCTGGGGTGAAGGGCACTTCCACAGTTTCCGGTCGGCGAATGGTGAACTGGCCGATGTCTCGGCGTCGGGTTCGGTTGATGATGCGGGAGAAACTGTGCAGTTGTTCCAGGCTATTGATCGCATCCACTCTCTGCTCAGGGCCGATCGAATCGCTCGCCAGCATATCATAGACTCGCTGGAACTCGGGATTGTCCTGGAGTATCGAGCGGCCCCAATCGGTCGATGCCGCTTCGGCCATAGCCTCGCGCGCAAGTTGGTTCCACCCAGCCTGTTGTGATCGAACGAGGTCCACTGCGCGATTGATATGAGGGTTGGGCGCAGCCATGTGCGCGAAGCTCTCGCGATCAATTATCAGATCAGGCCGCAAGACGTTCAACAGTACAAAGAGATCGTCGCTGCCAAGTTGCACCGGCGTCGCGGTCAGAAAAAGGACCGCTTCTGCGTTATCGCAGAAGAAGCGAACGCCGTCGTGGGTGTAAGTTTCCGTATTCCGAATGCGATGGGCTTCATCGACAATCACCAGGTCAAATCGTGGCGGCGGGTCCAGGTCCAGTAGCCCCTTGCACCGCCTTGTGCCGCGAGTCTCGCCGTGTAGCAATGTCTGATCGAACAATGAGTACGGGATGATCGTCTTGCAATGCAGTTCCGGCCATTCGCCCTCCAGGTCCGCCTCGTCAATGCAGTACCGTAGCGTCCCGCCGTCCAGATGGGTGAACCGCTCGTCGAATCGCTTCAGTTCGAGTTCCCACTTTCGCTCGACGATCAGGGGCTTCGGGCAAATAATGAGCACGGATTGGACATCGGTTCTGGCCTGGAGTTCACGCAGGATCAACTCGGCTTCGATAGTCTTTCCCACACCTACGCCATCGGCAATCAAGAGGCGGGGACGGTCGGAATGGATAAACTTCAGCACCGGCCGGTACTGGTACGGAACGAAGTCTACCTTGGCGGCGTTCAGAGAGTAGAGGTTGGATAAGCTTGGTTGGCAGATTTGCAGTGCGCTCAGGTGGGCATGAAATTCCGGGAGGGAGAGCCAAGGGGCGCTATCGGCAACAGATTGAATTGCCTGGAGTTGTGAGGCATAGTAAGTCGTACTCGCTCCGCTATGGAACACCGTGTAGCGGTTCTCCGGCTGTCCTGGGATGACCGCAACCACCGCGCCCGTATTGGCGAGGTTCGACTTCGGGGCAACGATCTGGCCTGCCGTGAACTCGGTTTCAGGTGGCTTGGGAGGCCCCTCTGTCGGTGGAGGGATTGCCATCACTGCTCGTGGTCGCAACTCACTCTTAGCGACCTTGATTGCCTCGATGGTGTCGTTCTCTGCACCGATTGCAGCGGCGAATCGCTGCAAGGTATCAAGGTCGCGGTACGCATCATCGTCGGAAATCCCGGCCATCGCGACGTGCGCCCAACGGTTCCGCACGCTGCACATCTCTTTCAAGTAATTGCGGTCGGCTAAAGTGAGATTCTCGGCTTGCGATATGACATGCCAGTTCTGGTCAAGTACGCGCATGAGGGCGGCAAGATCGAGTTTTGCCAGCGATGCCGTCCCCTGCTGTTCCGCTATTCGACGCTGCTGGAACGAAAGGGCGGGCAAAACAAGGCTCGCCCACCAATCGGCCTTCAGTCTCGGAAGCGACCGTTCAAGGAAGGCACAGAGCGCCTTGGTGACATCCCGCATCAGCACAACCATCTTCCCGTGCATGGTACAAAGCCCTTCCGATACTGTGATCCGTTAGTCTTCCAGCAGAATGCGCTTTCGCGCAATTCTCTCGATCTCCAATGCGTCGATCCCGCCATCCGGGCCATCCTCGGACGTAATCAGACGCGCCGCGTAACCGTTGTCTTTGTACCACTGCCGCTTTCGTTCCCATTGCTCGCGATACGAAGGGACGCTTAGCATCCCGAGATGCTCCCAGTAGAACGTGTCGCCTTCGTAACTCACTGTAAAATCGGGCAAGCGGTAGTCGTTCGGATCGTCTTTGGATGAGAGTTTCTGCTCGTACTCGGCAGTGATGCCCAGGCTGGCGAGAATGTCGGCGACAATGACCTCGGACTTAGAGCGGACCATGATCCCTTCCGGGTGCGACGGAGACGGACGTGTGCGGTGGATCAGGTGAGCGGCATAGTACCGATCTACCGACTCTGGCCGCACCGCCGTCACGAACAGGTTCGTGTTTCTCAGTAGCGTGTCGGAGCATTGTGGGCTGCGCAGCTTCTCCAAGACGGTAGTATCCCCTTCGATCAGTACGACCATCTTCTGCCGAAAACGGGTTAATCCCGTGTAGAGCAACTCGCGCGTGAGTGTTGCAGCCTTCTTGGGCAACACCAAGAACACAATATCGAAGTCGCTCCCTTGAGATTTATGGACTGTCAGGGCATACGCCAGTTCCAGGTTCTCGTCAACCTGATTGCGGTAGTACCGGTACGTTACCGTCGGCTGGGTCGAGTATCCGACATCCAGACTTTCGTCATTCGTGCTGAGGACCAGCCCGATCTCCCCATTGGCGACGTAATCCAGCCCTTCGCCTGGCGGCCGGGCTTTCGTCTTACGATTGAAGACCTGAATTACCTTGTCAGTCCAAACGATCTCTTCCTCGCCGAAGGGCCGATCGCTTTCGCTCCATCGTTGCTTGCCAGAGGCAATCAAACCGCCACGGTACTTCAGTTGGATGCGACGGTTGATCTCCGTCGTGCCGAAGTCGTGGTTCCGAACGGGGCTCAGAATTTGCCATCGCTCGGCTTGCCGCGGGTCCGTTTGGTCACGATCTTCCGCAATGCCCAAGCTGGCGTTGAACGTCTTGTAGTCCCGATTGTCGCCGCTTAACTTGAGCAACGCTTGCATCCGGGCAGAGAGAATCTCCGCCAACTGGCTGCTATCACGCCAGAAGTGGACTTCTAAGTCGCCTCCCACTTGCTGACGAGCGACAAGGGAAAGTAACTCGTCGTCCCCAGGAGTGGGATCATCGCGAAGGTAGCCGTCAGCCAGCCGCAGCGCTTGGCTGTTATGGTCCTGATGGCGGGCACGTTCCGTGAGCCGGGCGAGGCATTGACTGCGCTGCTTGTGAGGTAGCTGGAACTGGGTCGGGTAGGTCTTGCGCAGCTTCTCGTCGTCCTGCTCTTCAAGCCACGCAATGATGTCCACGAATGGGCGGCCTGGACCGATAGGAGGCAATTGGTTGGGATCGCCCACCAGGATCAGGCGAGTCACTTTGTTCAAATCCAAGGCCCGGAGCAAAACGCCCAGAAAGTCCATCGGAATCATCGAGGCTTCGTCGATAATGACCGTAGGAGCCCCCGCCTGTCGTCCGCCCTGGTAACGTAAAGCGAAATTGTCTGGATTGAGCCACTCATTCCGCATAAGGAACTGGTGGATCGTGAGGGCGTCGCGCACGGTGTCATCATCCCGCTTGGTCCGGTCCATCAACCGAACGCGAGCTTTTCCGGTTGGAGCCAAGAGCAGAACAGGGCTCTTGCCCTCCAGTTCCTCTAGGCCATTGAGAAAGACCCTCAGAACCGACGTTTTGCCGGTCCCCGCTCGGCCGCAAAGTATACTGAATCGGGCTTGATAGAGCTTCTCCAGCGCCTCGGCCTTCTCTTTCCTAGCCCTCTCCTCGATCTCGGGCGGTAGTCTCGATCCTCGGCCTTCCTTAAATGCCTCCTTCAGCAGGTTCTCCCAATTCCACCCTGGCTTTGGCGGGTCGTTTCGCTTCTTGAGACGGCGCGCCAACCGGCTGCTGACCTCTTGCTCCAATTCTGCGAGCGTCTTGAGCGCCATCGTAGGTGCGTCGCTTTCAGCGGGAAAATGAAGCGATTCCTGGTAGAAGCTTGCCTGACCGAGAACCAATTCACGGTCAGGACGACAGGCGCGGCGCTCGGGGAACCGTTTGTTGATCCGCGTAATGGCCTCCCCAAACGGCAGGAGGGTGTCGCCCTTCTGCGCCGCTGCTTGGAGAACGGCGACGGCCACCGCGCGGACGCGCCGCGGGTCGTCATGGACTAGGGTTTCATCTTCGACTAGAAAACGGGCTGCTTCCCCCTCTGGCCGCATCCCGTGGTCGATGGTTTCCAGGGCAATGGGCTCTGACTCGGACGCGCCCTGGTCCATCTCGCAGACGAGATAGGGGTTGGCAAGGAGGTCCGCATCCTTGGCCACGATGCCCGCCGTCTCCCGCTCATCAGGTTTTGCTACCCGCTGCACCTGTTGAGGTGACAACTCAAATCGGACGAGCAGGGATAGCAGTCGGCGGCGGGATTCGCTGTACACCCGCCATCGGTGGCCCGCCTGCTTCAAGCCGGCCGAATACCGCTTGTCCTCGCAGGTGCGGCGTCCTTCCAACACGGCTTGGATGTATTCCCAGCCGTTCTCACCCTTCTCGATAAGCGGAAGCAAGAACTGACGGTGGAATGCGGTGCCTGTTACAAAGCCGAGAAACTGAAGCACACTGCCGATGCCCGGAAACGGGCCTCGGTCTTGCCAGACTTCAGAAAGGACATCGTTGAGCCAGCCCAAGTGCCGGTCCCACTCCCCCTCGACCTTTCCTTCGTCCTTCACGGTCTGGACCGATTGGACGAGCCGTTCCAGTGCGCCCACCGCGAGGTCGTCGTTGACATGCTCCGCCACGTAGGAGAAATTAAGCATGGCACCATCCGGGACGCGACAGATAATGTTCGTCGGATCGTAGCCAGCACGGAGGTACTCGTGGTAGGGAAGCCTGAATCCCTCGTTCGCAAAATCGTGCGTGATGCAGCGGGACCAGACCGGGTAATCGTCAGCGTACTTGGGGAGCTTCTTGCCGAAGTAGCGTTGGCGGCCCATTTCGGAAATGCGTCCCACGCCAAGAAGGATACAATTGAGGCTTTCGTCCAGTGGGTTGCCGTGGTTGCAGTAGAAGAAAATGAGCGACTTGCCCTTCTCCAGCTTGCCCCAGAAATTGGTCAACAGGGTAAGCTGCCGCTCCGGCTCAAACACCCAGCCAAACTTCCTCTTGGGATCGCTGGGGCCGCGTATGTCAAACCTCTCATTCTCACAAATCGCGCGGACATTTTCCTCTCGTAGCCAGCGGTATGGCGACGGGCATACGGAGTAAGGGGGCAATTCCTCGCTGACCGGCGGAAGGTTGCGGAAATCGAGAGGATCGTTGTGCGTAACCTTGAAGCCGCGTGGCGAGAAGGCAATCGGGTCACGCGAGCAAGGCGGCTGCCAACCATCCAGGTCGCCTAGCGGGGTGCCGGCCGCAGCGTCCTCGGCGTCATCAACCCGACTGTCGCGGACGTGGACATGGACTAGGCAGTAAGCGTTCTTGCTCGGGCAGTCGCACACGCAACCATCCCACGCCCGGTCGTGCCATACCAAACGGGTTGACAAGTGGGTACTCACGCTCCGTCTCCCCTATAGCGATTGGTACTCATGTCCCGTTACTTCCACATCCTTGCAGCCCAACATGGCTGAGTCTTCGCAATATGGCTCATTGCAGCCACGCTTCGGGTACAAGTTTGTGGTTGCCGCGCCACTTCTCTATCACCGCACTCTGGAACCAGTCGTCTTTGAGATCGGCATGTTCAGTAATGATGACCTGGAAATGAGGTGCCAGTCTCTTCACTACCTCGAAGATCAGGCGAAACATCCGTTCTACCGCCACGCGATCCTCGTCACCCAGTTCCTCAACCGACATACTGTCTGGGGCGTCGGCTGGGAAATATACCTGCGTAGGCTGATCTAGCATCAAGAAGCGTGGGACCGGCCGGTCTTTCTGAACAAACCATTGGTGGATCGCTAGGTGCGTCAACAAGTGGCAGCCAAGCCAGTTCTCTCCGCTTCCCATCTCGAACATCGGCACTGGTCCAGTATCCTTGAATGCCACTACTGTCAGGTCTTGGAGGCTGAACCCTAGCGGGAACTGCGAGTATTCAAGCTGAAGCTGCTGAGCCCAAGCGGACATCTGGCCTCCGATGATTCGCAACGATGCGTCCAACCTGTCATCAACTACCTCGTCGGAGACTTCCGCCTCAAGCTGAGCGACTCGCTCGCGAGCCGCCTCTAGCTTGGAGAGTAGCTCGTGGCTCTCTTCTGTGGCCGCCAGGCTTTCGAGAAACAGACTCACGCGACCGACAACTCGGGCCTGTTGCGCTTCCCGGCTTCGTTCTAGTTGCAACAATTCCTCCTGTGCGACCACGGCCTCGATGGAGGCTCGGTTGCTGGCAAGACTCTGCCGTAGAGAAGTCTCTCGCTCTTCTCGTTCATTGATGTATTCAGCCAGACGAGGACGTTGGCGAACGACGGCCTCCAATTGTAGGTTGAGGTTCGCTAAAGACTTGGTAATCTGTGTTGTGGTCGGCGTGGGCGTTTGCAGTTGTTGGTTACAGAGAGGGCAGTGGTGGCTATCCGCACAACCCTCGTCGAACAGATCAATTGATTCGAGGCGGTGCTTTTGCTCAGTGACTTCGCTAGAGAAGTCCTCTTGTTCAAGGCCGAACGCCTTCGCTGCTTCAATCTCCGACCGTACCTGCTGGTGGTCCGCGAGCAACTGTTCTCTTTCTTGTTGGAGGCTACGCAACGTGTCGCTTTCTTGAGCCTCGGGGGTATTGGGCGACCACTCAAGGCAACCTCTCAAGACGGTGACAATCTCCTCGAACTCTTCTGGCGGCGCAGTAGGAGGCAGAACGCCAGCTTGCTGAGCCTCCACCAGCAGGGTCAACGCCCGAGAGTTGTCTCGCCCACGAATTGCCTCCTCATCTGCGGCCCTGCGTTCCAAGAGCTTCAACTCGCGTCTGGCTCGTCGCAGCGCCTGAATACGCTCGTACCGTTCGTCTCCCACAACCCCGAGAAAATAGGGAAGAGTGTCCTTGATGGCCTGCGGGACGAAAGTCTCGTTCTGGCGATAGAAGAGAACCGTTCGATCAGCAATCCGGTACTGGGGCTGAAATAGGTAGAACTTCGCGTGACTGATTGTGGCTCGCAAAGGGTTGCGCGATTGTCCAACGGGTGGAACATACTCGTTCGGCGTTATACCGATCAACTCGGTCAGGAAGGAGTTCAACGCCGACGTATTTGTATTCGGCCGCAATTCAGAGAATGAGGGCAGCTCCACCTCACTACCGACCTCCAGCAGCACTTCGGAACCGGTCTTCTGCCCTCCGGGAGGTGTTGGCCGCCCGACGATTACCTGCTGGCCATCGGACTGAATCCTGACTGCATACCACACCACGGTATCCCGAATAACGCCAGCGGGAACTGAGAAATCGTTTCGTCCAAGGCAATAGTCCACGATGTCAATAAGAGCGGTCTTGCCCGTTTTCGATCCACCCGTGATGATGTTCACTTTGCCGGGATGAAAGCTGACGACCCGCCGGTCGCCCTTGGCGTTGTACAAGGCTATGTCGAGGAGTTGAAACATCATGGTCTGATCCCCAGAAGAACGTAAGTGGTGGCGGACGATCCTGCCGAAGCCAACCACCGGCCCACAAACTCAGCACGCTTGTAGCACGCGGCAATTTCCTCACTCGCTTCCTGATACTGCGTCACTCCGAGTGGCTTCTGCGAACCGATGTCGAGCCGGCCTTCGCCATCAAAAAGAAGCAGGCTGCGTTCTGCCAAGAAGCACAGGGACTCCCTTGTGAATGGAAGCAGGGCTTTTGTGCGTTTCGGAAACTCAAGAAGAGCGTCCCGGTTGGCCTGTACCCAGGTCGGCAGTGTGGTCGTGACCTTCGCGGGTAAGCGGTTTCGAGTGGCGGGGTGTAGAACCAACGGCAAGACGAGCACTGCCAATTCAAAAGGCATCCCCGAAGAACGCTCCCTCTTGAAGCCATGAACTGCCCTGTAAAGCAGCAGCCCCAGGAAGGACGGGTTCAACAGATTCGATACGTCCTGTGGCCGTTCAGTCCATTCCTTTAGCATCGGTGCCCTCCTTCTCGGCGGTTTCCTCCGAGCATAGATGTGCCTGGAAGTGCGGGTGCCATCCAACCCGAAGCACGTCCGCCAACATGTGGTAGGAGCCTCGGACCATGTAGGGCGTCTGAAACTGGGGACGAATAAACAGCGATGTGTTTGCCGGAGCCGTATCCTGCGTCCAGTTGTAGACCGCCTTTCCGGCTGAGAGGCGAGACTGGTCCGTATCTTTGGTGATGCCGTCCTGCATTATCTCGAACTTGTGCCTCCACTCGTCAGCCAGTCGAGCCTCAAACTTGTCCACCTCGTCAAGCTCGATGAGCCTATCTCTCACCCACCGAGAACGTTGGGTAAAAGCGCGGTAATGGTCCTCCTGAGCCGTGCGAATCCGATTGTTTACAATGTGAATGAGATTAAGCTGTCGTATGAACATCCTGTTATCGTCCTCACGAACAGCATCGTTCGGAATCGTTGCCTGCAACAGATCATCGGGCAAAGCCTCTCGTCGGAATTGTTCACCAAGGTCGTGGATATGCTGGTGGATTTTCCCGATGGCGACTGTAGAATCGGACGAGGATGACATCAGGTGCTCGATTACGATCCTGAACCACCATCCTTCCAGGCGATCGACGAAGGCTTTTCGGTGTTGTGGCCGCACGGCATGGCGAAGGGCGGTCTCAATCTTGCCGCGCAAATCGAGGATGGTCGGTGAACCTTCGATAAGATGGATCGCCCCAACGAGCTTTCGACGCTGCGCGGCAGACAACCGTGCAAAGGTCGAGTAGGCGTCCTTCACGGTTGCGGATTGCGAGTCTTTCCCGGCATCCTGGAGCCGTCGAAGAGCCTCGTCGATGTCCCGCTCCTTCGAGTCAGGGAGCAAGAAGTGAACCGCATTCCTTCGGTTGGATACCGAGGTTGTCACCATGAGGAGAACGATCTGGTCGAGGTCAATCTTCTTCGCCAGAGCCAGGTCAGCCCAAATACGAATTGTCTTCCAGACATCCTCACTCTTGTCAGAAAGTCCGCCCTTCCGGCTGATATGGTGCTTAAACTGGAGAAGTTTCACCGGACTGTCGCCATCTCGTCCATCCCCACAGAAGGCCACGTCGTCGAGTTTCTCAATACTCATCTGAAGGGCTGTTTCCTCATCGGACTGCAAAGCCAACAGGAGAGCGTATCGACACTGGTAGAGGTATCCCAGTGCGGAGGAAGAAGCGTCGAAACGTGATGGCGTAGTGCTCATTTGAACGTTGGCTGCGTTCAGCCCGGATTACGAGAAAGTGCATTCTCCAATATCGCTTCCATATTGACTGTCACGTCATCCCCAACGCCTTCATCGCCGCCGTCATCGGGTCGGAGAAGAAGATGGGGTCTACTCGCTCCACAATATCACCGGAAACCTCAAGGAAATTCCGCTTGTTGTCCAGGGGGATCAGCGCCCGGCGAGCGCCGTTGTCCATGCCGACCTGGAGCGGCTCCGCCAGCGATCGCAGGGGCTTGATGTTGCCCTGGATGCTGAGATCGCCCAGGAGCAGCAGCCCGGCCAACACGGATTGATGCTTGACTGCCGAGTAGATGGCCACCACCAGGGCAATCCCCGCTTCGCAGGGGACACGATTGCTCAACAGGTCGATGGCCTCTACGTGAAAATCGGTCGTGTCCAACTGCTGCCCGACGCCCATCTTGACCTTCTGCCCCATCAAGTAGGCAAAGGCCCGCTGGATGGATTCCTTCATCGCGCCTTCGACACCCCCGGCAATCTTGAGCTTGCCCGTGCCCGGCGAGCAGCCGACTTCGATCCGGTACAACCCCACTCTGCCCTGATCGTCCACAGACGCAGCGTATACCGACCCGGGAGCCAGGGGATCGGTCGAGATCATGTCTCGGCCGCCCTGTTCGGGGACGCCGACGAACCGCTCCTCGCGAGTATCGCTATCCAGGTACGAGAACGAGGTCTGATGGTACTCGAACGAGCCCATCTTCTTGAGTTGCTCTTTGACTCGGCGGCGGCCCTCCAAGGCGATTTCCAGAAGTTCCGCCAATTCCTCCTTGGAATACTCGCCGTGCGGGTAGACCAGCTTGAGCATCCCAGAGACAGTCTTACGCACGGCCTTCACGTCCCGGGCGTTCAGGTGCGAACCGAGCGAGAAGTACCGGTCGGTCGCCTCGGTGAAGTTGTGCTTCCGCAGTTCCCGCAGCGCCTCGGCCAGGTAATCGACGACGAAGCCGTAGTGGTCCGTGAAGAACTCCACCCGCATCTTGGGGATTTCCCAGCCGGGCAGGTAAAAGTGGATGCGGTCGAGGAACGCCATGTCCTCGCGGATCACGTCCGGCATGGGCATGAACAGGTGGGACGAGCGAACCATAGCCTCCACCGGCTGGTTCGTATTGCCGAACATCGCAAGCGATGCCATGCCGGAAAGGGATTCCTTGCCACGGGCGAACGTGCCCGACTCGCAATAGGTCTTCAGGGTCGTGACCACTTCCTTCGGCATCTTCTGAAGGTCGGCCACTTCATCAAAGCCAATGGCGTCCCAGATTCCGACCAGCCCGATCTTGCCGCTGGCCATGTTGTAGAACAGATTGGCCACGGTCGTCGGCCCGGTGAGCAGGATCGTGTACGGCGACAACTCCTGGTAGGCGTAGCTCTTGCCGGTCCCTCGGGGGCCAAGCTCCACGAGGTTGTAGTTGTGCTCGCAGAGCGGCAGCAGACGAGTGAGGAACAGCAGCTTGACCCGTCGCTCGAAGTAGCTCGGCTCCAGGCCGATGCTCCGCAACAGCAGGTCCACCCACTCGCCGGTGCTGAACTGCCGGCGGCATTCCCGGTATTCATCCAGATCGAAAGTGGCAACCTGGATCGGCTTGATGCTCTCGACCCAGAACGGGCTGCGCTTTCCCTTGGCTTCCTCGTCATACTGGTGCCGGAGATCAACCTGCGCCCAGATTCCGCCCATCAGCAGCCGGTCGTATTCCCGCAGGTAGTGCTCCGGGATATGCACGTACTTGTTTCCGAAGTTGACCAGTTCCGCCCAGTGCTTATCGTCATCGGCAATGTAGCGGACTTTCACCTTGTCGATCAACGTGTGCTTGCCCTTGTCTTTGACCAGCGATTGGGCCTTGTTCGCCTCGTCGGGTCCGACAAAGTTCGAGGAAAGGGTGCTGTTGACGACGCGCAGCCCGGCGTCGATGGCCACGGGGTCGTCGGTCGCACAGTATTTCCCCAGCAGGTATTCCAGCACGAAGACGGGCACGTTCGCGCCGACTTTCACTTTGCGGACCAAATCCTTGCGGACCACTTTGCCCGCAAAGACCGATGCTGATTTCCGATCCAACTCCGGCATAAGACACCTATAAGGAAATGGCGACTTCGATCTTATCGAGGCTCTTCAGTTCAGCGCCGCTGCTGGCATCCAGAAGAGATACACTCACGGTCTTCTGCGTGATTTCCTCGACCAACATGACGGTCACGGTATTCGGTTCGATCTTCTTGGGATCGTCCTCGGCCAGTTTCAGGCTGACTTCCCCGGTCGCATTCTCGTACCCGTAGGAGGCGCTGACCGGGATCGACACGCATTTGCCTTTGGCACGGATTTCCACCCGGACCTTGGGTGGTTCAAGTTCAAACAGCCCCGTCCCGGCACCGCTGACTTGGACCGAGAAGAAGCGGGTGGTCAGCTTGGGGGAGCCGAGCGTCAGGTTCCAGTCGATCCAGGTCGGCGGACCGGCCAACGCCTGAGCCGTGGGGGTCATGGCCACGACCGGGATAATCAACTCCTGCGGCGACAGCCCGCCGTGAAAGTAGGCCCTCGCGCCTCCCTTCGACTTGAAGCAGGCGAACGTCCAGGGGGTGGCGATGTCCAGGTCGCTCTGCATCCCGAGCGAGGCCAGCGAGGTGCGCAGGTAGGACGGCGCGGCGCTGCCGCCCTGGCCCACCCAGACCCGCCGATGGAGGTCCGCCGTGTCGCCGCCGGGGGCTTCGATCTTCATGTCGTCGCTGACTTCTTCGCCAAACAGGTGTCCGTGGTCGGCTGCGAGGATGATGTGCTTGACTCCCAGGTCGCTTAGCACGCGGAAACCTCGGCGAAGGTCGTTCAGCACGCCATCCATCTGACGCCGGGCCTGAGTGATGTTGTCCTGCTCGCACAACTCGTCGATTTCCTGCGAGGTAATCAGCACCAGTTGCGCGCCGGCGATGCCGTCTCGTACCTTCTTAGAAGGCTTAGGAAGCAGGTCGTCCAGCTTGGCGTCGAACACGGACACGCCTGCGTGTTCCTTGAGAAATGCCACCCGGTCCTTGCGGTCCTTGACCACCTTCCCGTCGATTTCCAGCCCCACCTTCCCGTTGCCGATGGCGACGACCTTGGCCGCCTGGTCGGCCCGCGGAAGCAGAGCAGCCATGCCGATCTCCGTAATCGTGGGGATCGCGGCGATGGCCGGCTGAATCGCAATCTCGAAGTCCCCCTTGAGTACGTCGCACAACTGCCGGGCCATCTCGAAGCGCAGGGCATCGACCCACACATAGGCTGTCTTGCCCTCACTGACCCGCGGCTTCACTTGCGACTCGAAGACTTCCGCCTGCCGCAAGACGCCTTTCAGGGGATGCTTGGCCTTCTGGAACTTGGCGACGAACTGCTGGGCCAACTCGGAGCCGACTTCGGTGTATCGCCCTTCGGCCTTGAGCTTCAGCTTTTCCAGGCCGTCGTGCTTTTCGCCCATCTCCGGCTCGAAGTTGTACCACCGGCTTTCCATCAGCCGGTGGCAGGTGTCGAGCAGGCACCACGGCGAAGCGCCCTCGGCATAAGCCTTAATCATGCCGGGCGCGGTAGCCGGGGCCTTTTTGAGGGCCGTGGCAACTCGCTCCGCCTCCAAGAGAACGTCCGCCGCGGCAGCCACCAAGGCCCAATGCGCCTGAATGGCCGGTTCCACGTCCGACCAGAACCGCGAGAGTCGGGACCGCGCCAGGTCCAGCAATGCCGGCGTCGGCGACTCCAACATCGCGTTCTCGACGTGCCGCAACAGCGCCCGTTCGACGGCCAAGAACGTCTCGATCTCGACGATCTTCTCCGGCTCAAGCCCCATCTGCGAGAGGGAGAACTCCTGCTCGACCTTGTTCGACGCCGTTACGTAACTGTCTCGGACATCACGGCGCAGCCGCCATGCTCGGGCGAGGCCGGCGCAGGCGTGAGCCGCCGCCGGGGTCTTGGCCACCTTGACCGACTTGAGCGCTGCGGGAACCGCGTCGCCCAGGCCCGCCACGAGGTCCGTCATCAGGACATGACGGGCGAAACGCTCCCGAGCATCGAGCAGGTTGGTCCCCTCGGGCAGATCAATGCCGAAACTGTCGCCCAACAGCGTGAGCAACTCCGTCTCGGCCGATTTCTTCTGGACTTCGGCGTCAAAACGGTCGCTATCGAGGAAGGCCAGCGCGACATCCTGCGGGCTGCCGGAGCCGAACACCAGGGCGACCACGCCCTTCGAGATTCCCTGCCCTTTCTCGGCCAGGGCGTTCACGTCGGCCAGGCTCAGCTTGCCGGCCTCGACCTGCCTCTCCACCTCCAGCGCGGTCTCGTCGCCCAAGATCGGCTTCAGGGCGTTGCGGGCGACCACCGCAAGCCGCGTGTTCCGCGCCGGCGGCTGCTGGCCGGGCTGCATGACCACGCCGGCCGCCTCCAGTTCGGCGAGGGCATTATGCGTCTTCGCCTGGTCTTCGGGGACGTACACGACCAGCTTGGGTGGCCCCAGGTTGTCGAGCAGCCCGTCGATCTCCCGCCGCAGCTTCAGGAAGCTCCCCTCGTAGCGGGCAACGGTCGTGCCCGGCAGGTCCAGCTTCTCGGCGACCGACGTGTAAACGCCGTCCGGGTCGTACCAGACCACGAGCGAGTAATCTTCGACCTGCTTGGCCACGAGGTTCAGCAGATACTCACCGACGATGCCGTGTTTCATGGAACCAACTGCCAAATCCGGTGTACCCCGTACTGATCGAAAACCGCATCAGCGCTCACCAGCGAAACGTTCTCGACCTGTGCCTGCGCCGCCAGCAGCCGGTCGAAAGGATCGCCGTGATGCCTGGGCAGCCCCGCCTCAGCGTCGGCATATTCCACCGTGATCGGCAGCAGCGTCAGCCCCAGGTCGGCGATGGCCTTGTTCATCCACTGGCGGTAGGGCATCGACAGCGACAGCTTCTTCAGCCCCACCTTGATGCCGATCTCCCAGATCGTGCCCGCGCTTAAGAGCAGCTCGTTGCCGGGGTCTTCGAGCGCCGTAACCGCGTGGGGGCTGAGCTTCGGCGGATCATCCACCGCCCAGATGACGGTATGGGTATCGACGAGCAATCTCATTCCATGTACTCCTTGAAGTCTTCCAACGGGGCGTCAAAGTCCGGCGCCATGTACAGGACGGTGCCTCGCAGCGTACCCAAACGTCGGGGTGGACGCGGCGGTTCGCCCTTCGGGGGCACCAGCCGTGCCACAGGTTGATCGTTCTCGGTGATAACCACCTCCTCCTCAGGCGTCAGCCGGTGGATCAATTCCGACAGCTTGGCCTGTGCCTCTTCAATCGAAACAGTAGTCATGGGCTTCTCCTTGGTCAGTTGTCCTTGGTCCTTGATCCTTTGTCTCTCGTCGGTTGCCCTATGTCCATTTTACGCCTGGCCGAACAACAAGGGACTAAGGACCACGGAC
>Ga0307380_10005598_pt1 | contig 16641 bp, 16 predicted proteins | sample UN3MG_FD_202239 | JGI IMG/M metagenome (GOLD analysis project Ga0307380, IMG submission 202239) | Soil microbial communities from Risofladan, Vaasa, Finland - UN-3 | ecosystem: Environmental > Terrestrial > Soil > Coastal area > Acid sulfate soil | place: Finland: Risofladan, Vaasa | collected...
AATCAATGCTTGGGTGGAGGCCAAGACAGAAAACAAGATCAAGGATTTGATCCAACCCGCCCATCTGAACGAACTCACACGGCTTGTGCTGACTAACGCGATCTATTTCAAGGGTAATTGGCTTTATCCCTTTGACCCGGAGTACACAAGAAGTGCTCCTTTCTATATCTCTCCCAAAGAGTCCGTCCAGGCGCCGATGATGGTGCAAAAAGAGAACTTTAGATATGCAGAGTTTAAGTCTGTCCAAATTGTTGAGTTGCCGTATGCAGGAGAGAACCTCTCGATGCTTGTGATACTCCCGATACGAATTGAAGGCCTTGAGAGACTCGACAGTGTTCTCTCGACTGAGAACCTTGATTTCTGGAGAAGGAACCTCAAAGACAGAAAAGTCCACGTTGTCCTTCCAAAGTTTGAGATGACTTGGGAGATAGCGCTGAAGCCAACACTTCAATCTATGGGGATGATCGACGCCTTTGCCTTTCCTGGCGCCAACTTTGCCGGTTTCGATGGCGATCCCAAATGGTATTTCATCGGTGAGGTAGTCCACAAAGCATACGTCAATGTGAATGAAAAAGGGACAGAAGCAGCCGCAGCTACGGCGGTGGTTATGGGACTTGGAGGGGCAGGTTCTCCGCTCCCCGTTTTTCGAGCCGATCATCCCTTTCTTTTTCTGATTCAGGATAGACAGACAGGGACCATCCTCTTCATCGGTCGAGTAACTGATCCGACTAAGACCGGCAAATAGGACGGACAGCAATCTAACACGTTTAACTGAAAGATGGCACACACCGCATCGGTGAAGCGGGCGATTGGTTACGCTCACCAGCAAACAGGCCAATCTGTTCAAAAGGAATTGCACAAAATGCGGTGGATTTTCTCTTGTTGCTCAATGGTGAAATTCACGGGGAGGAACTTTTTTATTGTTTCGATGTTCGTTGTCAGGTGGGTGGTCAGGTCGTTGGTTGTGTAGCTGCCGGCTTTTGAGATGGCCATGTAGATTAGAAGCTGGTCGGCTGAGAAACGGTCTATCGCCGCGCCGCTCTGGATGAAATCTTCGGCCAAAGTTGTGACCTCCCCTACCACTTTCTCTGATGGTTTGCCTTTCATACCGAATGCGGTAAATACAGTCGTTCTCCGGCTGCTGCAGAGCCTTAGCATAACACAATTTCCCGGGCCGTCGGAATCCGCGACCTCGATGTGTTCGATGTTCTGGAACTTCAGCTTGCTTTGGAGCAGCAGCTTCTTTTGGTGTTGGGCGATGTGTGCGGGAAGCCTGGCGGTGTATATCCGGGCGTGAATTTGTAACTGTTCGTCCGGCCGGCAGAGGTTGATTATTTGGTCTATACTTGCCTGACGAGGCTGGATACTTAAAGCTAATTTTCCTCCGCCGGCGGGAAAGAAGCCGTGTTTGACGAGTCTGCAATCACAGCGAAAACCGGCGGTTGCTATGGCGGGCAGGAACGTCTCGGCAAGAAAGTCGAACGGCGGAGCCCACGGATTATGCGTCCCGCCTGTGACGGTAACCGTAGAAGTTTTGTCGGCTAAGAACAGAGCGGGCAAAACGGTTTGAATCACCAGAGAGGCCGAGCCGGCCGAACCTATTTCGAAGGAAAAATCGCCGCTGCAAATTCCCCCCGGGCGAAAATTCAGTGTTTGCGAGCGTAAGGCCGCTCCTTCGCATTGACCGTCGCAAATTCGGCAGGCGGCGTGTACACAGCTTAAATGCTGCCTGGCCAGACCCGGATTGCGGCGGGCGGCACGGATGTTTTCAATATGCAGAGGTTTGCCCGTTATACAGGACAGCGCCAGGCTCGTTCGCAGTATCTGCCCTCCTCCCTCGCCCGCACTGCCATCGATAAAAACGGTTTCCATATCATTTAGCCATGAATGAGAGTATTTGTATGATTTCAGAAATCGTCCTGTCACGACCCTCGCGGGTCAAATGAAACAGTTTCGTTCTCGGATAATTCTTCACTTCGGCTATAAGGCCGGTACCCTTCTGCGCCACGGTGGCTAATACGGATTTTTCAGATGCAAAGAGCCGGCGCACGGCGGCGGCAAACTTCCCGGAGAAGCACTCCATTTTTCCAATTTCGTCAAGGACAAATAGCTCCGCATCGGTCTGCTCGACATCCAGAATCGGAACTATCGCTTCTTCAAAACCTGCGACATCAACGCCGTATTTGCCAACCTTGTAGCGGCCCTTGATATCAACGTGAGCAAGTATTCCGTCGGCGTCATCGAGACGTTTCCAGGAGAAGCCTTTGCGAATATTATTTTGGCGAATCTCCTGAGTGTAAAAACCCGCGACTTTTTCACAATCGAGATTAGCTGCAATCTTCATTATTGCGGTTGTTTTTCCGCAGCCCGGCAGGCCTGTTAACAGAATTTTGGCCGAGTTAGATGACATAATCACATATCCATGCGGTTGTTTACACTTTATCCTTTAAAATCACCGGCAGGACTTTTAAGTACAAGATCAACCACTCTGTCAAAATCGGCCGTTGCAAGACAAATCCGCGAATCAGCGGCGCCATAATACATAAAAAGCTTATTGTCCCTCTTCAGCCAGCCGCATGGAAATACGACATCGTCGACGTCACCTTCACGTTCATAATGAGCCTTCGGACCGAAAACCCATTCTTCAGTACGCCTGATAACTTTGGTAGGATTTTCTAAATCCAGGAGAGCAAGCCCCAATCTATAAATAGACCCGGACGCAGTCATTCGCACACCGTGATACAGAATCAGCCAGCCCTCTTCTGTCTCCATGGGCGGTGCGCACAGACCAATCTTATTCGCATCCCACCACCCCCCCTCTCTGGCCTGTATTATCTCCTGATGCTCACCCCAGTGTTTAAGGTTCGGCGAAAAAGATATCCATATATGAGCGCCGAACAGAGCGGACTTGGCGACCGGCCGATGCAGCATCGCCCAGAGGCCATTGAACTTAACCGGAAACAGTGCGGCATCTTTGTCCTCGGGCGGCATTACCGGTCCCATACGATTAAACGACTTGAAGTCACTGGTCATCGCCAGAGACACCAGCGGCCCGCCTCGTGAATAGGCGGTATAACAGACAGCCCACTTATTCATCGCTTCGATCCAGGTTATCCGAGGGTCCTCTATACCCCAAATCTCCTCAGGATGTTTCTCAGGTTCCGGCTTTAAGGTCGGCGCCTTGTCTATTTGCCAGTTATTAATCCCGTCCTCACTTCTCGCTGCGGTCAGATGCGAAATGCCTCTAAAATCCTCGACACGGGCAAGTAATACAATTTTACCATTGATCTCCACTGCCGCCGCATTAAAAACAGAGTTAGCCTTATAAGGCCAGTCCTTCACCGACAGAATGGGATTTCCGGGATGTCTTTGGAAAAGCTCGTCGCTTGAATTCTTTTCCATAGTTTTTCCTTTCTACTCTTGAATGTTCTATTTACTTTTTCCCTGTTGAAAAACACTGAGAACGTCGTCTCGCCTAAGCCTGACAAACAGCTTAAGGTATGTAAATGATATAGCCGGGTATTTGTATATGCTATAAATAAATGAAAAAAAGAAACCTTCAACCTTTTCTTTTACTGTCAGCCCATCTCTTGATTTTAGCGGCGGAAAGTGTGTAAGGAAAATATAATCACTCTACGGTTTACTCAGGCGCAGAATATTCCTACTATCAAGCGAGTCGGCGGTTCGCGTCTTATCACCATCAACCCAAACAGCATTCAACTTGCATTGGCCAAACGCAGACGTGGCGTCTTAGTAATCGCGTACGATGACCGCGTCTTTACCTACGAGATAGCGGTCTGAATCTGCGACTTTGAGATTGTAGACCTTGCCCACATAAGAAATCGGTCTTTTGGTCACGCTTATAATCTCAATCGAGCCTTTCGATGTTTGAAGTTTTATTCCTGCTTTTAGATTCTGCAGAGATATCCATTGCCCGGATTCTGCCAGGAAGTAGTGATTCTCAGCTACGCTGATACAATTTCCGCTCTCAAGTAAAACATCATAGCACGCGAATGTTCCGATGTGTTCCTGCACTTCATGGATTTTGCTGAGGCTGTTCATACCGCAGATACTTTGCCCCAGAGCAACCTTTGATATTGGAACAAGCGCACTATTCGTCCAAACATTGGTTTCAGCAGTGAAGCAAGCCCTGCCTTTGGGCGGTGGTGGAGCGATTGTTGTAAATGTCCAAACGTCACCTGTTGTCTTATTGCCCTCGCCATCGACCTGGTCTATCCGCCAGTAGTAAGGGGTGGTGCGCAGTCTAACTCCTTCTGGTGGCGTATAGCTGGCGGCAACCTGGCGGCCTCGATATGTGCCGGTCGTATCGGATGTATCGGCATCGACAACATCGTCTCTATTAGTTCCAAAGTACACATCGTGCAAGACGGCGTTTAAGCCCGGGGTCCAATTCAATGTTACATCTCTTTCAACGTCGATTGCACCGTCGGCAGGATATGGATTCGAAGCCTTGTCAGACGGGAGACTCGGTTGTTCTCTCGGTGACAGGCTGGCTTCCGCAGTGCCGCCGTAAGCACCAATATTAATCCGACCCCCATTGGGCATCGGCTCATTTAATGTCTCAGCGTAGGGATCGCCGCCGTCAACACAAGGGCTGGTGACTTTGTCGAGCACCCATATATCATGCTCCGGCCAATACCGGCCTCGCTCGGAGCGCAGATGATAGTCACCGTTGTCGGGATCGACGAAGAGCGGATCGGCCGTGATGTTACCTTTGCCTCCCCGTTCAACACAACTGTACCAGGCCCGGCATCCGAACAGGTCACCGTCAGTATTGTTCCAGAGAATAGTGTTGCTGATGTCCGGCTCTGAGCCGGCGTAGGCTTCGATGCCCGGCTCTGAGCCGGCGTAGGCTTCGATGCCGTACTTGTTACCCACTATTGTCAGATTGCTGATAGTCGGAGAGCTGGCGACAATGAAAACACCCATGAAGCTGTCTGTGATGATGAAATTCTTCAGGATACTATCAGGGCCTTCGCCATAGTAAAACGAAACTGCAAAATCACCCGGATTATGGAGCACAGGCACACCGGCGGGACTTATGGCGATACCCTGCACCGTCAGCTTCTTACCCATAAAATTGATTTCTTCCCGGTACAGCCCCGGATAGACCAGAACTACTCCACCATCCGCCGCTGCGTCGATACCCTTCTGAATGGTTGCGAAAGCCGTTTGCTGCGTCAATCCGTTGTAATTATCGTTTCCGTTAACAGCATCGACATAAATAATTCCTTCCTCCCCATCGGTTGGTCCCTCTGACCCGACAGTAAAGCTCCAGACATCGCCTTTATGCGTGGCGATGGCATCAAACTCATCGACCCTCCAGTAGTAGGTCTTCCCTAATTCAAGGAGGCTGGGGGTATAAGTTGCAGTTCCCCGCGGGATTCCATCGGAGGCGTTGCTCACCTCGGCAAAATTATCGCCGAAATATACAATGTGCAATTTCGCACGATAACCCGGCTGCCAGCTAAGGGTCACATTGGGATCTATAAATTCGGCGCCGTCAGCGGGCTCAGGGGCATAAGCCGTCCAGGGTGGAATCATAAAACTCCAGACATCTCCCGTCCACGGACTGTCCGGGTGCAGATCATTGACCTCATCGATTCGCCAGTAATAAGTTGTCCCCGGAAGAAGGCCGTTCGGATAGGGAAATCCGGGGAAGCCGAGAACAAGAAACGTCGAGATTTGGTTGCCCCGGAACGTGCCCCCGGTGCCGTTTTTCACATCGTCATAATTATCGCCTACATATATATCGTACGAGGCCGCATGACCTCCCGGCTGCCAGTGAAGGTTCACCCATGTATCCTTATGGATGGCACCATCAGGCGGGCTCGGATTCGAGGCTTTTGGCCATCCCTTGCCCGCCAGGCTCAGCACTAAAACAAGAGAAGTTAAATAGATCAATTTCTTAGACATAATCGTTCTCCTTCGAATAAAATTACCGTTAAGAATTACCACATTCACTAAATGCTTTTCTTCTCATTTTCCTATCCCTTCAAAAAATAAAATAAATATATAATGTCGCTACGGCTTACATAACCGAAGCATATTTATCCTGTCAGGCAAATCATTTCGTGAAACGTTCCTCCATGAACGGAGAAGATGGTGAACTGGCGCGAAATGTTTTTTCGGCTGGTCAAAACGTCGTAAATTGAGCCAATGAAAGCACATACCGAAGTCCCTATTGTGCATAATCAGGTTTTACTTAGGAGGCAAGTCCAGAGAAAGCAAAACGATACTGCTACAAAAGGAAAACCTCTAATTGTTAAAGGCAGTGCCGGTATGAAATAAAAAAATGAAATATGATGGCACGGACAAATATAATGGTTTTTGGCCTGCCTTTCTATAACTTATCTACGATTGTACCTATGATGTTGTTCTTTTGCAAAGTTTTTTTGGCAATTTTTTTTCACAGCCGCCCGGGGCGGCAAACACATTACGTTGAGTAACCGCTTGAAAGTCCGAGGTGCGTCAAATCAGCCTGAGTTGGGATTGAGGTTATCTGGATCTTTTGGTCTTTATCCAGCTTTTGAGTTTGGCAAGTGAAAGTGTATTTAGCGCATCGGCCTTTGTTGCCCAGCCTCGCCCGGCGGTGGCGACGCCGTAACCCATTAAGCCAAGCCCGGCGGTGCTGTGCGCATCGGTTCCGATGACCAGCTTGATACCAGCTTCAATTGCCATCCTGCAATGGATGTCCTTGAGGTCCAGACGCCATGGGTTTGCATTTACCTCTAATGCGGTGTGTGTCTGGGCCGCGTGTTTGATTACCGCGGCCATATCGAGGTCCATCGCCTCGCGCTGGCCGATTAACCTGCCCGTTGGGTGACCGATGCAGTTGACGTAAGGATTGTCCATCGCTTTCAGCGTGCGGGTCGTCACTTTCTCGCGAGGGCTGGCCAGACCCGAATGTACGGAAGCTATTACAAAATCCAGCTCGGCGAGCAGTTTGTCATCGAAATCCAGCGAGCCGTTAGCAAGGATGTCAACCTCGGTGCCCGCAAAGATAGTTATGCCCTTTAGTGTTTCGTTGATTTTGCGGATTTGTTGAATCTGCTGAGCCAGCCGTTTAGCTGACAGGCCATTGGCGATTGCCGAGGATTTCGAGTGGTCAGTGATGCAGATGAATTTATAACCTAACTCTTTCGCAGCTTCGGCAAGCTCGTAGATATCGCAATCGCCATCGGATGCTTTTGTGTGCATGTGGAAGTCGCCTTTGATATCTTCGAGCCGAATCAGCTCAGGCAGAGAATGGCTTTTTGCGGCCTGGACCTCGCCGCGGTCTTCGCGAAGCAACGGCTGGATATAATCAAGGCCGAGCTTCTGATATATTTCTTCTTCGATCGCCCCTGCAATCATTTTGTCAGCCTTGAAAAGACCATATTCGTTCAATTTGAGCTTTGCCTTTACGGCAATTTCTCTCAGTCGCACGTTATGCTCTTTTGAGCCGGTGAAGTATTGCGCTGCGGCACCGAAACTGTCCTGCGGCACCACTCGGACATCGACATGCACCGGAACCGTCTGCGTTTGGATTAAAGCGGAGCCTTTTGTCGGTCCGGCTGCGAGGACTTCCTGGACGAATTCGGCATTGGTGAATGATTCTATGATTTGTTTGCCGTTCCCGGCGGCCACGAGTATATCAACGTCGCCGATAGTTTCGGCCCATCGTCGCAGTGAGCCGGCGGTTCGGATTTTTTGAATGCCGCCGAGACTTTTCAGAAATCCCTTGACCAGCTCTGACGCCTCCAGGGCCTGGTCGAGACGAATTCGACCTGTGGAGCTCTCGCGGAATGCGATGCCTCTTGCGATTGCAGCGGCCTTTTTGTCGCCGAAGCCGGGCAGTCCCGCAACCGAGCCCGACGCAATCGCATCTTTCAGCTCTGCGATGCTTGTAACCTTCAACTGTTCGTAAACTGCCTTTACGCCTTTCGGTCCCATGCCCGGTATGCTGAGCAGCTCCAACAGCTCCGGCGGAATCTTTTTGAGCAACTGCCAGTGGGCGGTTATAGAACCGGTCTTTACGAACTCTTCGATCTTGGCAAGGCTTGATTTTCCGATGCCGCGTATCTTCGCCAGTTCGCCGGCTGCCAGCAGTCCTTCGATGTCGGTGGGCAGATCACCAATTACACGGGCGACCTTGCGGTAGCTGTTGATGCGGAAGCGGTCCTCGCCGAGGATTTCCATAATGTCGGCCATTTGGTCAAAAAGCGCACTTAGGACGGCATTTTTCATGGACTCGATTATATCCGGGGCGAAATAAAATCAAAACGATAATTTATAAGCCGCAGGATAACTGTCAGGATAATTCGGATAAGTATGCGGCTTTAAAGTAGTTTGAAATTCATAGATTTCTATTTTTTCTTCTTTGTCTTTTTCTTTATTGCCTTCTTTTTTGTTGCTTTTTTCTTGGCTTTCTTTTTTGCCATTTTGATACCTCCATGAAATTAAACAGATAGTTTTTTGACGAGCGGACTGAACTTTAATGAATCCGCTCTTGAGAAACTCCGTTTTCACTTAGGTTTTAAATGCTCTATCGACCTTTAACAATAATTTAATAGAGTTTGTTCAAAAGTCAAAAAAAAATTATTTTTTCTCTTCTAACTGGCGTATTAAAAATTCAGCCAACAATAACGTACGTTGCAGAATGCTTATCCGCTGAACCGCCTCTTGTGGCGTATACAGATGTTTCGAAACCGGACCGAGACCACAAACGACCGGGGTAGATTCCGGCACAAGGCCGGCGATAGTGGGCCATACGGAGGATTCCTGATCGAGAGGGATGTCCCACTTTTCAGCGACTTCGTTGATATCTCTTGCGAGCCTCTGATTGCCACGAGTAGGTTTCATGGGCGGTCGATCCGAAAGCATTTCGAGTTCCCACTTTGGTTGCCCCTTACCAAGAATCCGCCGCATCTGCTTTTCTATTTCATCGGCAAGTTGTTGCACCGGGTAGCTCAGCAGTAAAGTGACTACTACCCGATGAGGCAAAAGCATAGGAAAACTCGTCGTCCTTATATTTGAAGCAGCCAAAGCAACGCGTTCTTTTCTGGAGGACAATTTCGCCAGTTTCTCAATCTTAGCACATACCCAATGCAGAACCTCGGGATTTTTATTTGCTTTTCCAATGCGTTTTGGAACAGCCTCAACGCGTAAAACGTACTTCCGTTGTCCCCGACGCCGGGTAACGATTTTATTTCCCGGATTTCCGGCCCTCAAAACCAAGACCTGTTTTGCCTTTGAAGCTGCGGCGCGTATTGTTTCGGCGCTACAGTCACAATCATTGCCCTCATCGGTATAATAGAGAATCCCAAGAGGTAAGTTTCTAAGCCGACGAATATGCTTGAGGCCTTTTAGTACAAATTCTACCATTACAAGCGGTGCCCGGGAGAGGCCTATTCCCTCACCATATAACCATTCGGGATTTCGGTGAAAGCTTTGTCTTGTGACTTCACGCCCTAACGGGACATCCAGATGTCCGATCAGTAATGTTCCATTGGCTAAACCTGCATTTGTTTGCCATGTTTTTACGAAGGGGTTGTATGTAAATTCTTGTACCGGTTTGAGCCCGATGGTCTGCAGGCTATCGCCCAGTTTATTCAAAGATTCCCGAATTCCGACAGGGTCATAAGTGCGACTGCTGATGTTGGTCCAGGAAGCTATTTGTCGCTCTATTTGATCTCGCCGTTGAGTTAAGAAATCAAGTATTAAGGAACCCGGGTCTGCATTTTTCTGGTTGAGCCGTTGCGGCTTTGGGGTTCCAAAGTATCTCGCACTTGCGACTTCGACCATTCGATTAACAACAGTTGTAAAATCCAAACCCAGATGCTTAGCGCCGACCAGGTATGAGCCGTGCTCACCCAAACTTGGCAGGCTGTTAACTTCCAGAATATAAAAGCGGCCTTTTTTGTCCCGCCGCATGTCAACCCTCGCAAAGTCATAACAGCCGAGAGCCTTGAAGGCCTTTCGAGCCAGGTCTTGCGCCTCGGCAAGCTGTTTTTTGCCCAGCGGGGCGGGACATTTGTAGCTGATTTTTCGCTTAGACCGACGCGTCTTGTCCTCATAGGTGTAAATTGGTAAACCATTTTTACCGAAAATCAATTCGACCGGAGTCAAAGCTTCCGTGGGATTATTGCCTATCAGGCCAACGTTGACTTCGCGTCCCTCTATATACTCCTCTACAAGAGCGGGCTGCCTGAATTCTTTTTCAATAAGCTGGACGGCTTGCTGTAGTTCCTCTTCACAGTTTACGATTCTTACGCCAAAGGATACTGCTTCGTTTTTGGGCTTGACAATTAAAGGATAAGTCAGATTACAAGTTACATTCTCCCAAGAATCCATTACTGTGAAATCCGGTGTCGGCAGACCTTGCTGTGCAAATATTGTTTTAGCTACTACCTTGTCCAGAGCCATGCCGTGGGCAAGTGGTCCTGAACCTGCATAAGGTATGCCAACCATCTCCAGGATACTTGGTACATGTGTGTAACGTGCCTGCCCCTGAATTCCGTATGAAAGATTGAAAACCAAACCGGGCTGCTCCCCTTTTAGAACGCGAGGCATAAAATCTTCGAGTCTGTTTATAAGGTCTTTGTCACCTTCGATCGCCTTTACCTGATGTCCGCCGGCTTTGAGGGCATTGGCAATTCGTTTAATGGTATTTTGGCCTATTCTTTCCTTATTGGGTATCCCGAAAAGATTTATCACGTTTTGAGAATCATGGTTATAGACAATAGCAATTTTCATACTATATTGTTGTTTCCCTGTAACTGAGTATTGATTCTATACGCGAAGAATATGCATGTCTCTTAGATGTCGTTGGCTGATTCGTCATAATACGATTGGTAATAGCCATCATCTTCTTTTTTTGTGACAATGCCTTTTTCCATGAGCCTGGCACATGCCACGCAGTATCTGGCCCAGGGAATTGCTATTAGTCGTTCCTTTGGGATTTGCTCATTTCCAACTTCGCAAATTCCATATATACCGTCTTGAATACGAATGAGTGCATCTTCGATTTCTACAAGTATTTTTCTTTCGCTGTCCATCAGGCCGAGGATGTTTTCGATTTCATAGTTGTCTGTTCCGAGTTCGGCCATGTTAACAGGCATATTTGAAAGGTCGCTCCTGTCTCTTCGCAAAGCTTCGGATTCCATAGTTATAACATTTCCGAGTATCTCATTTCGCTTTGCCAATAACATAGCTTCGAAATTTTTAATCTCTGCCGGTGTTAGCCTGTCTCTGTTTGTCTCATTTTTTTCCATAATAATCCTATAAACCGCAAGTCGAACGTACCGCATTTTGAACCGCAATCTACACGGGTCTTTACATTAAATATTATCTCCCAAGGAACGTAACCATGCTCCTGACAAATACCCGCCTGAGAGGTGTCAGACTGGTCTCAATTTCTTTCGGAGTCATTCCGATCATAGCGAAAGAGAAAAAGCCAAAAACAAAACCCGCTACTGCACATGCCAGCCGACGCACTTTCACAGAAGCTATTCGAGGAGAAAGATAGATTGAAACCTGTTCTTCGATTTCACCCAGGTACCGCATATATGGTTCTTCCAGCTCATCCAAAGTATCCGATTCAAGCTTGAGCAATAATTTCCCCTGGGAAAGTAAAAGGAACTCCTCTCTTGCATCAACGGAAAACTCATAATGAGCGTTCAACAGATGTTCCAGCATGTCTTCCAGTGTTTCGGGGGCGCAATCATAAGCTCGAATACGTTCGATCAAATGCTCCACGGCCTCTTCCACCAGTGTAATAACAATTTCTTCTTTGTCCTCAAAATGCTGGTAAAGTGTTCCTTTGCCCAGATCGGCTTTTTCCGTAATATCTTCTATTGTTGCGGCACCAATACTTTTTTCAGTAAAAACATTCAAGGCGGCTTCCTTTAGTTTCTTTCGAGTCCTTTTAACTCTTTTCTGTGTCCGGGCCTTCGTAGTTTTTAACGACTTTTTAACCATAAACTGACTATATAGTCAGTTTTGACTAAAAAGTCAATAGTATTTTCGCTGTTTTTAAAATCTCCGCTCTTTTCTCTACCCAAAGGATGAATGACGAACTATGAACTCACAGAAGTTTCGTTCAATGCCTTAGCAGAGAGACTGGCTAATCATGAAGTTGAATACTGTAAAAAGGTCAGGCAAAGCTGCCTTTACACTGCTGCGGGCGAACTATCCCCTGCTTCAACGGCGAAAATAATTGATGAGCCAAAGGATGACCGTCAGGATAATCGAGATGAGTATGCAGCTTGCTATCGGAATATAAACCCGCCAGTTCTTCGAGCCGAATTCCAGGTCGCCGGGCAATTTGAACAACCCCGCCCTGCCTGACAACATAGTCAAGGCGCCCAGCAGCGCAATAATAATCCCCACAGCGATGAGCCACTTACCGATTTGCTGAGGACCAATATCCATAGCTTTACATGAGCATAGTTTTCGCATTCCGGGATTACAGATTATAATCACCAATCTGTCGTGTTCATTCAACTTCTGGTATCCCACGTGCGGCGTGCCATATTCTCAAAATGTGGATCAAGTCATGGTGCGTATCTACCTGGTAGATGAGTCGATAGGGTTTAAGTATCGCCTCGCGAATAGACTCTTCGGCTTTTTCCGGAACAGCCCGATTGGAAAACGGCAGCTCAGATGCGGTTTCAATACGTTGAATAATTCGATCAGCGAGTTTGGCCGCCGCACCGGGGTCGTCCAAAGCGATGTACTGGATGTACTGAACGATTCCTTTCAGGTCTTCAACCGATGTTTACGACCAGATTATCTGGAAAGCCATTTCTTGAGACTTTCTTTCACTTCCTTATGTGGTACAATTTTACCGGATTTGATATCAGCCAGGCCCCTGTCAACGCCCGCAAGGAAGCGGATTCGTTACTCGATATCAGCCCAAGTCACTGAATCGGGCAGGTCCTGGATAATCTTAATGGCCATCTCTTTACTCGTCATATTATTAGTATATCATGCACATACCGGCAAGTCAAGTCTCAAGTTGCCCCTTGTTCCAATACAATGGGCCAAAGCCCTTCAAGTCGCTGCTTTTTGATTTCCGGAATGCTTTGGTTTATTTCCTTGTGAATCTTACGTTTGGGAACCCTTTAAAATGGGCGTCCAGTGTCCAGAGGATGGCATCGCAAGATCGTGCAGTGGCAAGAATCAGACTGTCGGCCATAGGTAGCTTCAGTTCGGTGCTTAGCTTAACAGCGTCCATTGCAATAGGCGAAGTCACATCCACAACACCAGCCTGATGCATAAGGGCGACGGCTTGCAGAGCAGCATCTTCGCCCCGCTGTTGATGTACCCTCTTAAAGACCTCATAAATATTGATCGTTGATACGATAAGGTTCTCTGTGTCCTCAAGAGCCGACGCAAAAAACCTGGCGTTCCGTCCGTTCGCAAAATACTCCAACCACCCTGAAGAATCTACAAGGTTCATATTCGGTCCCTATCCCTTCGGATATCCGTTTTGATGCCCTTAAGAAATCCTCTCATACCTTTGATGTCCTGAAGCAGGACGAACTCTATACGATCGGAAAAATGGAGAATCTGTAGTTTCTGTCCGGGTTGGATACCAAGCCTCTGCCGTACCGCTTTCGGAATGACCACCTGAAACTTCGGCGAAACCGTTACTGTTACCATGAGCTAATACCTCTCTTTAAGTTCACTTTACATTATACTATATCGATCAAAAAAACGTATGTCAATATTAAATAATCCGTTTTTATAGCAGTTTCTGTTAATTTCTTGACATAGAGCGGTTCCATGAATTGCTGAGAGTGTTAGAATATGTTTTATGAGCAAGGCGGCTTGTGATATTCGAATCGGCACTTCGGGGTGGTATTACGACCACTGGAAGGAGCTGTTTTATCCGGCCGGATTGCCGAAGAGCAAATGGTTCGAGCACTACGCCCAACATTTCGACACCGTCGAAATCAACAACACCTTCTACCACCTCCCCAAAGAGCAGGCTTTGCAGAGATGGCACAAAATAGCCCCCAAAGGCTTTCTCTACGCCGTAAAGGCCAATCGGTATATAACGCATATCAAGAGATTAAAGGACAGCACCGAGCCGCTGGAGCGTTTCTTCGATAGAGTCGGCCTGTTGAAGGGCAAGCTCGGCCCGATCCTCTATCAACTGCCGCCCAGCCTGCACAAAAATCTCGACCTGCTCGAGGCTTTTATCAAGCTGCTGCCCAAAAGAAAAACCGCCGTCTTCGAATTCCGGCACAAAAGCTGGTACGCAGACGATACATTCGAATTACTCGACAAATCCGGCGCCGGCTTCTGCATTCACGATATGCCCGGCAAAGAATCGCCCCGCATTGTCACCGGCGATATCATTTACATTCGCTTCCACGGCACGACCGGCCGGTACTCCGGCAGCTACCCAAAATCCCAGTTACAAAACTGGGCCAAGTGGCTCGAAGACCAAACCAAAAATGTGCGTGCCATCTACATTTATTTCAACAACGATGAGCATGCCCACGCCATAAAAAACGCAAAACAACTGAAAGAGGAATTATAAAATGTCGAGGATAGGATGGGCAACCTGTCCTCTGGGGACTCGATTGCCAATGCTGTCAATTAATTCCCGACAACGAGATGGAGAAATAACTAAGGTGTCCCCCGATTTGACCCAAGCCTTTAAGATATGCCAAAACCTTCTCAGCCGGCGGGGTCTTACCCTTACACATAACGGGCATAAGAAGAAATAATAAAAGGAGCACAAAGTAAGTAGGATGGGCAAATTTTTGCCCATGCTGTAAATGTAACGTAATCCCAACCGCATGGGCAGTCACCATGACGCCTTACGGCGGAAACCTGCCCATCCTGCATTCCCTGTTTTTTAGAGAACAATCTTACAATAAAACTACTTGTTCTTCATACTTTAATCAAGCAAAACTCATCGAAAAATGTACCGTACACCTTTAATTCTCCCAACCCTTTAAGATATGCCAATACCTTATCAGCTTGCGGGCTCTTACTTTCACATACAACAGGCATAAGAAAAAATGCCAAAAGCAGCACAAAGATAATCCTCTTGCCTTTAGTGCGATAATGGTTAATTGGACTTAAAGATGATTTCATAAAATGCGGCTCCAAATTATTAGTGCGGAGAAAAATAGGGTCCGTCCCTAGTATTCCTCTAGTATTCCTAGTATTCATGTGGGCCTGTTGAAAAAGTCCCACCGTAACGCCTGAGATTGCCGCGCGATTCTTCGAATCACTCAAAATGATACGAAAATAAACCTTTTGTCATTGCGAGGAGCGTAGCGACGAAGCAATCTCACGTTTTTCAACAGCCCCACTGTCCCTAGTTTTTCCCCGATTTCCAATGTTTATGCATCTTTTGATAGATTTATTAAAAATGACATTGCGTTTCTCCTCTCAATATCCCTTCTGTTTTTGAAGTAGTCGATCACGCCTGGTATTGCTGGCGCCAATGCAGAAGCAAAAATTGTTAACGCTCCTGTGATATCTAGATTTACAAGATATGCCAATGACAAAGATGGGAACTCCCAAGTTACTATTTTTTTCATCACACCTGAGAAAAGGTCATCGCGGATTGCGCACATTTCATTTTTATATTCTAATACTTTAGGTGTAAAGTCAGTAGCAATGATCTTGGCGATTTCGTCCGGAGTCACATTTCCACCTGTTCGACTAATTTCTGCAGCAGCTCGATTCACTTCAGTTATCCACGCAATATAGGCATCCTTTGCTTTTTCACGGTATTGTAAAATCTCAGTAATTCTCAGCTGATTTAAGGCTTCATCAGGAATCACAGATTTGGCTATATCTACCCCTAAATACGGTGCGTGTCTTGATATGCCTCCTACATATGCGGAATTAGATACTCTCAAACCTATAAGTTGCGCTATATAAGGATCATCGGATACAGGGATCGTCCCTGTTTCTTCAGCTATTACTATTGCGCTAGTAACTCTGATCGAGGCTTCTATAAGAATAGTTTTGAACGTTTCCCTCCGACGTTCAGGAGAGGAAATATCAAACATATTAAGCCCATCAACTTCTATCTCAAGAGGCTCACTCAATAAATCTTCGTCTTGACGCAACGCTTGGATAATTTCTTTGCCCTTACAAGTTCTATAGTTGGCTTCATATTGGACAAATTTAGAAGCAAATTCATCACTAGAGCAAAAACCCTTGAGAACGGTTTCTGCGAAGATGCTGTTGTTAATATCAGCTTCGATATATGGTGAGTAAAGAGCCTTTGCGGGACCAGAAGGTGGTTTATAAACATCTATCAACACAGGTGATCCAGTCCAATCTATTTGTCTTGCGTATGAATCGTGACCAATAGTTCCCCAATTGCCAAACGTAACTGATGGTCGATCCATGAAATGGATTTCCTCCGCTACAACCAGCATCCTCTTGAGAATAGGCTCATCGCAGAATTCTTTACCACTGAAGAGTAACTTCATTTGTTCCCTGTCCTTCTAATGTAAAGCTGAGCGGCACGGGCGTTTGCCCGCGTCCGGCCCCAGCGATTATTGATTCCAGTTTTTCTAAGGTAACGCAAGCAAATGTTCCGATACCGTATATATGAGACCGAAAGGAAGCGCAGAAGAACTGGAACGCCGCCGTCGG
>Ga0307380_10005599_pt1 | contig 16640 bp, 16 predicted proteins | sample UN3MG_FD_202239 | JGI IMG/M metagenome (GOLD analysis project Ga0307380, IMG submission 202239) | Soil microbial communities from Risofladan, Vaasa, Finland - UN-3 | ecosystem: Environmental > Terrestrial > Soil > Coastal area > Acid sulfate soil | place: Finland: Risofladan, Vaasa | collected...
GCGGTCGCCCGAACAGGGCGAGGCATGCCTCGCCACTACGTTTACTAAATTTGTAAATTGGTTTAAAACAATACGCTACACTATTTATGAATTCATGTACTTAGTTGACATAACACTAGTGCTTTCAATAGGTTCTTATAATTCTAATTTTCTTTCCAAGCCGCAGATCCAGCCTGTTCTGCGGATTGCCTTGTCTTCCCATTCCCAGGCTCAATCCTTTTTGATCAGCCGCACAAAGAAATAACCCAACTCATTTTCGATAATCCCTGAGATGTCCCCCTCATCCATTTTTTCGATCTGGGAGGCCAGACCCGGCAGCAGCAGGCTTTTTCGCACCTCGTAGGGTTCGTTATATATGAACTCCCCAGCGGGATCGCCTGCGGAACTTTCTGCCAGGGTTTTGAGACTGGTTCCGGCAAGGGCCTGTTTGCGCGCCTCTTCCAGGGCGGTACGCGCTTTCAGTCGATCTTCATCAGCCAGCGGCACCTTGAACTCGATCATTTTCACATGCAGGTTCAGACTTTTCTTTTTTACCGTACGGATTATGTGATAGCCGAACCGCGTCTTGACCGGTTCGCTGATTTGGCCGGGCACCTGGGCGAAAGCAACCGCCTCGTAGGACGGGTCCAGGCGGTGGCGTTTTGTCCAGCCCACGTCTCCGCCGTTTTTCGCTGTGCCCTCGTCTTCCGAGTACTGCCGGGCCAGATCGTAAAAGCTTTCGCCCTGCTGAATGCGTTTGTATATAGTCAATGCCTTTCGTCTTGCGTTCTCGTAAGTTTGTTCCTCGGATTCTCCCTGTGTCTCCTTGAACGGTTTAATCAGGATGTGGTTTGTGCGAACCTCAAGGTATTCACCGTATTGCCGGTAAACGATATAGAAGGCTGCGGGTGTCTGGATAACTCCGCTCAGGCTTGAGTCCTCCATCGCGAAAACAGCATCATCAAATGCCGGGTCCATCCAGCCTTGAGTCAGGGTCAGCTCACCCCCCTGAGAACTGCTCGAGTGGGTCGAATAAATGCGGGCCGTCTCGGCGAAATCCGCGCCCTCGGACAACTTTTGCAGGACTTTCTCAGCCTCTTGCCTGGTCTTTTCAAATTTCGCGGCTGAGGGCCTGGGCTTGACTATTAGCTGTTCGATCTGGACAATTTGCAGGTACGGGTTTTCTGGTTTGTTTTCACAACCTGCAAGGCTCAAAACGAGAGGTAAAATACAGACAGTTATGTTTGCACAGCGCTTTGCCATTGGACCTGTTTCCTTGGGTTGATTTCTGGTGTGATTAAAATTATTAACCTGTGCTAAGGAGCCATCTGACCGGCAAGGCCGGTTCAGCTTTCCTCTTTGGCCGGTATTTTGTGCCTTTCGATCACCTGGTCGATAAGGCCGTAATCTATGGCTTCTTTGGCGTCAAGGTAAAAATCGCGCTCGGTATCGGTTTCTATCCGGCGTAATTTTTTACCGGTATGTTTGGTCAGGAGATCGTTAATGATTATGCGCTGTCTATCGATTTCTTTGGCGGCTATCTGCACATCAATTGCCGGGCCTTCCGCACGGCCGTAAACCTGGTGCAGCAGAATCTTGGCGTTCGGCAGGCACATGCGCTTGCCCTTTTTCCCGGAAGCCAGCAGCAATGCCGCCGAGGCACCGGCAATACCGGTACAAATCGTTGATACATTGGAATGGATGAAATTCATTGTATCGTAGATGGCCAGCGCGGAAGTCACTCCGCCGCCCGGAGAGTTTATATAAAGATAGATGTCTTTTTCCGAATCCTCCGCTTCCAGGAACAAAAGCTGGGCTACTATCAGATTTGACAAATTATCATCAATATAATCGGCAAGCAGAACGATTCGGTCACGCAGAAGGCGGGAAAAGATATCGAATGCACGCTCGCCTTGCGGGGTCTGTTCGTATACCTGGGGGATTATCATTCTATTATGCTCCCTTCATACGCGCGAACATGCGCTGGATGCCGCAAGTCTGAAAACATTTTTAAAAGAGATTAACTTTTCACAAAAAATAATTTAATCAACTAACCCGTTTATAGTCAATTCTTTTACCATTTCGCGCTGAACCTGTATTTTTTAAGATTTACTATTATTTGCCGAATATTTATATTCTGTTCCGACTTTTTCCTCTGCTCGAGCTCGGCTTTGAGCTGAACTATTTGCCGTAAAGATAGCTGGCCGGCAGAAAATCGGCGTTTTAAACTAAGAAATGTGATTTTCACTGGGCGGGCGGTGTTCCAGGTGGGGTTGAATCCAGACAGTCCGGCCGCTGTGGAGCCAAACACTGGCGCTCCAGTCTCAAACCCGGAGGAAAAGTATTTGGCTGGAAACACGATCGGGATTTTAGAAAGAAGGCTTGCCCGGGACGGGAGTCTGACAGAGCGCGAGGCCCTTCTTGTGCTCAGGGATAAGTCTTTGCCTCTCAGCCGGCTTCTGGCTCTAACAGACCGCCTGAGGTTCGGGCACTCGGGGAAGAAAATCCGCCTCTGCGCCATAGTGAACGCCCGGAGTGGGAACTGTGGCGAGGATTGTGCATTCTGCGCCCAGAGCGCGCACTGGTCCACGGAGGTAAAAAAATATTCCCTTCTCAGTGCAGAAAAACTTTCGGACTCGGCCCAGGCAGCGCTGGCCGCCGGAGCGGGAGAGTTTTCCATCGTGACCAGCGGAGCGACGATTCGGGCTGAAAAAGAGGTAAAAATCCTGGAAGAGGCTTTGGAGAGAATAAGGAACATTTCCGGTCATCTTCAGCGCTGTGCCAGTCTGGGACGGATAAGTCCCCGGATTCTCCAGCGTCTGAAAAATGCCGGCCTCGACTGCCTCCACCATAACCTGGAAACAAACAGCTCGTTTTTTCCACAAATCTGTACCACACATAATCATGCCGAAAGGGTGGCAACGGTCCGAAGGGCCAAGGCATGCGGGTTAAGAGTCTGCTCGGGAGGCATCTTCGGAATGGGGGAAGAAGATGCCGACAGGGTCGCTCTGGCGTTCGAGCTGAAAGAACTGGATCTGGATAGCGTACCGCTTAATTTTCTCCACCCGATACCGGGGACGCCTCTCGAAAAGGCGCCCATCCTGGAGCCTGAGGCGGCTTTGCGTATTATCGCCATGTTCCGCCTGGTCCTGCCTGAGAAAGACATCATTGTTTGCGGGGGCAGGGAGGTGACCCTGCGTGATCTGCAATCTATGATCTTTTGGGCCGGGGCTAACGGGATTCTGATCGGCAACTATCTGACCACCTCGGGCCGTAAGGCGGCAGAGGACCTGAAAATGCTCGAGGACCTGGGACTTGAACCCTATGTCGCACAAAGAGATCGATCCAGTACTCCTGGATAAAAAGTACGTCTGGCACCCTTTCACCCCCATGCTGATCTGGCAGGAAGAGGATGCGCCGGTTATCGAGCGGGGTGAGGGTTCCTATCTCATCGATACCGGAGGTCGCCGTTACCTTGATGGAGTATCCTCGCTCTGGGTCACTGTCCATGGACATAACCATCCCGGAATAACTCGAGCGATCCAGATCCAGGCGGAAAAGATCGCCCACAGCACAATGCTCGGCCTGGCCGGCGTTCCTGCATCGGTTCTGGCCCGGCGCCTTGTCGAGCTCGCCCCTCCCGGCCTGACCAGAGTCTTCTTTTCCGATAACGGCTCGACCGGCGTGGAAATTGCCCTTAAAATGGCTTACCAGTATCGCTTGCTGGCGCAAGACTCCGCCGAAAGGAAAAAAACGGGCTTTATTTCTTTCCGGAACGCCTACCACGGCGATACACTGGGTTCTGTCAGCGTGGGGGGAATCGATCTCTTCCACGCGGCTTTTCGCGACTTGCTCTTTCCAGTGGAGTTCGCCGAATACCCTTACTATTATCGCCGGGGTTTTCCACAGAGCCGCAAGGCCTACCTTGAGGATTGCCTGCACTCCCTGGAAAAGCTGCTCGAACGGGTGGCCGATCGTACCGGCGCCTTGATTATCGAGCCTCTGATCCAGGCAGCAGGAGGAATGATAACCGCCGAACCAGGATTTCTCTCCGCGGTGCGCTCGCTCTGCGACCGTTTCGACATCTTATTGATCGCCGATGAAGTGGCCACCGGATTCGGGCGTACCGGAAAGATGTTTGCCTGCGAGCACGAGGGCGTGAGTCCGGATTTCCTCTGCTGCGCCAAGGGACTGACCGGAGGGTACCTGCCCATGGCTGCTACTCTTGTCACCCAAAAGGTTTACGAGCGTTTTCTGGGAAGCCGGGAGTCGCCGGTGGTTTTCTATCATGGGCACTCCTACACCGGAAATTCTCTGGCAGCTGCAGCAGCCCTGGCTAGTCTGGATGTGTTTGAACAAGAGCGGACCCTGGAGCGGATGAAGCCCAAGATCGAGCTTCTTGAAAAGACTCTCGAGACCGAAGTGGCCGGGCTTGAGTTTGTCGGCGAGGTGCGCCAGTGCGGCTTTATGGTAGGTATCGAACTCGTGGCGGACTGTCCGAGCCGCCGGCCGTTTAATTCCGCGCTCACAATGGGCAGGCGGGTTACGCTGGAGGCGAGAAAAAGGGGAGTGATTATTCGTCCCCTGGGGGATATCGTGGTGCTCATGCCTCATCTTTCGTTCTCCGGGCAAGAGTTACTGCAACTGGTCAAGGTTACTGCTGAGTCGATCGTGGCCGCCTGTGCCGGGGTTCATTCACCGGATGTGGGATAGTAAGGTGAAATGAAGCGGAAAACTGTTTAAGCAGAGGAGGCGGGTTGCAGATTAGAACCCCTTTTTCCGGAACTCTTTTGAGAAGTGACAGTCTTATCTGGGTTCTCTTTTTCTTTCTGAATATCGGCTTTCTGCCCCCCGACACTCTGGTGTCAAAAGGGCCGGTGGTCTTCACTGAAGAGAATGCCTCAAAGCCTGCTCAAAATGATTCAGCCGGTGAGAAGAGAGAAGGGAGCGAGGAGCCCAGCCAACCAGATTCATCGGCAGAAGAGATTTTCCAGTCGCCGGAAGAGCCAACTGCATCCGATTCCAAAGTCGAGGCAGTATCAGAGCCGGAAAGGAAAGCCGGGGAACCAGCCCTACCCGATTCCATCCCGGAAGCGGTCCCTCCAGCACCCGAGGCTTCAAATCCCAGGGCGCTGCGCTACAACGGGATCTATCTCAATTCGAGCACTGTGGCCAACCAGGACCGAATTAACGAGCTTATCGCCAGATGCAAGGGAACCGTTATTTCGGGCTTTGTGATTGATATGAAAGATGACCAGGGTTCTCTTTCCTATAAGAGCAAGGTGCCCTTGGCGAAAGAGATCGGCTCGGGCAGACTGCGGTTGCGCGATCCTGAAAAACTGGTGCGCCTGCTCCATGAAAACGGGCTCAAGGCTTGCGCTCGTGTTGTCTGTTTCAAGGACAAAGTGCTGGCGTCCTACTCTGTAAATGGCGCTTACCCTTATGCTGTGCTTGATTCATCCACCGGCCTGCCCTGGGAGCAGGACAACGGTGAAAAATGGGCCAACCCCTATGATGAAAGGATCCACGGCTATCTGCTTGGCTTGATCGATGAACTGCTCTCTTTTGGCTTTGACCAGATTCAACTGGATTATGCCCGCTTTCCCTCGGATGGGAAGATGAAAATGTGCCGGTATCCCGTGGCGATTGATTCCCTTAATAATGCGGAAGTGATCGGTTTGTTTCTGGCCAAGGTCCGCGGAAAATTGGACAGCAGCGACGTTTCTTTGGCAGTTGATGTTTTCGGCTGGGTTCCCTGGCTGCAAAAAAAACGACATTATGTGATTGGCCAGGATTATGATATAATCGCACGGTATGCGGATGTGATTTGCCCGATGATGTATTCATCCCATTTCCCGAAGGATTTTAAAGAGGAATTCGGTCTGCAGCGCGCATACCAGATAGTCCGCGAAGGTACGGCCAAAGCAGTCGAGCGCAAAGGCGCACGCCCCACAGGGGTGCAGCCTTATATCCAGGGTTTTAAATGGCGCACCCCGCACTTTGGCTCGAATTATTTGATCGAGCAGATGCACGCTGCCCAGGAAAGCGGCGCTCTGGGCTGGATAGTCTGGAACGCCAGGAATGATTATTCCGCTCTCTGGGAGGCACTGGAGCTGATCGGGAAATTTTCTGAAAAAGAAACAGAATAGTGGATATTTTTTCCGATTCAATGGAAAAAAATTCCGTACTTTATGAGCGTTTGGCTTGCATATTGTCTCTTGAGGCTATAAATTAGATTAAAAATAAGATTGATGGATGGATAAATAGAATCATTTTTTATCCCTCGATGATCAGTCAAAAGAGTAAAATATTGACTTTGGCGAGGAAAATTTTGACTTGATTTTTATTTTGATTTGACTTTTAATTTAACCTGTCGATAATTTTATAACTATATAGATTATTATCTTTGCGGGAGAATTTTCCGGCTTAGATCCGGTACCGGGTTATTGCTGATTCAACCACCAGAGGGAGGATTATTATTAATGCCTTGAAACGCATGGGGCAAGATAACCCAGTTAAACCTGGAGCATGATGCTGGCTTTCAGGTCAAGTTGGAGGTTGAGAAGGGAATAATCTTTGTTGTCACCGATTGGAAGAGCCGAATATTAATGGCCTGGAATTTGTAAATAAAGCGTATTGAGGCAGCTTCAAGAACATCTCGATTCTGATTATTACTACTAAGAATACCAAAGAGGACTTATTCCAGACCATGAAGACCATGGTGAAGAGCTATCTTGTCAAACTAATTACGCTGCGGATTCTGAAAGAAAAAACAGACAAAGTTCCTAGCGATTAATCATTCAGCGTCTTAAAAATGGACAATATTTTAATCACAGATCAGGAAATCGGTAAGTTTGACCAGCGTGAGGACGGTGTTTATCTTGCCATTTTCCGCTCCAATAAGGAAAAGTATGATTTCGAGGCGGTTCGCAAAGAAATCATCCGCAAGGGAGTGGTGAATGCGAATTTTGATGTTATCTACAAGATCTGGGAAGAAGCCAAGGGAGAACCGACAAAGATTGCCGATTACTTTGAGCGCTACGACCCGATTAAGGACAAGTATATCGAGGTTAATATTTCGGATAATGAAATGGAGGCTTACCTTTCGCTGGGCGTACCGGAAGGGATTGTAGAAATAATAGTTAACGACGTGTTGTATAAATTGTACCAAGAGGGGGTGGAAGAAGGGATTGATGAAAAGCTGATCGAAAAGATCGTTAAATCCGGCCAGCCGGTGCGCAATGTAGTAGCCGCTAAAGGTAAGCCGGTGAAGCATGGTGATGACGCCAAGATAGATATTCTTATTGATCTCGACAAATCCAGCAAGCCGCTGATCACTGAAGACGGTTCGGTTGATTTCAAGAATATTAACCTGATCAAAGTAGTTGACAAAGACCAATTGCTAGCCGTAAAAACCCCCGCCACTGAAGGAGAAATAGGATACACTGTCACTGGACGCAAGATGCTTCCCGTTGCAGGGGAAGACCATCCAATGCCGCGAGGAAAAAATACCTATCTTTCAGAGGACAGCTTACAGCTCTTTTCCGAGATGATCGGCAATGTTTTTTATGAAGACAGCCTTCTGCATGTGGAGAATGTCTATGTGGTAAGGTACAATGTGGATTTTTCAACAGGCAATATCTCCTATCCGGGTGATGTGGTGATTAATGGCGATGTAAAGGCTGATTTCAGCGTGCATACCGAGGGCAACATTATTATCAGGGGGACAGTGGAAGCGGCTGAGATTGTCTCAACCGGCGGCAATATTGATGTGAAGAAAGGTATTATCGGTACTCAGCAAGAGAAAAAGGCAAAAATTGTAGCCGATGGTAATGTTAAAGCATTGTTTATCCAGGAGGCTGTGGTTTCCGCCGGCAAGGATATCGAGGTCGGCAGCTATATTCTCAACAGCTCGATTCACGCCGAGCATGATGTCAAGGCCCTCAGAGACAGAGGGCTTATCGCCGGCAGCAACATTTTCAGCGGCAACTGCGTACGAGCTAAAAATATCGGCTCGATGAGCGATACAAAGACCCAGATTAAGGTCGGCAAAATAATCAAGGACGATATTAGTTTTAAGAAGAGAGAGCTTGATGATGAGATCGGCATGTTCGATCAGGAAGAAAAGCTGTTGCACAAGCGTTTGGACTTTATCGAGCTGTTAAAAAAGAGGCTGCCTCATTTCCCGCCCGAAAAAGAAAAGGAATTGGCTGAACTGCTGGAAAAAATAAAAAAGCTGGAAGAGGTCAAAAAAGAGGTTATCGGGGAAAAAGATGATTTTAATTCCAAATTTATCGATCAGTTCGGTGTGGAAAGAAAGATCTATGTCCTTCAGACATTATGGCCTGGTGTGCTAGTCGGGATAAATGATGTGGTCAGAAAAGTGGATGCCCGTCAGCGCCGGGTCTCCGTAACCCTGGAAGATAATCAGATAGAGCTCAAACGTCTGACTATGAAAGAAGCCACCGGCGGTGAATCTGATATAGAGGATGAGGAAGAAGGGGATGAGGAATAGGTTTTTTCTTCTGCTGGTTAAAGCGGTGGAGATCTACAACTCCTGAGTTGTATTTTCTGTTTCTTGACAAACATGATTTATTTTCAGGCGCAATAAAGGATGGTCAGCCATAATATCCTGCTGGTGGACAATGAGTTACTCAGCCGCGACCTGCTGAGCAATCACTTGAAGCACGATGGTTACAAAGTATTTACGGCTGATAGCTGCGCTGAGGCCAAAAAATTGATTTCCCGCAACCGGTTTCGCCTGGCGATAATCAACAATCGGTTGGGCGAGAAAGGAACCGCAGAACTCGTTTCCCGGTTGCACACATTTGAAAAAGATGTTTTGGTCCATCTTCTTGTACCCCAATTGACGGCTGGTGATGCCGAGAACCTGGCCCGTAAAGGGATCCACGATACTATTATCAAACCTTTCAGACTCGATGAAATAAAGATCAAGCTACGCCATAGCGTTGAGATCCTGACCTTGCGCGGGGCGGTCCGCAAGCTGACAGAGCGGCTACGTAAGCTTGAACAACAGCTTGAAAGTTATCAGTCGGTCGAAGAGCAAATAAAAATACCGGATTTGTCCAGGCTCGAAGTGCAGCGAGAAGATTCTGTAGAGAGCGGGTCAGAGAAAAGGGAAGATGGGCCGGGTTCAATTGCCACCTCGAAGGAGGAACCCCAGGCTGCCTCTCTCCACGAGCAAAAGGCAGCCCGGGAAACAGACGCTATCGAACAAATTCGCAGGCTGGATGACCTTCGCAAATCCGGCATCCTCACACAAAGTGAGTTCGATATCAAGAAAAGAGAACTTTTAAAGAGAATATGAACAAATCCCAAAATAATACCAGCGTGAAAGTTGCTCCGGAAATGCTTGACTGCTGTTCCCTGATTGCTCTCGAACATATCCAGAGCGGTGTTCTGGCGGTTGATCGGAAAGGAGAAATAATAGTTTTTAACCAGGCAGCGGAAATGATAACCGGTTTCAGGCGTGATGAGGTTTTGGGATATTCTTTCAAAGAGCTGCCTTTTAACATTCCGGGTGAAAACGGAGATTTGCTCTCCCAGGTACTCTCAGGCACCGATGTGGCTGAGCTCAGGACAGAAAAGCTTCTCGGCTGTAAGAATGGGGGTAAAGTGCTGGTCGAGTCTCTGGTAAAGCCGTTGCAGGACGGGATGGGAGAGATGCTCGGTGCGGTCGAGATTTTCAACGATCTATCGGCAATCCAAGAGCTGAAAGATGAGGTTTTCAAATCCCGCACCTTGAGTGCCCTGGGAGAGATGGCTGCTAACGTGGCGCACGAGATCCGTAATCCTCTGGGCAGTATCGGCGGCTTTGCGACTCTCCTGGAACGGGATCTGGATGTTGAGGACCCCCGCCGGAACCTGGTTAAAAAAATTATCGAGGGTGTCGCCAGCCTGGACAAGATTGTCACTAACCTGCTTATCTATACCCGCACCATCCAGGCAGACCTTCGCTGGACAGATTTGATCAGTTACGTGAATGAGGTTCTGGCCTTTCTCGAGGTGGAAATCGAAAGCCAGTCCCTCCCAATCACTATCAAGCGACATTTCCCTACATATCAACTTGGCGCCCGCATCGATCCGAGCTTAATGCAGCAAGTCCTGTTGAATATTTTTCACAATGCTATTTACGCCATGAAAGCTCGCGGCGGCTGCTTGACTATCCAACTGGCGCGTACTGAAAAACCAAGGTTGCGGGAAGACATCAAGGCTTTGAATAATGAGTGTGTCGAGCTCCTGGTGGAGGATGAGGGAACCGGGATGAGTGAAGAGGTGCGAAAGAAAATTTTTAATCCTTTTTTTACCACCCGTGAAGATGGTACAGGGTTGGGGCTTGCTATTTCCAAAAAGATGATCCAGGCGCAAAACGGCTCTATATCAGTTTCCAGCCAGTTGAATATCGGCACTAAAATTACTATTCTCTTGCCCTATTACCCATAAGAGCAGGGGTAGTTTATGGATTATAAAAAGATACTTGTTGTGGACGATGAGCCGCTAATGAGGGATTTCCTGATGGAAACTCTCGAAAGAAAAAAGTATCTGGTTGAAGCAGCCGGCAATGGAGCCCAGGCGGTCGAAAAGATAAAGGCCGAGTTTTACGACCTGGTGATTACCGATATCCGTATGCCTGAAGTGAGCGGGATGGAAGTGCTGGAAACGGTTAAAAAACACAATTTAGATACTGAAGTGATCATGATCACTGCTTTCGGCACTATCGAAAACGCAGTGGAGGCGATGAAGCTCGGTTCTTATGACTACATCACCAAACCGTTTTCAGCCGATGAAATCGAGATTAAGGTCGATCGCGCGTTAGAGCGCCAGATAATGAGAGATGAAAACAAAACATTGCGCATCGATAACACCCAGTTGCGTAACCAGTTAGTGGAAAAATACAAATTCAGCTCGATTGTGGGCTCGAGCGAAGTGATGAGCAAGGTTTACGATACTATCGAGATGATTGCCCCCGCGAAGGCCACGATCCTCATCTATGGTGAAAGCGGAACCGGAAAGGAACTGGTGGCCCGGGCCATCCATTACAACAGTACGCGCCAGAACAAGCCGTTTATTAAACTCAACTGCGCCGCCCTGCCGGAAGGATTGATGGAAAGCGAGCTGTTCGGCCATGAAAAAGGAGCCTTCACAGGGGCTATCAGGACCACCAAGGGCAGATTTGAGCTGGCCCATACGGGGACCCTTCTGTTTGATGAAATTGGTGAGCTGTCACATCCGTTGCAGTCAAAGCTGCTTCGGGTCCTTCAGGAAAGGGAGTTCGAAAGAGTGGGGAACCCCACTCCTCTGAGCGTTGATGTGCGGGTTATCGCCACTACCAACCGCGACCTGAATAAAGAAGTCAAAGAGGGAAACTTCCGTGAGGATCTCTTTTACCGCTTGAACGTGGTTCCCATCTATCTTCCCCCGCTCAGGGAGCGCAAAGAGGACATCCCTCTCTTGGTAGACCATTTCTTGCGTAAATATTCCAGGGAAAACGATAAAAATATTCAGGGTATCGATGATTCTGCCCTTGAAAAACTGATGACCCAGGAATGGAAAGGAAATGTGCGGGAATTGGAAAACCATATCGAGAGGGCTATAGTTCTATGCCGTGATGAGGTGCTGACTGCGCGCCATTTCCAGTTTGAGCATGAGACAGCGGAAAAAACGAAGCAATTCGGGCTTGAAGGCGTCACTCCCGGCGTAACTCTGAGAGAAATGGAAAAACGCCTCATCCTTAGCACTCTGGCATCAGAAAAAAATAACCGTACCCGCGCCTCGGATATCTTGGGAATCAGTGTGCGCACCTTGCGCAATAAGCTCAATGAATATGCCGGTGAGGGAATTACTGTTCCCTGAACCAAAAAAAACCGGTGTATTCGAAATTAATGGCTATTCTGAGCGCCGTATTCCATAATAAAAAAGGCGGTCGATAAAAAAAACCTTATTCCCCTGGCGATAAAAATCCCGGCGATCATAAAAAGGAAAAGCCGTGAGATGAAGTTTCTCTCATCCACGGCTTTAATCATTTCTCTTTCCTGAATAGTTCTGTCTACATAATGGCTCTCAAATTGCCCTTTCCATCCGGGAGTTAAGGAGGGATTTAAATGTCACAGAAACAGTATGCCTGGGGTAAATTTGCGATCGAGAATTGTTTGACATGGATGACTTGAACGACCCCTCCAGGGAAAAAGATTTACCTCCTCGTGAACTATTCCTTCTTTTTACTTTTTACATTCTTTGATTGAGCGGGATAATAGGCTCCGGCACTGTTCTTGACAATTGTCTCTTTAATAACTGCCTGTTTGAGATGCGGATAGAGATTCTGAACCTTGGTGCCGAGTATTCGGGCTAACTGGGGCGGACGGATTCCCTCAGGATGCTGCTCGACAATATCGTGGATCCGCTTTTTGATGTCCATCATCCTTTTGCCTTTTACCGGGGTGATAGCAACAGTGGTACCCAGTTTTCCCTCGAGAAGATTGACCAATTGCTCGACTTTTTCTGTCAAGGCGGTGATTTTGTCGATCAGTTCCTGATTGCAGAAGTTTTTTCCCATGGAAAGACTTGCTTGTTCTTTCATTGTTTTGGCAAATTCCTCGACTCCTGTAAAAAAAACCCGCATTACATCAGACATTAAAGCCTCCATAAAATCATTTTACGGTTAATTGCTGCAGATTTCCAAGCGTATAAAAACTGGGATATGAAGGATAAAGTGCTAAAATGCCGGTTTTTTATTATGAATATATTAATTTAGTAGTTTTAGTATTTAGTTATTCTAAAAATAAATTCTTTCAGTCACTATTTATGTAATAGGACTACAGCAATATAATATATCAAAAGGAAAAGTGCAAGTCATTTAGAACTAGATGGAAATATAGTTTGCTGACATCTTTTTTATTCCTGTTGGCTATTGCTGAGACAAATCTCTCCCGCCACAGTCTATCTTTTCCCAATAGTGAGCTTGCCGAAAGGAACCATTTTTCCCAAAATGGAAAAGAGGCTGATAGAAACTTTACTATTTTCCTTAAGTTAGATAATTCGTTTCGGTGGCATAGATGTTGCTATTAACCTGAAGTGGAATTTTCCCTGCTGCATTGGAAGGCTGGTTTTATCCGGTGTTCCTGAACCATTTGTTTAGTTAATTAATAATGTTTTATTTCATGCGGGCTTATAAAAGTTGAGGATGCTAATTGGGAAACCAAGAGGATGTTTAAATGTTAAATAAATTTATGTTCGAGCAAACGAATTTGCCTCTTTTACATAAAGGTCTCGATGCTTATGCTTTGCGCCAGAAAGCTATCGCACATAATATCGCTAATGAGAATACTCACGGTTACAGGCGAATGGAGGTAAAGTTCGAAGACGAGCTGCGAAAAGCCTTAAAAATCGATAAGAGCATGACAGGTGAAATGACCAGCCCCCGTCATTTTAAAATCGGCGCAGATGTTATCGAACAAGTCGAGCCCGAGCCTTACATGCCGGATGATCCGGATCTCCATTCCGGAATCAATAACGTGGATATTGAAGAGGAAATGGTCCGTCTGGCCAAAGCTCAGCTTTCGTTTGATTTCGCCTCCCGTATGGCCAAGCGAACTTTTTCCGGTTTGCGGAGTTCTATTCGCGGTGAAGTCTCTTCATAATTTTAATAGTGAGGTAGCCTGATGCCTTTGGAACGAATATTCTCCTCCCTGGATATCAGTGCCACGGGTCTGAGCGCACAGCGCAGGCGCATGAACACAATCGCCCAGAATATCGCCAACTCCGAGACCACGAGGACTCCGGAAGGCGGGCCTTACCGCCGCAAAGTGGTGGTGACCAGAGAGGCCCCGGTGATCGAATTTCCCAAATACATCGAAAATAAAATCCACTTGCAGCAGACTGCAGAAAATCATTTTGAAGATGAACCCGTGCGCGGACTAATGCCTGTACCAAGTGGAACCGAGGTGGCCGAGACGGCTGAAGACCCCACTCCTCCGCGACTGGTTTACGATCCGACACATCCGGATGCCAACGCACAGGGTTATGTGGCCATGCCCAATATCAATATCATTAATGAGATGGTGGACATGATCTCAGCCACCAGGGCGTACGAGGCTAATATAACAGCGCTCAACGCCAACAAGGAGATGTCGAAAAAGGCGCTCGATATCTGAATAAACCTCTAGCTGGATTATTGTGCGCTCGAGATTGAGGATTCGGGCCGAAGTTAGATCTGATTGCCGGAAAAGAAAACGCCGGCTCAGGATAAATTCTTTGATTGAAAATTTCCAGGCAGTGTTGTTAATCAATCGTACAGGAGCAAGATGAGCAATGCGGGTGCTGCCTTATTTTAAGACGACATTGCTTAACCAGCCGGTATCTGCAGCCCGGAGAAGTGGAAAATCTGCCCAGGCGGCCGAACCTGAAAATGTGAAAGTCGCCGCGCCGCAAGCTCCCCCCCAGGATGAGTTTATTCCCCTGAGTCCTGTTACCGGTCTGGTGTATTCGATCAAACCGGATTCCCCCAGAGCGGACTTCGGTTCCGGTGTGTTTAAATCAGGCAGCTATAGTTTTTACAGGTTGAACGGAAGGCTGGAGCCAACACAAGATCCGCAAAAGGGCGTTAAATTGGATCTCAAAGGCTGATTCGTAAAAAAAGCACCTAGGAGTAAAATATGGCAGAATTCAGAATAGAAGCCACTCGACCCGAATTGCCGCAAATAAGGCCTCTCAGACCAGGCGTGCCCCAGGTTCCTGCTGCGGAGACTTTGCCGGCCGAGGCGCCCAAAGAGATCTCTTTCCGCGAGTCGATTAGAAATTTTGTGCACGATGTGGATGGCATGCAAAAAGATGCCGGCAAAAAAGTACAAGATTTCATGGCCGGAGAGATAAGTGATGTCCACGATGTGATGGTTGCGGTGGAAAAGGCGGAAACCAGTTTTCAACTGTTGATGGAACTGCGCAACAAAATGCTTGATGCTTACAAGGAAATTAAGCAGCTGTCTGTCTGATAAACTGTTTAGAACATTAAAAATCGATAACAAACTAAAACAAGAGATCGGTCCATGAATGAATTTTTTCAGCAGTTCCTGACCCAGGCCCGGGATGTCTGGAGCAAAATCTCCCCGAATCAACGATTTGCACTGATAGGGGTAAGTCTTTTAACCATTGTCGGCATGATCGCTTTGCTCATCTGGGTCCAGAGGCCCAAATACGAGGTGCTCTATTCCCAGCTTAGTGAAGATGACGCCAACAATATTGTTCTCGAGCTGGGAGCCAAGAAGATTCCTTACAAATTGGAACAAAACGGCACGACAATTCTTATCCCGTCCAACACAGTCCCGGAGACAAGACTCGAACTGGCCGGCAAGGGACTTCCACGCACAGCGGGTGTAGGTTATGAGATTTTCGATAAAGTCAATATCGGGGTCACAGACTTTGTGCAAAAGATAAACTATCGGCGGGCTTTAGAGGGAGAGCTGGCCCGCTCGATAGAAACAGTGCAGAATATCGATAAAGCCCGGGTGCACATTGTAATTCCGGAAGAGCGGCTTTTTACCGAGGATCAGAAGAAACCCTCAGCCTCGGTAATGCTTAAAATAAAACCCTCCGCCAAGCTCGAAGAAAAGCAAATATTGGGGATTACCCATCTGGTGGCCAGCAGCATCGAAGGGCTCACTCCTGAAAATATCACTATCGTCGACTCCTATGGAAATCTCCTTTCCTCGGTCCAGGCCGTGGATCCAATGGTCAAGCTTACCGCCCATCAGCTGGAGCTCAGACAGCGTATGGAGGATTATCTGACCCGCAAAGTCCAGTCTCTGCTGAACAGTGTTCTCGGCCCAGGTAATAGCGTGGTCAGGGTTTCTGCAGAAATCGATTTCAAGAAAGTGGACCAGACTATCCGCAATTATGATCCTAACACAGTAGTGCGCGGCGAGCAGCGTGAGGAAACGGTTCAGTCCAATGAGAAAGAAACTTCCTCCACGACCAACGAAAGCACTATCACCAATTTCGAGATGAACGAAGTGATGGAGCATGTGGTTCAGGAAGCCGGAAGCATCCGGCGCATGACAGTGGCTGTTTTTGTCAATCAAAAGTTGGAGATGGTGACTCCACCGGGAGGCGGAAGGCCTGTCCAGCAAAGCGTGCCCCGCACCCAGGGAGAGCTTGACAATATTCGCGTAATTGTACAAAATTCAGTAGGATACGATTCTGACCGCCAGGATCAAGTGGCCATTAACCAGTTCAGTTTCGATACCACTCAACTGGACAAGGAAAGAGTAATGCTGGAACAGGCGGAAAGAAGGGAGTTCTGGTATAATATCGCGCAAAAAGTCCTGCTGGTAATCTCGATCTTGATTTTCGTGCTCTTTGCTCGAAGCTTGCTCAGATCCCTCAAGATTCTGCCGCCCAAGGAAGCGGCTGAAGAAGGTATTGAAACAGCCGTACCAATCGAGGAGGAGATCTCGCTCGAAGCCCAAAAACGCGCGCAGATTCAGGAACAAGTGATGATTTTCGCCAAAGAGAAACCAGCGAATGTGGCCAAGCTTATTAAGACCTGGATGGTTGAAGAGGAGGCGGGCGAATAATGGCCGATATTACCCATGAAAACCTTACCGGGCTGCAGAAGGCCGCAATTCTGATTGTCACGCTTGGAGTCG
>Ga0307380_10005601_pt1 | contig 16638 bp, 12 predicted proteins | sample UN3MG_FD_202239 | JGI IMG/M metagenome (GOLD analysis project Ga0307380, IMG submission 202239) | Soil microbial communities from Risofladan, Vaasa, Finland - UN-3 | ecosystem: Environmental > Terrestrial > Soil > Coastal area > Acid sulfate soil | place: Finland: Risofladan, Vaasa | collected...
CCTTGATGCCGAAGCCCACAATAGGCTCAACAGAGCTATTGTAGTTCCATACCAACATCTGATACAATTTATAGGTCTTGTCGAACTCATACTGGATCCAGCCCGCATTAAGGTCGAAGATACTACTGAGCCACATGGCCGTACTTTCTGATGAGTGCAGGTCGTTATCATCCAGCCCGGAGCCGTTGACGGTGTTTTCGGGTCCCTCGTCGGGCCTGTTCTGGCTGGAAGCTGTGGCAGTTATATTCTCGATGGTATAGGCAACCGGCTCGACCGTGAAGCTCCAGACATCGCCTTTGAACACTACATTGCTGTTGGGTGGGGCATTGACCTCATCCACCCGCCAGTAGTAAGTCTGCCCAAAATCCAACCTTTCGCCGACGGCATAGCTGTCAGCATCCTGGCGGGCCCTGTAGACCTGATCCGGCCCCATCGGGTCCAGGTTTGTGGCGGCGCTCACGTCGTTGAAACTCGTGCCGAAATACACATCGTGCTGGCCGGCAAACACTCCCGGCGTCCAGTTGAGGATCACCTCCCGCGGCACATCTGTGGCCCAATCAGCAGGGCTCGGCTCAGAAGCCAGACTTGGATCTATACCTATCATAGCCCGTTGAATCTCTTCCTGTGTTAGTCCCCGGTTGTAGATGCGCAAGTCGTCAACTAAACCATCCGTGAAGGCACTACCTAGATCCTTACCACAACCGATAAGGAAATCACCCTCACAGTCTTCCATACTGTCCTGGCGGGGATCTCCCTCCGGCTGACCATTCACATAGATCTGAATGCTGTCGGCGGCTCCGCCTTCGGTTACAACCACCGCAGCGTGATACCATTCTCTGGCTTTCACGATGAACCCTGATACTGTGTATTCTCCACCAACATATGTCCTGATGTTGTTGTCGGCATTACCATCGCCAATGTTAAGCCACGATCTGCCCGTTCCATTAGAATCCATCTGCTGAAGTATTATGTGCTTCTTGTCAATTTCATCCGCGTTGAGCCATAGGCTGAACGTAAAATCACCGCGGTTGAGAACTCTCAGGCTCTCGCCGAAAGGGATTCGAACGTAGTTCAATGAACCACTCAAATGCAGCGCGCCGCGTATCTTCCCGGCCTCCCATAGTGCGCCGCCGTAAACGGTGCCGTGGTGTTCGTTGCCGCTTGAGTCGCTGGCGGTGGTCCCGGAGCCGTCATCGAGTTTCCACCAGCCGACAAGAGTAGCATCTGTATCGTCGGCAGCTTCGACCACGCTTGTCGGAACCAGGCTTAGCAGCAAGACAAAAGTGGATAGACAAATCAGTTTTCTACACATAACAATCCTCCTTCAAAATTAGGTTAATATCACTATTTTAGTGCTACACCGCAAAACCGTGTGTTTTGTCAAATAAAATATATCGCAAAACCTGTATATTGACGAGACTCGGCAATTGGCAACGACAATTCCTTGTGACTTACGTCTCCTCTTTCCTTAGGTGGCGGCTCCCCTATCTGAAAAACACAAGCATTCTATTAAATACTGTTACAAAAACCAATAGAGTACACCATCTAACTATCTTATACCAAATTAGGCATTTCACTTCAATAAAAATTCCGGCCAAATTATTTAAATTCAGCTATTTCTCCCAGACGGTATCTTTATGCCATTACCGAAGTGGAAAGGTAGAACAGGCAGAGAAGATAACGATCCCCTTACAAATAGTAATAGCCTCATTCTTTCTGAGTATTATTGAAAATGGCGATTTTTTACTTCTGTTCTTGAACCGTGTACTCTGACGTGATAAATTCACCGCTGTCAGTGTAAATCAAATTTCCTTAATATCAAGGGCTCCTGATCATCAAGTTGACTGGTACAACAGCCCGCTAAGGATTGGCCTTCAACCATCGCGGCTGCAACTTGAATTTCATGTCCAGCATGCCCTTCCCGGATTCGCGCCGACCGGTCTCGAACGGATCGCCGGTCTCAGTTATCCATCTCTTCAAACGCGATTCCATCTCCTGCTGAACCTTGGCGAATTCCGGATTACCCGCAAGATTCTTCAGCTCGTAAGGGTCGTTTTTGCGATCGAATAACACAGGTTCGTGGTCGTTCTGATTATGCCAACGGGCGTAGACCCATCGATCAGTGCGAACTCCCCGCCAGCAGCCGACCCACTTGTCCCGGTTAGGCCAGCCCGTTCCCATATTCATCAGATAGACCGAATCAGGCGTCTCCGGACCGTCCTTACCCGTGGCGACGTGGGCCAGATTATGACCTTGCACACCATCGGGTATCGCAACGCCACAAAGGGCAAGTAACGTTGGCATGACGTCTACACTGCTGAACATAGCTCGGGTCCGCTGCCCGGCTCTGACTTTTCGAGGATAACGCATGATAAAAGGTATGTGGACAGACTCTTCGTACGGCGTGGATTTCGACGCCCGCATGGAGTGATGCATCCAACTATCCATCGGTTTGCCGTAGCCGTGACTGCTCAGATGATCACCGTGATCGGAGGAAAAACACACGATCGTATCGTCGGCGATTCCAAGCCGGTCGAGGGCTTCCATCAGTCGGCCCATCTGCGCGTCAAGTGAAGTGACATTGCCATAGTATTGGGCAATTTCCCGGCGAGCGAAGTCCGCCATCTGCACGGGGACATTGGGTGGCAGATCGACATTGTCTGGATCATAAATGTTGAACTCCTCAGGATATTTGTCATAAGGCCAATGCGGCGGTTCCCAGCTCATGACAACAGCGAAAGGAGAATCGCCACGTGTCTTCACATGATTCTCCATGAACCGGATGGCCTCATCGGTTTCGCCCTCGGGAGCAAACTTTTCGATCTTGATGGGGCCGGTTTCGTTCCGGTGATAAGTGGCCCCATAGTGTCGGTTCAGGCAATTAAAGGAGAACATGTAATCGAAGCCGTAGCGTTTCTCTTCCGTGTACGGCCCAACGCCTAAATGCCACTTACCCACATACGCGGTGTGATATCCGGCCGTCTTCAGGGCCTGCGGCAAAGTGACCTGGTTGTACCACAACAGATATTCATTGTCCGGCACACCATTAGCAAAACCATACTTGCCCGTGATTATGTTTGCCCGGTACGGTGAGCACAAGGGATGACTGGCGAAGGCATTATCAAAGACCAGGCCTTGCGAAGCCAGGCGGTCGAAGTTCGGGGTGCGGACTACCTGATTGCCGCTCGAACCCATCGCGCTGTAGCGAAGCTGGTCGGCAAAGACAAACAGAATGTTCGGCTTTCTCGTATCCGTTCTCTCCTGCGAAGATGAGCCTTTTGCCTGCTGTCCATATCCGCTCAAAAGCAAACCGGCCGATACCTCACCGGCCTTCTCAAGAAAATTCCGACGATTGATGTGTCTATTGTTATTCATGACTATCCCTTATAAGTAATCCCACTAATACAACTGTGCATTTCGCGCCGAATCTTTTCAGTGCAACTTGTCTTGCGTGCTCTCAAATAGGAACAGAAGCATACGCCTTGAGATTATAAGGCATGTGATGAGTTACTGCAATTACGAAAGTACGAAGTTTGTGATTCTGAGCAGCGGTGTTTGAACAAATAGCAGGTAATCGCGAGACCTTCATTCCTGGTCCAAAAAACCATCCTGCTAATCCAAACGGTTTTCTGCTTTTTCACCCCGGAAGCGTGGGCTCTATATGCAGCGTGTGATTTTATTTTCAGCCGCCTTCGTGGACAAAACGAAGCTAACAAATAAAATAAAAGTGAATCGGCCACTGAACGTTTACAAATTTCATGTTTTCGATAACTCGCGGATAATACAAAATTTATGGCATAACGATTTTTCGAATTGGCAGATAACGGGACCTTGGGTTGTATAGCGGTTGTAGGTGCCGACGCCCGGAAAGGGGGCTATTTTGGGGGCATCTGTGAGTTGCGCGGTGCGCTCTGATTAGGTGGTGGGATCGGTCCAGTCGTTAGGCAGTTTGCCCCCATTTTTTCCACGTTGCCGTGAGTTTCGAACGAACACTTATGGCGTGACTTCTGATCAGGCGATAGTTGACGCTCTGCTTGGTCTATGGAAGAGCATAGGAGCGGAACGAAGGAACTGTTCCGCCCCCGGTTGTTACTGACCTTATTCGCCGGCTGTGGATTTTGGCAGGAAGTTCTCCAGCACCCACAGCTCGCTCTTGGACCCCTCATTGACGCTGAACGCAAAGCGGCGGTTGTCCAGGTTAAGGTCGAAGGACGCCATTTTGGGAACGGAGAGGTCCAGCTTCAGCGGCGTCCCGCCCTGCGCCGGAACCCGCCAGATTTCACTGCTCGCGGTATCGAGTGCCCGGGCGATGATGTAACGGCCGTCCCTCGTCCACCTCAGGTCGTAACGCTTCGCCAAACCGCGAAATAGCTCCCGCGGCTCCCCTCCGTTGAGGGACACGGTCTTTACAGCGCCGTCCACCTGGAACACCACTTCCCGGCCGTCCGGCGAGAGGTCGTAGACGTTTGCGAGGGCACCCGTCACTTGGACAACTTCCGACTCCTCACCGGTGTCGAGGTTGCTTTTCTTGATGATTGTCTCCCGCCACACGAACACCAGGGTCTTCCCATCCGGGCAGAGCTTGGGGGCCGCGCCTCCACCTGCCAACTCAGTGATCTCGCTTGTTTCAGTGTCAATTCGGAAGACTCCACCGTCCGTCTCCGTCATCCCGAACGCGAGGAGGGAACGGCCGTCCGGCGCCCAGGAGATGTTCCTGAGGGCACGAAAACGCGGCGACAGAAAACGCTCTTCCCCGGTTGCGGTGGACCGGATCGTGAGGATCTTGTTTCCGGGACCGACGTCACCCCGACGTGAAATGTAGAGCAAGTTCCTGCCGTCGGGTGACCATGTTGCCTGTGACGGCGGGCCGGTATACCGCGTCGTGACCGGCGCGGGTGGCACGAGTACCTTGCCGGTTTCAAGGTCGATCTCACCGTTGTAGAGGCCACCTAAAGGGGTGTCAGTCTTGTAATAAAGGGAGCCGTCGGGTGCAAAGCCAAGAACCTCTGAATAATAGCCGAAGTCCTTTTTCAGCAGTTCTGGTTCTCCTTGCTGCTTCCCCCCGGCGATGTGGACGGTCCAGATGTCCCACGTCCCCGAGCGGTCGCTGAGGAAGACAAGGCTTCTTCCGTCCGGTGTCCATCCAAGCAGTTTATCCTCCGCGGGATGCCCGGCCACAACGACCTCATTCCGGCCATCGGCGGTCATCAGGAAGACGTCGCCATGGAGTGGGCTGCCCTCACCCACGGTACTGAACGCGACAAATCGCCCATCGGGCGAGAAACTGGTCCCTCTAAACATGACCAAGCCCCGAAAACTCTTCAGGACGCGCACCGAGCCGTCCGCTGTCGAGATGACTGTTAGTTCAGCCGCCTGGTTACGCCAGAGAAGTGCGAGGATGGACCCTGCGTCAGGCGACCAGCCGATAACTACGGCGTAAGAGTCTTTCTCACTGTACAGTGTGCGAAGGCCCGAACCATCCAGGTTTCCAATCCGCAGTTGAGGGGGCAAGTCCTTCGTATACGAGTTGTATGCGATTTGTTTTCCGTCCCGTGAGAACTCTTGGTTGAAGTAGGACCTCTCAGTCTCGCTCCAGGGCCCCCTATTCGTGATTCGGCTCGTCTGTCCGCTGGCAACTTCGAGCTGGACCACGTCACCCGTGTCCCGGTCTATACCTCTGATGTACTTGCCATCCGCGGTCAAGACCTCACCGACGCCGGAGGCGTCTGTGAGAATCCGGCGTGTGACGAGTCCCCCTACAGCACCGGGACCGCCAAGTGCCGCCAGCCTCACCCGCGCCTGTGCCACAATCTCAAGTTGATCGGCGTATTCGCGCACGACGCGCTCGTAGGCCGTGCGGGCCTCTGCAGTGCCCAACTTCTCGTAGCACCCTCCCATTTGCACCAGGGCCTTCGCTACCAGCACGCGATCATCCTTGAAGTCCTCGACGATCTGTTTGTACAGCCGGATGGCCTCATCGAGGTCTCCTTCTGTGCGTTCCTGGACCAGCCCCTTTTGGAAGAGGTCGTAGCCGCTCTGCGCGAGGGCATTTTGCCCGGCGAGAAAAACCAGAGCAAAGAACGCTGCGATGATTGACAATCTGTTCATGACTAATCTCCTTTCTAAAAAAATACGGTTACGGGTTTTCCTTCAATCATCGCATTTCGGCTATCCCGCATGTCACGGAATTGTCCGGCAACTGTAAATTCTTTGCAAAAAGTATGTCATGGACTTATCTGCTTTCTGTAAGCAAAACGTCAGGTCTCAAGGACCAGTTTATAGCCAACGCCGTGAACAGTAATCAGATGGCGCGGCTTTGAAGGATCATCTTCAAGTTTTGAACGGAGTGATGCGATGTGATTGTCTACTGTACGTGTTGTCGGATAGCACTCATGGCCCCACACCTGGTCGAGCAGCTCATTGCGAGTGACCACCTGGCCTGCCCGGGCGGCCAGCAGACGCAGAACACCGAACTCCTTACGCGACAGCTTCAACCCCTGCCCGGCTTTCCTGGCATCGAAACACGTGAAGTCCACAAAGACATCGTCAAAGCGGAGATTTTCCGGAAGGGCTGTCGGAGGTTGCGCACGGCGTAAAATGGCGCGAATTCGAGCCAGTAACTCCGGCACCGAGAACGGCTTGGTGACATAGTCATCGGCCCCGATGTCCAATCCGTGCACACGATCCATTTCCTCGCTTCTCGCCGTTAACATCAGAATGGGCACGGTCATTCCCTCGCTCCGGACCTTGCGGCAAAGCTCATATCCATCCATCCTGGGTATCATCAAATCCAGAACAATCAAATCAGGATGATGCTCCCGGATCAGCCGATAGCCCTGCTCACCATCCGTGGCTGTTAGAACTTCGTACGACTCAAACTCAAGATTGTCCTTGAGTCCGCGTAGTATCGCACGGTCATCCTCAATAACGATTATTCGGCTCATCGTTTATTCTCCAAAGGCAGGTGAATAGAAAAAGTGCTTCCTTTGCCGGGAACACTCCGGACTTCGACGTGTCCATCATGGGCTTTTACGATGTGCAATACGATCGCCAAACCCAGGCCGGTTCCGGGTATTCGCTGGTTTTCCTCGCTCGGCACACGGTAAAACTTTTCGAAAATGCGTTTCTGCTGTGCCTGGTCGATTCCGATGCCCTGATCGCTCACTTCGATCACGATGTGGTCGGCCCTCTTTTGTACCCGCAAATCGATCCGGCGGGACTCGCCCGAATACTTCATAGCGTTTGAGAGAAGATTCAATATCGCCTGACCGATGGCGTCTCGATCCACGCAGACATCCGGCAGCCCTTCTTCCATCTGGACATTGAGATAAATGTCTTGCTGCTTGAGAGGATACTGCGTAGCTTGAACGGCCGCATTAACGATTTCGGACAGGCAAGCCGGCTCCCTGCGATACGTTCTTTTACCCTTCTCGATTTTCGAGAAGTCGAGAACATTGTTCAACAGCCGCGTCAGGCGGTGACTTTCATTGACAATCGTATCGAGATATTCGGTTTTGGCCTGTGTATCTTTGAGGCGATCCATACGCAGCGTTTCGGCAAAGATTCGAATGGCCGTCAGCGGTGTTTTCAGCTCGTGCGAAACGCTCGCGATGAATTGAGATCGCATTTCTGCCATCCGCAGTTCTCGTCCCACATCTCTCCACAGGAAATATGCTCCAAAAAGGGTCACGCACAGGACCAGCAATAGTGCTATCAGGTAAAAGCTGCGCTGAAGGTCCCAGTCGCTTGCTGTTGATACCCCGTTATCTGTCATATAGGCAAGTCTCAAGCCCGGAAAACTCGGCCCCAGAGATTCCCCATCGAGATCTGTGCCGGTCGTAAGCTGGACATTTGAAGCGATCGAATTAAGAATGCTCTGACCTCGAACGACGATAGCGAGGCGTTGCCCTCCTGTTAAAGCCGGGGCCAGGCTGACCAGCCAGAGTTCCTCGCCGTAAGGAATCCAGACAGATTCGGTCTGCTGCTCCGGGCTTTTCCACTGTGCCATCATTGCCAGCTTCGGAAAGTCTCTCTGTAGGGCGTGAACTTTTTCCTGCAGGCTGATGTGCTTCAGGATTTGTTGTCGGAAATTCTCTGCCGCCTGCCGCCTGGTACCATCCTCCGTCCCGGACTCGACGAGTACATTCACCATATCACGGACTACGTAGGACTCAGCCGGCGACAGCCAACGCTGCGCATTTAGTTCACTTTCGATAAGCTGCACAATTTCGTCGTATGAATCGCCTCTTTCGAGCAGGCGACCGGCCGCATACAGACAGAAAGGAATGCCATGCTCATCGGTTATCCGCGAACTGACCGCTAAAACCTTGCGATATTCGGCCAGACTTTCGTCCACTTGATCCGACTTTGCAAGAACACGTGCCCGTAAAAGCCGCGCATAGGCTTGCTCAGCAGGTTTTTGTGCCTCTTCAATACAATCGAGGTACAAGGTGTCAGCTTGATCGAATTGCCTTCGGGTAAATTCCTCCTGCTCGGCGCGACGAATCTTCACAAAGAATGCGGTCTCGTCAGGAGAAAGTCTGTCATGCGACTGATTCGCCTCCCACGGCAGCATCAGCCGCTCACCCTCCGCCAGGCCGGTTAGAATAATCTCGTCGCTGGTGTAGTCGATTGTGTTCGGTGGTTTTGCCCCGCTTGCCGTAGCACTAACCTCATGCAGCTTAATCTCCTCGAGGCGAACGAGCAGCTTCTGGCCAATTTCTGTTGCCATACGACGGCGTTCGTCCGCCAGACGTTTTTCGCTCAGTTCCTGCTGCTGACCGATCATGTACCAGGTAAGCACTACCAGGACGGTGCTGGGAAGAACGACGGCGATCAGAAACAGAAGGACTTGTTTGTGGTGACTACGTGTACGCATGGTACTATTACTGCATTTCATAACTATCCCACAGCTATTTCCGATCCACCTGCTTTAAGATCTCTATATATTCGCATTATTTGTAAGATTGAGCAACAAACTTAACGCATCTTCACTCGGTTCATTTTAATGTGTCGACGGACAGCAGTTGTCACGAAAATGTCATGGAAAAAACGCAAAGAGATTCCAACGAGTCTGGCACCAATGCCAAGGAAAGGGGAAACAAAACAGAGAGAAGAATAATTGTAACAAAATATCCTGCAATCATTATGCAAACCTGGAAGGCAAAGGGCATTGAAACCGTCACAAAATTTTCACTTTTTCATGACCTACTGTCATTACATGGCTTATAGAGTTGGGATTTTTTGTGCGCGGGCCAGTGCGCCTCTGGTTGGTAGGTCCGGTTTAATAAATGCTGTGTGTGAAGCAATTGCCAAGTAGTGTTTGAGCCGTCGCTCGGTTCCCAATGAATTTAGCCATTATCACAGTTGCTATGATTCTCTGTCTGTTATTTTGACCAGCATCTAACAGTTTGAGTCCATAGCTCGACAAAACCGATTACCTCGGCAAGTCTGGAGCATTTATCCTGTTTTGCTTACTGTTCTTAACAGGGCGATTTCTTTTTGTAGAATCTCGGCGTGTTTGTTCTCGGGAAATTTTCCGAGCGTTTCGTTTTCAAGGCAAAGATCACCCTGGTAGTTAACCTTACGCAGAATCCCGGCTACTTTACTAAAGTCGATATCACCCTCATATATAGGAGCGGAGTATTTGCTATATTCCCAGCCCATTGGACGTTGTGTATTCCTCCTGTCCTCGGGAAATCGTATGCTCTTACAATGGGTGTGAAAAGCCCTTGGGGCAAATCTCTCAAAGATCTTATAGAGATCGGCCAGCGGATGTCCGTACCAGTAGAAGTTGGCAGTATCAAGCGTCAGACCGAGATTCGGTGAGCCAACGCCATCGAATAATCGTTGCAAAAAATCGGGGTCATTAGTAATGCTGCCATGATTTTCAATCCCATAACGAATTGATGTTCCCTCAACAATGTCACAAAGTTGCCTGCAAACCTTTGTGGCAAACGGCAAAAATTCTTCGCGTTTAATTCGGCGTGGAACAACGTCGATTCGGATTACTTTTGTATCCAGCTTTTGAGCCGCATTGACTAATTTCCTGGTCCACTCAAGCTCCTCTTCCAGCCGTTCGTCGAACCGGTTATGCATCAGAAATGCATTGATGAAGAGTCCGTTCTTGCTCAGGTCATCCTTGAGGATCTGGATATCGGAGGTGGTAGCCAGGCTGAACTTCTTCTTAGGGTGGTAGAGAACAGGACATGCGAGTTCCGGATTTACTTCTGCTTCCACCCCGGTAACACCCAGCCATTTCATGGCCGACCAGCAATCCGGCTTTTTAGTAGCCTTCAGGAGACTATCACGGCAGGCGATAATCCAGGGTTGCGATTGTTTGGGTGACAAGTTGTTTCTTTGGTTGGCCAGCGCCATATTAGAGAGCATCAGACTGGCGGTACTTTTTATTAAGCTCCGGCGAGTTATCTCATACGAGGATTTCATAATTCATCTTACTCCTTAAATTTTCGAATAGGGCAGAAATACTAACCATCCAAGTCGATCAATCCTGTAAGTTTAGAGTAAATTTTATCCTGTAATGCTCTCAAACACAAGATTATAATCAAAGCCTTCTCAAGCTTTAAATCATCAACGCAAAGCATCTTTCTTTAGCCTTTGCAGCAAACCAAGCGACGCATCGACCAGAATTTCTCCTCCGCCTGACCTAACCCGAAGTTGATCACTTCATAATCACCATCGGAAAAAGCCCTGATGAAAAGCGCCGAAAAGGAGGCCATTTTTGAAGTACTTAGAGCACGGCCCGGGCGTTGGGGTTTCTATAAGGTTAGAATTGGTTTTGAATGCTGGTATCAGCCAAGAGCAACTGTAATCTCATTAAGAACCGGTAAAATAACTACACTTGTCGGATAAATTTGGTATTCTGACTAAATTACGAAGCTTAGTTGTGCAAAATTACAAGGAGTAGACTTTTAACATAGGAGATTGACATGAGGACAAATTCAGCACTGAAGGCCATATTACTGGCGATTACTTTCGGTGTCGCTATCTACGGACAGGCTGACAAAGGCCCGGGCAGCTCCAGTTCAGGTACTGTTCTCAGCAGCAAAGATGCCGAGACCGAACTGTTCGCCCGCATTTACGGCTGTGAAGCAGCAGGGACTATTGCGAACTCTATGGGTGATGTCACAGAGGGTCTGAGCTGGCATCAAATTGAAGAAGAATACGGGCTCGTCGATAAGCTTCTCCCTCAAGACAAGAAAGGTTCTCGCCGCCCGCAGCGTTTCGGGCCTGACTGGGTCAGGTACACACACCATCGTCCCGCCGGTATGACCGAGGATGGTTTTGAACGCCATCGCCTGTGCACAAGCGCCATTCTGAAGAAAGGTGGGAGGATTACGATCGAAGATCTCGCCCGTACATGGATAGAGCAAATCGATCCGGATAAATTTGGCTATCTCCTGGGCCCGCAGGACCAGGTTATCTACAACCTGCTGAAGACCGGTTTGCCTCCCTGGGAGGTCGGACGTTATGCGGCGTGGCCCGGCTTTATTGGCACCAGCAAGATGATTATGCCTGTCGGGATGGTGAATGCCTGCCGACCGGACGAAGCCGCTCGGGATGCACTTGTGCTCGGCCAAATAAAGGATGTCAAGGGCCGGCCGGGAAACTATGCGCTTGAAGTGTGCGCCGCGATCGCAGCGGCAACCGCTGAGGCCCTCCGACCTGGTGCAACGGTTGAGTCAGTTATTGAGACCGCTTTGTCGCAACTGCCCCCGGAGCCGCACAAGGAGGTGGAACAGGGACTTGGCTGGGCAAGGGAAGCAAAGGACTGGAAGGAACTGCGTCCCCTGTATGAGAAACGCTACGAAGGCAAACGCATATCGAACGCCGTGGAAATTCTCTCCGGGGCTCTCGCATGCTTCCTTATGGCTGATGGTCGGCCGCGCGAGGCTATTATCTACGCTGTTAATCTCGGGCGGGACACCGACTGCAAAGCCTATGTGGCCGGTGGTCTCTCAGGTGCTCTGCGGGGGATCGAGGCCATTCCCCCGGAGTGGATTGAGACGGTGGAAAAAGAAATCGTTAACGATCCCTATACGGTCTCGCGTCGCACCGCCCGCCAGGCGGCCGAAGGACTCTACATCGCATGTATGAATGAGATGCGGAAAATCAGGACGGCTGTGAGCGAGATTGACTCGATGACAGACAGGTAACCGTTTGTGCTTGTTTCTTAAAATGTTGCAATGCTGACATCAATATCGCCGGCAATAACGTGATAATGGCAATCACTACCAAAAGCTCTGTCAACGAAAAGCTTACGCGTAGTGTAAAATTTTACCAATCCGGTATCGGCGGACCGCTTGGCCAGCTTAATACGAATGTATTGCCGGCGGGCCATGCGGAGACGCGTTCGACATGTCCGTCAACGAACACCGCATTGGCAAAACCATTGTTCAGGTCCCCGGCGGGGGTATTATGATAAGTAGCGAAGCAATCTGTCCTGCAATCAGGAGTGGAACGTAAATTGTTATCATTGATCGCGGCACCGCTGAGGCCCGGGATTACCCATGTATTCTCCTCAGAGAACGAGAATACACGCGTCGGATTCTTCACTTCGGCTTCCTTGCGAACTTTCTTCATAGTGGTATGAAATTTTTCGGGTACTGCGTTCCATGCGTCGCCGTTGAGGTAGGAATTCATACAGTAACTATATTGCGGTACGAGTGGAATTTTCACACCATCACAAGCACGGCAGCCCTTTTGTTTGGCAACAATGTTGAATGTCGGACACAAGTGAATATCTTTATCCTTCAGGTAAGGCCAGAGTTCGCCACCAATTTCCGGGTTTCGGTTGAGGTTTTTACTGGCATCGTGCCATCGACATCCACGACCGCCGTCTTTGTAGAGCCAGGTGAATGAATAAGGGAAAAAACCATCATGGTCGTCTGAGTACAACCTCAGCGCCAATCCATACTGATTCAGGTTGTTTCTGCAAATAATAGTCCTTACCTGTTTTTTCGCCCGCTGGAGTGCCGGCATCAGTATCGCCATCAGTAAAGCGATAATGGCTATTACAACTAAAAGTTCTATCAAAGTGAAACCTCTTGATTTCCGCATGGTAACGCCTTTCGATTATTCCGGAATTTCGCATGTAAATTGCATGATGTACAAAATGAGCCTTCCGTCCCAACAATCTCAAATTCTTCCCTGTTTTAGCCTTTTTTTTGCTCTGGAAACTATTATACCTTTGAAGTTATGTTTTGCAATGTCTAAGACGTAAATCAGGCAATAAAAAGTCGATTCAATTCTTATTCAGATTTTTCTCCGACCAATACCCTGACACGTAACGAGCGTTGGCGAGTTAAGGGGCTGTCAGCTCGTTATCACACGGCCACCATTCTGGAAGAAGTGTTGGCAACTGCCCTGGCTTCGATGTATATTATCTTGATGTTCGTGAATATTAACTTATAGGATTATGGATATCGCTTGATGGAAACGATTTCTCTGGTAGAAGGAGATAAAGATGGTTGATTGTATGAAGCGACGCAGTTTTCTAACGGGCCTTGCAACCTTGAGTGCGGCCACTGCCCTTAATGCTCGTTCGGCGACTACGCCCACAACAGAGGCGATTGGACCAGTAGCCCCGGGCAGGCGATCGGACTTGAAAATCACAAAAGTCGAAGTCCTGCGAGTGACAGGTAAGAACAAAAGAAAGGTCCTCTATCTGAAGATTCATACGGACGAAGGCCTGGCGGGTATCTATGGCCCGATCGACAACGAAGCTGCAATGTTCGTCGATCGATTTTTCAAGCAGCAGTTGATCGGACAGGACCCGATGGCAAACGAAGCGTTTTGGGACAGGATGTTCCGAGCAAGCCGGCACTCTCGCGGCAGCCACTACATCATGGCTCTCAGTGCCGTGGACAATGCCCTCTGGGACCTGCGCGGCCGCTTTTTTGGTTTGCCGGTTTATCGACTTCTCGGTGGTTCGCGAAATAAAGTGAGGGCCTATGCCAGTTGTTCTGGACTCTCGCAGGAACCGGCGGCTCTGCGTGCGAAAGCCCGAGAGCTGAAGGAACAGGGCTACCGGCATCAGAAGTGGTTTGTAAGGGATCGCGGTCCCAGCTATGGTCCTGAGGGTGTCGAAGAGGATGTGAAAGTTGTGCGTCTGCTCCGCGAAGCAGTGGGGGCCGATGTGGACCTAATGTTCGATGCGTTCTGGCAGTGGGATCTTCAGTATGCCCTGGCCTGGACAAGACGGGCAGAGCAATATCGTCCGCGATGGATAGAAGAGCCCTTCCCGTCAGCCAACCTGGATACGTTCATAGAGTTAAGTCGCGAAACCTCGATCCCGGTGGCCACGGGAGAGCATTTCTACGGTCGCTGGGATGTACACGAGTTCCTCAAAGCCGATGCGATAATGGTGGTTCAGGCCGATCCGGAGTGGTGTGGCGGCATCAGCGAGCTGGTCAAGATATGTACGCTGGCATCGGTACACGGTGTTAATGTGATTCCTCACGGTCACAGTCTCCACGCCGCCATGCATGTAGTGGCAAGTCAGCCGATAGAGGTTTGTCCCCTTGTGGAGTACCTTCTTCGGAAGATGGAGAGTTACTACGATTTTGAGAAGTACCAGCCGAGGCCGGTCAACGGTATACTGGAACTGCCGGACCGGCCGGGCTTCGGAATTGAATTGGACGAGTCCAAGATCGAAGACATTCGACCGGTCTCGTGGCAGCAAACTTGAAATAGGCAACTGTGCTGACCTATTCCGGGCGCCACGGCAGTGGACCATCGTCCTTTGGTTGCAGAAACTTCGCATCGACCTGCTTATACCAGGCATGCAGCTTGCCCCGCATCTGCTCGACGCGTTCCGGGTATTGAGACGCCAGGTCCTCCCGCTCGCTTATGTCCATCTGAAGATTATACAGGTGGTCTCGGCCATCTTCGAAACGTTCGATCAGCTTCCAGTCGCCCATGCGAATCGCGCCTGCGGGGAAGCCGCCCTGGTTGGAGTAGTGCGGGTAGTGCCAGTAGATGGCATCCCGGTCGATCCTTGTCCCGCTCATGAGCAGTGGCACCAGTGACACTCCGTCGAGGTGCTGGTCGGTTTTCAGGGGCAAACCGGCCATGTCAAGGATAGTCGGGTAGAAATCGGTACTAACCACCGGAACGTCACTCGTCGAACCCGGCTGTGTCACACCCGGCCAGCGGATCAGGAAGGGTTCGCGGATGCCGCCTTCATACAACCAGCCTTTGCCCCCGCGCAGAGGCAGGTTGGATGTCGGCGAGCCTTCGCTGGTTGAAAGTCCACCATTGTCAGACATGAGTATGACGGCTGTATTATCCGCAATGCCAAGTGCTTCCAGCCTGTCCAGAACACGACCGATCTGCTCATCCATAGCTTCGACCATTGCCCCGTACGTGGGGTGGCACTGCCGGATGCGCACCTGCCGTGGATTCGAGGCTGGCCAAACCTGCTCTTCCGGACCAAACTCCTGCTCTTGAGCATCCAGCACTGTCTGGCGCTTGGCCTTGTATTTAGCTATCAGGTCTTCGCGGCCCTGCAGCGGAGTGTGGACCGAATAGAAGGCCAGATAGAGCAGGAAAGGCATGTTTTTGTATTGGTCCAGGAGTTTCAGCGATTCGTCGGTCAGGACTTTCGGAAGATGCGAGCCCTCGGGGTAATCGCCCAGCCGGGGATTATCGAAGGGAGCAAAATAGCCACCACGGGGTGAACCAACCGCCCAGCCGCCGACGTTGACATCAAATCCCTGGTTTTCAGGCCAATATTGCTCTTCGGAGCCGAGGTGCCATTTACCGATGAATGCCGTTTTGTAGCCATGCTCCTTCAGGGCCTCGGCCAGGGTGACTTCCTCCAGAGGCATCTTGTCATTGAGCGGGGCGGGGTTAAACCGGCCGGAGCGATTGCCGCTGAACCAGTTGGTTGCACCAACGCGGGAGGGATACTTGCCCGTCATGATGCTGTAACGCGTCGGACTGCACACCGGATTAGCGGCGTAACCGTTCGTGAAATTCATTCCCGAAAGTGCCAACCTGTTAATGTTCGGCGTCTCATAAAAGCAATGAGGATTATTGGCAAGAATGTCCATCCATCCGAAGTCATCAATCAGAAGGAACACAAAATTGAGTGGTTTCTTGTTCGCGGACGCGGCCCGGAGGAATGGATGAGGGTGTAATAAAGCGGCTGTGAGGCCCCCAAGCATGGTCTTCAGAAATCCACGTCGAGTCGGTTTCTCTCTCATTCTCAGACTCCCTATTCAAGTTTAACAATCCATTCAGAATATCACCCGCCTAATCCCAAGAGCAAGTTGAGCCGGCGCTTCCATAGTACCACTTGTCTTTTGTGAAGTCAAAAAAAGACGCAAAAGGCATAAGATAAAAAAAAAGCAACTGAGCAAGATTCTTGCTTTTAGTTCCCTTATGTTGGAGAACAGCCGTTTTGTAATCTTTTCGAGTAGTAAACCTGGTAGTTTTTTACCACATATTATCTCAAAAATTGAAATCCTTTCTGCGCTTGCAAACAAGATGATTTTAGGTAACCGTTCACAGGGTGTGAATGTGGATTATGGCCCCAATAATGATGGTAAGGGTTGATCGGAGAAATGAGCTTGGATAGATTGGCATATAAAATCGAATGCGTTTCGGCCTTGG
>Ga0307380_10005603_pt1 | contig 16636 bp, 14 predicted proteins | sample UN3MG_FD_202239 | JGI IMG/M metagenome (GOLD analysis project Ga0307380, IMG submission 202239) | Soil microbial communities from Risofladan, Vaasa, Finland - UN-3 | ecosystem: Environmental > Terrestrial > Soil > Coastal area > Acid sulfate soil | place: Finland: Risofladan, Vaasa | collected...
GGTTAAGCGGGAAAGAGATAGCAGGCGTATCACAAGAGGTGCTCTCTATCTTGATGGCATATGATTTTCCAGGTAATGCCAGGGAATTAGAAAATATTGTTGAACACGGTACTGTTCTTTGTCAAGGGGACTTATTGAGGGCCAACACCTGCCAGATTATCTTCAGCCAGCCCACTCATTTAAAGAAACCGGGAATCATAAGCCTGTTTCTTCAACGAGGATTAAGTGGGTTGATATGGAGAGAGAATTCATTTTACAGGTACTAAGGGAAAACAATTGGAACCGTAAGGCAGTTGCTAAAGAATCAGGTATTGGCAGGCAGACTCTTTGGAGAAGGGTTAAGCGCCTTAATATTCAACCCCCTAAGCAAGATGGCAGGGTTGCCAGATCAAAGAATAGTGGGGTTACTGCTTAACAGAGTTTTACCAAAAGACATTTTAAGAGATTGTAACAAATCAAAGCTCAAACTTTGAGAGGTAACAGAACATTGACTCTTTCTCTATAGGTCTTTTTGAGCTCTTCATATCCAAAAGCCTGTATTTATAAGGAACGTCAAAACCTATCATGTCAAATACCCATATTCGTCACTACATTTGGCCAATAGGATATTTCTTGAAACAAGCTATTTGGGGAAACAGCTTATAAAATTTAACTTCGAATTAATTCTATGTTTGTAAAGAAAAATTCCACAACATAGCTTTGCCATGCACCTGCTTGAGAGTGGGACTGACCTAAGGTATATTCAGGAAATTTTAGGGCACAAAAGTAGCAAAACCACTGAGATATACACACATGTAAGCACTAAAAATATAGGCAGAATCAAGAGGCCCTTGGACAGTTTAAATATTACCAAGAAAGGAGGGAATAAGTCTGAAGAATAGTTCCCCCAGAGGGATGTATATCCGAACATATTTCGTATATACATCTAAATTGGAAGGATATCAGAACTTATTTCGGATATAAACGAGTTATATAAAATTGAGTTTGATTTTCACTAAGAGGTGGAAAAATGAATCGGATAAATTATGAATATTTTACACAAAGGTGGCTTGAGAGAGTTGAAAGAAATAATGTAATTGTCGATGAAGGAGATAAATTTATTTCCCTTTGGATAGCTTTTAATGGTTGGATGAAGGGGAAATTTGGCGAGGATAAAACAGATAAAAATTTAATCAATGATGTTAAATCGTTAGAAGATATTAAGAGTGTGTTTAACGATTTAAAAAGGGATAACCATTTTTTTCCGAAAATTTAATCAAATTTGGAGAATATACTGTGTCTGACATGAGAGATATTGATGATGGGAATAGAATAAGAAGATATGATGGGATATTTGAATCATTAATTGAAGTAATTTACCAAATAAGATGTAATCTATTTCATGGTAGAAAAGATACTAGGGAAGATGAAAAAGACTTCAAACTTATATGTTTATCATATAACATATTATTACCATTATTTAAAGAATATTTAGGGAGATACGGTTATAGATGATGAAAAATAAACCCAACGCTTCGTCGCTTCGCTCCTCACCCCGTTGCACTCTCACTCCGCTACCGCTCCGTTCGGGTCATATAACAAGCGGATATACGGTTCGCTTCGTTGCACTCGCTCTCCCAAATCCTTCACTCCGTTCAGGACTTCGCATATCCGCCAGACGTTATCTGCAATGCCGCAAGGATAATATAACGAGGCTATAAAGTGTGAAGAAAAGATGTAAAAATAGCGAGGGAGTTTGTCAGGAGTGGCCTAAGAGTGGTAAATTGAAGAGGAACATGGATAAAACTTTGAACACTCTTGGAAGATTATTAAAAAATGAGGGCGGTGTAATTTATGCTTATGTGCTTACTACAGTAGAAAAAGAGGGTAACTGTTTTGTCCAAACTGGCTCTGCTCCAAATTTTCAAGGAGGTTGGATCACTCTTTGTACGTGTAAACGTCTTATGAGAACTTTTAGGTCTTCCGAAGGTTGGAAGGGCGTCTGGATCGCCGGTTTCACCAGTGTTAAAACTTGGGGCGACCACCGGAACTATTTATTTTACCTTACGAGAGCAAAATACGTTTTTCGGTCTCATAAGGAGTTATGGGATTGGTTAAATCCCCAGGCGAGAGCAGCTAAAAATGCGAGGCTAAACTCCTGTGGAGATATTTATGAACCTAAACGCACTAACAAAGATGAATTCAGGGCATCAGAGTATTATCCCCCAACAGAAAACCACGTTCACGCAGGAAACAACGATTGGTCTAAGGATATAGAGTATTCCAGTAAAGGGAAGAGACCTGCCCTGTTAGTGGGCAATCCAGATTTCTGCTTCTTATGGTCACAACCCAAAATTTATTTTGAAAACAAACTCCCTCGGAGTAAAAAATGGGAAGATATACAAGAGTTCATACAATTGCTGGTGGGTAAATGAACGGCACTTCAGTTAACAGAGCGTATCTGGCTACGTGCCATCGGCACTTCGCCTAAACTCCCCTTCGGGGAACTTCAGATACGCTCGAAACGTTAGATGAAATTGCTTCTCTGGGGAAGAGATGAAAAACAGGAAAAGAAAGGAGAAACAAAAATGAGGAAGTTGATCAGTATCATTATGATTGTGACACTAATCGCCGTAGTCTTCATCGCCTGTGCTAGGAAGCCGACAAAAATCAGAATTGGTTATTTGGCTATTACGAATAGTTTACCTCTCTATACGGCTGTTGAAAAGGGATTTTTCAAAAACAGGAGTATCCACGCAGAACTGATAAAATTCCAGACAAGCAATGACTTGGTTGAGGCTCTTATTGCTGAGAGGTTAGACATAGAAATATCGGCTTCAACCGCAGTTTTATATGCGATGGAACTCCGCAGTCCGGGAGAATTTAAGATTTTCTCAGCGAATATCCAGACAAAAGAAAAGTTTCCTGACTACATAATTGTCAGAAAAGATTCTGACATTTCTAAGATTGAGGATCTAAAAGGAAGAAAACTGGGGACTTTCCCTGGTTCGACTTTCATGATTATTATCAGGCTAATCCTCGAGAAATTTATTGACCCTGACCAAGTAACCATTGAACAAATTCCACCTCCGGCACAAGTAGAGGCTTTAGGCTCTGGTAGAGTGGATGCTATCTATACCCTTGATCCTTTTTGCATTTTGGCTCTCGAAAAAGCCAATGGGAAAATATTAGAATCCGCTCCTGCTGAAAAATACGTCTTGGATCCCCTTCCTGGTGGAGCAGCTGCATTCTCTTCCTCTTTTGTAAAGAAAAACCCCAAAATAGCCAAAAAGATTGTGCAAGCTTTTGATGAGGCAATTGAATTCATCAGGACAAACGAAACACAAGCACGTGAATACTTAACCAAGTATACTCCACTCAAACCAGATATCGCAAGGAAAATAAATATTGTTTACTTCTGGAAGTCAGAGGAAATAGATCCAATTCCTATACAGAAATATGCGGATATCCTTTATGCAGAGGGTGGACTTAAAGGCAAGGTTGACGCCGAAAAATTAATTTTTAAATTGAAGTAATGTGAGGTGAATTCTGGTCAGAAATGGCATACATAGAGATCAAGAATATTTGTAAATCGTATCCAGTCCAAGGAAGCACCACCGAAAAACTGGAAGTACTAAGGAACCTCAACTTATCAATTGAGAAAGAAGAGTTCGTTTGCATATTTGGACCTAATGGAAGTGGTAAAACTACCCTATTGAATCTAGTTGCAGGCCTGCTGCCCCCTGATAAGGGTAAAATCACGATCTCCGGAAATCCACCTGGTAAAGTTAAGTCCTCCTTCATTTTTCAGAATTTTGAAGAAACTCTCTTGCCTTGGCGAACCTGTCTTGACAATATTGCATTTCCTTTGGAAGTAAATGAAATGTCTAGGAAAGAAGCGAGAAAAAAGATAGTTGCATACTTAGATAAGACTCAGGCTGAATTGCCGCTAAACCAATTCCCTTATCAACTGAGTGGTGGTCAGAAGCAACTTCTTGTAATTTACAGAGCTCTGATCTTTCAGCCTAAACTTTTTCTGCTTGATGAGCCTTTTAATGCTCTGGACTACGATATGAGGACGTCAATGGAAGAGAAACTTCTCTCTATTTGGGGGGATAATCGTATTACTACTTTATTCGTGTCTCATGAGGTAGATGAAGCAATATATCTCTCAGATAGGGTGATAGTCTTAAGTTGCCTCCCTGCGGAGATAATAGCAGACATAAAGGTTGATTTGAAAAGGCCTCGAACCTTAGAAGTGCTCAAAACAGAAGAATATTCAGAACTAAGAAATAGCATTCTCTCAGCCTTTAGAGAAGGGTACAGAAGATGAAGAACAAGGTCCTGCCCTTGGTAGGTGTAGGAATTTTTTTAATGGTATGGTACATAATAAGCTTAACTCATATTATTAAACCTGTTTTTCTTGATCCACCACACACGGTTTTTAAAGCCCTATTGGAGATTCTATTAATCAGCCAAACATGGGGTGATATCTTCGCTACCCTTTACAGAACGGTCATTGGTTTTTCCCTGGCGGCGCTTGTAGGTACTGCAGTAGGAATGCTTATAGGTTATTCCTCGGCCACTCGCGATACAATGGAACCTTTAGTAGACTTTTTGAGGTCAATTCCTGCTACAGCATTATTGCCATTATTCATAATCTGCTTTGGAATAGGGGATGCGGGGAAGATAGCATTAATTGTTTTTACTGCCACTCTAATCATAACCATTTACACGATGTTGGGGGTTAAGAATTGCAATAAAGCGAGACAGCGTTTTGCAAAGACTGTAGGTGCTTCACAAATGGACATCTTCAAGAAAATAGTGTTTTTTGAAGCTCTTCCTTCTACTTTTGCTGGTCTTAGAACCAGTATATCCTTAGCACTTATCTTAGTAATTGTTGCAGAAATGATTATGATGGGAGGCAAGGCTGGCTTAGGAGGTCGAATCTACCTAGCCAGATACGGCACAGACTATACTGAGATGTTCGCATTAATTGTCGTCTGCGGGCTGATAGGTTATGGATTAAATAGGGGATTCCAGACTTTAGGGAACAAGTTTATTCATTGGGCGGGAAGGTGAAATGCAAAACCTATTAAGATACTTGCAAAACCTATTAGAATTTCTGAATGATTATAATTATTTCATTATAGGAATTCTTGGAATAATTGTAGGGACTATAGGACTAATTTATGCAATAGAAGCATATCATCATGCCAAAGGAGCTGAAGAAAAATCTCAGGAAGTGCTCGAAAATTTATTCAAAGAGGTAAGAGATTTTGACGAATTTGCAAAAAGATCAAATGAAGATTTTCTGGTCCCAAAACCTGGTGAAACAATGATGTCCTTGATTTCTCCAGCTTTTGCCGCTCTCTCAAAAACGGAAGATCAGAAATGGTTCAATGAGTTTGAAAAAAGATTAAATAGGTTGGTAACAAACGGGCGGAGAAATTTACAAGTACTGGTTGCTAAACCAGAGCCACTTGTGGAATGGTATATTACACTCGTTAATGCCATGGAAAATAACCCAGATGAGAAAAGAGAGATTATAGAAAGAATAATAGCAGCATTAAAAACAGTACAAAGGAGATTTATAGATCTTGTTGAAAAAAAGAAATGTGAATTTAAAACCCGAGACATAACGCCTCAAGTATTCGTTAGAAAAGATAGAAGTGAACCTCATAAGGCAGCAATGTTTGGTCTTTTGGCAAGTGATTTTCATGAAAAAATTCCTAAGATGCTTGGAAAAAAACCTACTTATGACGAGATGGTAAGCTTATCTATGGGAGTATATAGCAAAACTCAAAGGCTTGTTATGCAACAAGAGAGCATATTTAGCCGTATCTGGAAAGAAGAGTCTGTTTTAACTAAGGATGAGGTCGATAAATATTTTGAAGAAGTTATAAAGAAGATACAAAATTTTTGTAATAATTTAGAAGATAATCATCAAAATCATCAACAATGAATCTAACATGAATGTTTTGCTTATTCAACCCGACATTGAGAGAAAAAGAGTATCGATTGAAGGAATATTCCCTTCTGTTGGCCTAAACCTCCTTGCAACCATATTGAACCAAAAAGGACATCCTACACATGTAGTTGACTCTTTTATGGAGGTTCTGATTTACGAAAATTCTGAGCTGGATCTTTTGAAAATTATGGAGCAAAAAATTATTGAAAAGCAAATTCAGATAGTGGGTATCTCTACAGTTCTACAAACAAGATTCAAAGCTATCGGGATAGCAAAATTCGTAAAATCTATTAATTCAAGTATTAAAGTTGTCTTGGGTGGGCCAGGAGCCTCTTTGCTTGTCTCAAAATTATCGAAACATTTCGGAGAATGTATTGACGTTGTCGCAATGAGGGAAGGGGAGGAAACCTTACCAGAACTTATTGAGGCAATTACTCGGGGCGCGGTACTTTCTAAGGTTAAGGGAATCGCATACAAAAATCCGGAGAATCCAAAAGAAATACTCCTTTCACAACCGAGGGAACCTATTCAGAATTTAGATAAAATTCCCTTCCCTGATTATTCGCATTATCTGAAATATCTTCCTCAAGGGCAACTCAAGACAGCTTCTGTATTAACAAGCAGGGGATGTCCCTTTAATTGCTCGTATTGTGGTACCAGAGCCATGTGGGGAGGGGTAAGATATCGTTCTCCATCAAATGTAATCGAAGAGATTGTGTGCTTGCATAAAAATTATGGTGTTGAAAACCTGCGAATCCACGACGATACATTTGGTGTAAATAAGAGCCAAACGGTAGAAATCTTGGAGAATATTATAAAACTCAGGATAAAAATAAAACTGTATGCTCACTCTCGAGTTGATATTGTGGACAAAGAAATTTTAACTCTTTTTAAGCGGGCGGGCGGAGCATCAATATATTATGGAATGGAATCTGGCTCACCCAGAATAAGGGAACTAATGGGCAGAAATACCACAAATGATCAAATTCTAAAGGCATGCGCGATGACTAAGGAACTTGGCATTAAATTAGGTTTATTCTTAATGTTTGGTTATCCTACAGAAACTCCTCTGAACGTCAAACAAACTTATGAGTTAGTAAAAGCAATAGACCCTGATGATGTCTACTGTGCAGTTACTAAAGTCCAGCCCGGTACGCAACTTTATCAAGTTGCTTTGGGCAGAAAAATTGTTTCTGATGATATATGGGTGAAAGAAGATAAGGAATATTATACATTCTTAAGCGAAGAGGACGAGGAAATTATTAAAGGCTACGAGATCATATTTTATGAGAATTTCTCCAAAAAACTTTTGAGATCGGCTTTTGAAAAAAATAACGATCTACTTGAAGCTTTTGAGAATCCTAAAACTTACTCACTGCTCAAAGAAAAAGCCATGAATGTTCTAGGCAATGCCACAAGGTGATTATCTCAAGCTATACCAACAATTACTTGAAGATGACAATGGCTAGAACACCATTCTTCGCAGAATTTAGTGCTGTCGCTAAAGAGCATAAGAAAACCGCAGCAACTTCATCTAACATACTGTTTGTGGCTCACTTTATTCGCACAAACCTCTGCTCCATTATATTCCGCAGGGCTTTGTAAACACTGCAAATTATACGCCTTTACTTATAAATAAATGGAGGTTTCTAATGGCTAAAATCCTTGCCGACCATGAGATTGAGAGACTTTTAGGTTCGGTCCTCATTGGCACTGAGGAAAAGTATATTAACCCTAACGGAATTGAGCTCCGGTTGGGGTCACACATCCGCTTCCATTCTACGGGGGAGGAGAAAGAGCTTGGCTCTGAATCCTTCCTTAAGGTCAATCCTGGCGAAACTGTGGTTATTTCTAGCCTTGAAAAGATTGACTTCACAGAAGATACTGTACAGACAATCTATCCTAACTCGATGTTAATGGGCCTGATTACGCCAACAACTACCATGATGCGAGAGGGTATCTCTCAAGTTTCAACCAAGATCGATGCTGGCTTCCGAGGTATTCTTAATTGGGCTCTTCGCAATGGTTCTACCAAGGATCTCATCATCCAACACGGTGAACCCATTTTCAAACTCACCATTTTCCTGCTTGATGCGGATGAAGTGCCCAAATTATCATACGGTGAACGAGAAACAGATAGCTATCAAGATGCAAATAGTGTCGTCCGCTCTGCACGCCGCATTCCTGCTGACATTCCTAAGAGTAAGATGCTATCATCGAGCTTCGACAAACTTGATCCAAAAAAACAACTACGTGAAGCCGGGTACCCATTCGATCACATTGGGACAGAACTCGTAACCCTTCACGGAAAGTTCGAGGTGGTTTCAAAGGATGTTATGTTTTTGAAGGATGAATTCGAGAAGCGGACGGACGAGCTGTCCGCGAAGATCGTAGCAGAGACCGGGTCTCTTTCTGAGAAGCTAAATGAGTTTCGTCGAAGCTTCCTTGAGCGTGTTGAGGCAATCTTTGCTCAAAAGTTCATCCGCGTCACTGGTATCATGATCGGAGGTATTTCTATTATGTATGGAGGTATCAGTTTTCTCGAAACGAAGAATCTAAGCGGTAACACGCTTGCGTTCATCGCGGTGATTGTGGGTATCGTTGTGTTTGCGATTACCTATTTGCTGAGCCGCAAGAGCAAGTGATGCGTTAGGTAATGGCGCATAACATGCCATTTGCAGCTTCTCTTTGCTGCGCCTAACTCTGCTCGCCGAGTTCGGAAATGGCCAAACGTCATGCATAATGCTGGCATAAGAATTCAAAATTATTGAAAAGGGCAAAATGCTTAAACCGTATTTGAAAAGAATATATGAGATTGCTAATCGTGGAGACGCCAGAGAAGAAAGTTATTACTCTATCCTTGAAGGCTTGTTGAAGGAATATACAGGATCAGTCGGCAAAAAAAATATCCACATAACAACGCTCCCAAAGAAGACCGAAGCCGGAAATCCCGATTTTAGAATCTGGGACGGAAAACAACATATCGTTGGATACATTGAAGCCAAGGCGCCAACAGTTGATAATTTAGATTCAAAAGAAGAATCAGAGCAATTAAAACGCTATCGTCATACTTTCCCGAATCTGATTTTAACCAATTTTTTTGAGTTTAGACTTTATCGCAATGGCACTTTGATAGATAAAGTTCTTATCGCCAGACCTTTTATCGTACATAAACTTAAAGCCATCCCGCCTGTTGAAAAAGAATCCGATTTCTTAAATCTTCTTGAAAAATTCTTCTCCTTCTCTCTGCCGAAAGTCTATGATGCCAAAACCCTGGCAATAGAATTAGCAAAGAGGACACGATTTTTGAAAGATGAGGTCATTGCGGAGGAGTTAATAGAAGAAGGAACAGGAAAAGGTTTTATTTTAGGATTCTATGAGGCATTCAGAAAATATCTTATAAGCAGGTTATCAAAAGAAGAGTTTGAGGACCTTTATTCACAGACCATCACATACGGACTCTTTGCCGCCCGAACCCGCTCAGAGAAAGGGTTTAATAGAAAACTTGCATATGACAACATTCCTCATACTATCGGAATCTTAAGGGATGTGTTCAAGTTCATTTCACTTGGAGACTTACCGCGGCAGATGGAGTGGATTATTGATGATATTTCAGAAGTCTTGGCAGTTACTGATGTAAAGAATATCCTCCACCAGTATTTTCACGAAGGTAAAGGCAAAGACCCAATCGTTCATTTTTATGAAACTTTCCTTGCTGAATACGACCCAAAAACAAGAGAAAAAAGAGGTGTATATTATACTCCAGAACCAGTGGTATCTTACATTGTCCGTTCTCTTCACCACATTTTGAAAGAGCATTTCAATAAGACAGATGGATTTGCAAATGAATCTGTTACCATTTTAGATCCTGCGGCCGGCACCCTAACTTTTCTGGCTGAGGCAGCCAAACTGGCAGTAGAGGAATTTGTTTCCAAATATGGCGAAGGAGGAAAAGAGAATTTTATAAAAGAACATGTCCTTAAAAATTTCTATGCCTTTGAACTGATGATGGCGCCTTATGCTATAGGTCATTTAAAGATTTCTTTTCTCTTAGAAGAACTTGGCTATCAACTCAGAGGAAATGATAGGTTCAAACTCTATTTGACTAATACCTTAGAGATGGAGGAACTTGCCCAAACCGCTCTCCCCGGTATGTCTTCACTTTCTGAGGAATCACATTTAGCAGGCAAGGTCAAAAAAGAACAGCCTATCTTGGTAATACTCGGGAACCCGCCTTATTCAGTAAGTTCTGCCAATGTGGGAGAATGGATATCAAAAGAGATTAGAGCCTACTATCAGGTTGATGGGAAGCCTCTAATGGAGAAAAATCCTAAGGCGTTGCAAGACGATTATGTGAAGTTTATACGTTTTGCCCAATGGAAAATAGACCAAGAAGGTGAAGGGATTTTAGGCTTTATTACCAATCACAGTTATCTTGATAATCCAACCTTCAGAGGTATGCGGCAATCATTAATGAGCAGTTTCAATGAGATTTATATCATGGATTTGCATGGTAACAGCCTGAAAAAAGAGAAATGTCCTGATGGATCGAAAGACCAGAATGTCTTTGACATCAGACAGGGAGCAGCTATTGCCCTCTTTATAAAAAAGAAAGGTAAGAAAAGATGTAGCATATATCACTCGGAGATTTGGGGATTGAGAGAAGGAAAATATGATTGGCTCTTGGAGAATGATATAAAAACAATCAACTGGCAGGAACTGTCGCCAAAACCTGATTTTTATCTTTTTATTCCCAGAGATGAAAGGCTTTTAGCAAGTTATGAAAAGTATCGAAAAATAACCGATATCTTTCCATTAAATAGCGTAGGAATAGTTACTGCGAGGGACAAATTAACTATATCGTGGGCATCTGAACAAGTTTGGTCTACTGTATTAAACTTTTCAAAAATGGATAGTGAATTAGCACGGTTAGCCTACAATTTGGGTAAGGATGTAAGGGATTGGAAAGTCGAGCTTGCTCAAAAAGATTTGATAGATAGTGGGTTAGATAAAAAGAGAATAGTGTCAATTCTATATAGGCCCTTTGATATAAGATACACTTATTACACTGGTAAATCTCGTGGTTTTCACTGTATGCCTCGCCCTGAAGTCATGCGGCACATGAGGGATGAGAATTTGGGCTTAATCACAAACAGACAGATAAGAATCGAAAAAATTAATCATACTTGGGCAGCAAACAGCTTAGTCGATTATCATATCATGGAAACGGCTAACGCAAATGCTTATCTTTTTCCTCTTTATATCTACCCTGACACAGACAAAAGAGACCTGTTCAGCTATGTGAAAGAACTAGAGAAAAGACAACCAAATATTAGCGCCGAACTTTTCGCCACTCTTTCTGAAGTCTATAAGAAAGAACTGACACCTGAAAGTATTTTCTATTATATTTATGCTGCGCTTTATTCCAATACTTATCGAACAAAATACGCCGGGTTTCTAAAGATAGATTTTCCAAGGATTCCTTTTACCAAAAATTACAAACTATTTAGCAAGATGGCTGAATATGGCCAAAGACTCGTAGAGTTACACCTGCTTAAATCTACGGAACTTGACTCACCTATTGCGAAATTTCAAGGTAAAGGCCAAAATAGTGTCGAAAAATTAAACTATGATGAAAAAAGAAAACGAGTTTATTTTAATAAAGACCAATATTTTGAAGGAATTAAAAAGGAAATCTGGGAATATCAAATTGGTGGCTATCAGGTTTGCAACAAATGGCTGAAAGATCGAAAGAATAAATTCTTATCACTTGATGATATTAAACATTACTGCAAGATTGTAACGTCCCTTCAAAAGACAATTGAAGTACAGAAAGCGATTGATGGTATCTATCCAGAGGTAGAGAAGGAAACCGTAGGGATTGAAAATAGATAAAAAAATCATATGATTTGAACAAGATCGTCACGGCACTGTGTATAATCTAGCATAAAAGTTTCGCCCTGCGGAATCACCCAAATTTTTGCTGTCCTAAAAACTTCTTTTATGCTGGGAATGTTATACGCAATCATGAAGGAAGATCGTTTTGTGGTTAAAAGAAAAAGCAATATCCTTCAAAGAATGAAGTACTTATAAATGAAATATAGAAAATAATATATAGGAAATTGAAGGTGATAAAATGGTTCGGTTTATTCAAACATCTGACTGGCAGATTGGAATGAAAGGTGGGGGACTTGGTGAAGCTGGCCCTATTGTGCGTGAGATCCGTATTGAATCAATCCACAATGTGTTGAAATCGGCTCAAGAGCAAAAAGTTGACTTCGTACTCCTGTGTGGGGATATTTTTGAGCACAATATGATTGGCCAAGAGGACGTTAAAAAAGTTGTTACAATATTCAATAAATATCCCGATATTCCACTTTATCTCCTCCCAGGGAATCACGACATCCTGGGTCCAGATTGTGTTTACAATAGACCAATATTTCAACGGGTAAACCATCTTACAATTCTTCGTACAAGTGCTTCTGTTGAGCTTACCAGCGCAATTCTTCATCCTTGTCCACTTCTTTCAAAGTTCACCACACAAGATCTTGCTGGGACAATCCCTGCTGTTAGCGGAGTCGATGGTATCCATATAGGGGTTGCACATGGAAGTTTGATGGGAAAATCTCCTGTGCCAAAATGGGAAGAAATAGAATTGCCAATTGATCCCTCCTGCGTTGTTAGAACAGGGATAGATTACCTTGCCTTAGGTCATTGGCACGGTCATAGAACTTTTGAAGATAGCACTGGAACAGCTCGAATAGCATATTCAGGAACTCATGAACAAACTAATTATGGTGAAGATAATGCTGGACATTGTTTGTTGGTTCAAATTGATGGGAAAGGGGATGCACCGAAAATTGTGCCTATTAAAACGGGGCAATTGACATGGGTGTCTATGGAGTTTGAAATGAAAGATTCTTCTTCCCTTATTGAACTGGAAAAATATTTTAAATCAATTAAAGGGATTCATATGGTTAGATTGGTCCTTTATGGAGAATTGCCGTTGGAATCTAAAGAAGAACTCAATAATCTATTAGAATTTCAAACAACGGTGCATAAGAACTTAAGAGTAAAATTAGACTCACTTAACATTACAGTGCCACTTTCATTAGAAGCACCACCTGATTTTGGAGATCCAACCTTAAATCAGACTGAAATGCATTTGAAACAATTACTATCAAATGAGATTGATCCAAAAAAAAGAAGAATAATTATTGAGGCTCTTACTTATTTACAAAGATTTGGAAAGGGGATTGAGGCATGAAGCTTCATTGGGTTGAACTCGAAAACTGGAGGAAGCACACTAAAACAAGGATTGATTTTGATGAGGATACAACAGTCATATATGGCCCAAATGAGACAGGAAAATCAACCGTATTTGAAGCTTTGAGCAGAGGGTTTTTTGACAAGTCTAGCACCCATGCTGAGGCAATCAAGCACATTAAACCTCTTACAGCATCTGGAAACGTAACATCAACAGTTCGCATTGAATTCACGCTCGATAAAACAAGATACCGTGTGGAGAAGAATTTCAATTTAAGGAGTGGGACCTCATTGTATAAAATCGATGATGAAAGCAGTATGCTTCTGGCACAAGACAACTCAGCAGATGAAGAACTGATACGATTATTAGAGGCAGAATTACCATCTACAAGGGGAAGTAAGCCCTCACAATGGGGTGCTCTTCGCTGGTTATGGACGCCTCAGGACTATCGAGAACTTCCAACCGATAAGGAAGGGGACCCGACTGCTTCTCTACATCTGGAAACAAAAGATGGCAAACGCGTGCTTGTTACTCCGAAGTTTCAGGCCGTTCAAAATTCTGTTCAAACTTCCTATGCTCAATATTTTACAAGGACTGGAAAAACTAGTAAGGATTCACTTATATCAAATACCGAAGAAGAAATTCAAACTCTTCAACAGGGGACTGTTGAACTTAGAGATAAAATAAAAAAGGTGGATGATGAAAAACAACAATTAGAAAACCTTCAAAGACAACTCCCTATACTTGAGAAAAATATCATAGAGACAAAAGAAGAATTGGAAAAAGCTAGAAGCGAGGCAATTGACTTTTCTTCTATTGAGTCTGAGTTAAAGGCATCTGAAGCCGGTGTTAGGGAAGTAGAGAGGGATGTTGATGATGCAAAGAAGGCACTAATAGAGCTTGAAAAATCAGCGGAAAAAATAGAGAACCTCCAAAAGAAAGAAAAAGAAACAAGAGAGAATCTTTCTCGACTTGAAGCTTTATGCGAACAGTTGGAAGGACGCCAGCAGGGAATAAAAGAGAAAGTGGAAGAGTGGGCGATGAAGATAAGGGAGTGCGAGGAGCTGACGAGAGATGCACGAATCTTGTGGACCAAATCCGACACTATGGAAAAAACCGAGGTGTTGGAGAAGAAAATAAAGAGGATAAAAGTTCTTGATGACCAAATTGAAAGTCTAAGGGAAAAGGAAGTGTCGATTACGCCTACCGACAAAGAGGTCGAGAAACTCATCCAGAGTCAGATGCGAATCGAAGTATTGAAGGAGAGCTTAACAGTAAGAGGGCTTGCAGTAAATGTTACGCCTGGCGAAAAAGGTTCACTTGAAGTTGAGGTAGACGGAGAGAGAATCAAAGATGGAAAATTAACTGCAACAGGGACTGAGAGCGTAAGTGTGGGAACACCGGGTTTTGGGAGGGTTGGAGTCAAAGCCAAACTAGAGCAGGCACACGATGCAAAGGTTGACATTCAGCATTTGGAAGGAAGTATTCAGAGGGCATTGAGTAAATACGCTGTAAATTCGATCGACGAACTAAGAGAGCTAAGTCGGACCCAAAACGAGCTTTCAAACAGTATAAAGGAATTAGTTGCAGAAAGAAAAGGAGTTGACGAACGCTCAATCAACGAAATAACTCTTGAGTTTAAAAAACTCAAGGAAAAATATGAAGAATATAAAAAGATTAAAAGGCCACCCAACGCAATAAAATTGAATCCTACTGCTGTTGACCTTGAAAAACTCGTGAATAAGAGGGAAAAGGAAGAGGTGGATGCAAGAGCTATCCTTGATGAAGCAAGAGCGGAGAGAGATAAAGCTGATAGAGAATTAATAGAGAAAAAAGAAAATTTGACTGAGATTCGAGCAGAGCAGAAGCATCTTTCTGGAGAGTTGGATAACGCAATAACCCAAGAGCGTCAAATTATTAGCCAATACGGCTCAGTGGAAAATCAAGAAAAAATATTAAAGAGTGCAAAAGCGAGTCTCAAGAAGCAAAACGAAGAGTATGAGAAAATAAAGCAGCGGTATGAGGAGTTAGAGAAAGGCCCGATAAATAGAATAAAGCGCCTGGAACAGCAGATAGAAAATCAAGAGCAAGTAATTAGACAACAACGAACTTCTATAGACCAGCTCAAAGGTGGTATAGGCACGGCAAGTTTAGGGGGGGCATATTCAGAATTAGCAGAAATGGAATCCTGTATAGAAATTCTCAGTGAAAAACTTGACAAAGAGCAGATACGTGCAGAATCGTATAAACTCTTAAAGGAAGCATTAGAGCAGCAGTATCGTTCAGCTTTATCAGCAGTTGTCGGTCCAATACAGGAAGAAGTAAAGCATTCGTTGAGTTATGTTACAGGATTTTTGCATGAGGATGTGGAACTGAATGAATATTTATTTCCAACTCGACTCGGTGAGCGGGGGTTTGAGGATATATCATTAGAATTTAATGACGGCTCGTCTGGATTAAAAGAGGTATTGGCTCTCTGCGTCAGATTAGGTGTTGCAAAGCATTTAAGTGGAAGAGATTCCCAGTGTCTTGTCCTTGACGACCCCTTCGTGCATGTTAGTTTAGACCGTTCAAATAAGATAATTGAGCTAGTAAACGAGGCAATGAAAGAATATAGCCTACAAGTGATAGTATTTACCCATCGTCCAATGGAGTTTGCCGGACTCAGTGGCAAGATGATTGATATACAAAGTGTGAGATGAGAAAAGATAAGGGAAGGTTATTGCTATGCGAACGAACCACCCAACGACGGCTTCCCAGAAGCCTTTCTTCCTCCATGAGTCTGCGGATTTGGTATGCAAATACTTGCCCCGTTACAATCTCACTCCGCTATCTCTCCGTTCGGGGCAACTTCGCATATTCGCTAAACAGTATATGAAATATCAAACCACACCTTTAGGAAATAATGTTATTTAAAGGCAAATTTGTCTTTTACTATAATAAGTAAAAAGGAGCAAATCATGTTTGAATTTTTGTTGAACGAAGAGGAAAAGGCATTACAGAACGAGGTCAGGGAATTTGTAAAGAATGATGTTCCAAGTAAACTGGTACGCGATATGGATCTGAGTATAATTGAGACTGGGCGTCCATTTGTAGAGATGGCTGGAAAGAAAAATCTCTTGGGATTACGATTTCCAAAGGAATATGGGGGTCGAGGTCTCAACTGGGTAGCTGATGTGGCAGCAATTGAAGAGGTCGGGGTGCTCGGTAACTCCATAACATGTGCCTATGTCATGCCCTGCATTGTTGGAGAGGCCATTAATATATTCGGAACCAGGGAACAAAAGGAGCGTTATCTTAGGCCTACCAATGAAGGTAAGCTTTACTCTGCAGAGGCCTTAACCGAACCTCGCGGAGGCTCTGATTTCTTCGGTGCTACCACAAAGGCAGTTGAAGACGGCGATTCATTTATTCTTAAT
>Ga0307380_10005604_pt1 | contig 16636 bp, 11 predicted proteins | sample UN3MG_FD_202239 | JGI IMG/M metagenome (GOLD analysis project Ga0307380, IMG submission 202239) | Soil microbial communities from Risofladan, Vaasa, Finland - UN-3 | ecosystem: Environmental > Terrestrial > Soil > Coastal area > Acid sulfate soil | place: Finland: Risofladan, Vaasa | collected...
AGACGATTGACCTCCGCTACATTTACCCCGACTACACCGGCCTCGAACCGCAGACCGTCGCGGACACGGGCGGCGAAATCCGCTGCCTCGTCGGCACCCGCGTCGAGATGACCGTCCGCGCGAGCGCCCCCGTCGCGGGCGCGAGTCTCCTGTTCGGCAGCGGCGAGGCCCTCAAGTGCCTCCCCGCGAGCGACGGCCGGTCCCTCGCCGCTCGCTTCACCGTCCTCGCGGACGACGCCTACCAGATTCGTCTCGAGGAACACGGGCCGGACCGCGCGGCCGTCGTGTACCGCATCGTCGCGCTGCCGGACGAGCCGCCCGCCATTGCCTTCACGCTGCCGCGCGGCGACGTCGTCGCCGCCCCCGGCGAAACCGTTACGATGAGCCTCAAGGCCGCCGACCGCTTCGGCCTCGCCGACGTCCGCCTCTTCGCCCAGGCCGACACTGAGCCCCAGCCCGTAACCGTCCAGGTCTGGCGCAAGTTCGCCGACCCCAAGGACGCCATCCTGGACTATGCTTTCCTGGTGGACCCGGCCAAGGTCCGCCTCGGCCAGACGATCACCTGCTGGGCCGAGGCCCGCGACCGCCGAACCTACCAGGGCGGCCGGACGCCCCAGGGCCCCAACGTCACCGCCACCGCCAAGTTCAAGATCCTCGTCCAGGACAAAGAGGCTGCCGCCGAGGAGAAACTCCGGCAACTCTCGCTCCTTTTCGAGCGGCTGCGCGAGATCCTGAAGGCCCAGGAAGCCGCCCGCGCGACTCTCGAAACCGTCGGCCGGCAAAAGTCGCTCGACGCCGCCCGCGCCGTCGGCGCCGGCCTGGCCCAGGCCCAGCGCGCCATCCGCGACTCAACCCTCGCCGTCACGCGCGAGGTCGCTTTCGACGCCGACACGATGCCCATCCAGGTGACGCTGGAGGCGCTGTCGGCGAACGAGATGGCCTCGGCCGTCACGAAGGCCGGCGCCTTGGCCGCCCCTGCCGCGGAGGCCCGCTTGGCGGACCTCGCGCCGCTGGCCGGCGCCCTCGCCGCCGACCAGGACGCCGTCATCGCCGTCCTCCGCCGGATCCTGGACATTTTGCCGCGCCTCGCCGATGCCGTCCGCGCCGACCAGAACCGCCTCGCCCCCTCGGACCTGCCGCCCGACGCGCTGGCGAAACTGGCGGCCCTCCGGGACCGCCTCAAGGAATTCGTCGACCAGCAGAAGAAGGTCATCGAGGCCACCAAGGAACTCGCCAAGCGCCCCGTCGACGACTTCACCGAGGCCGACCAGAGGGACCTTAAGAAACTCGAGGCCATCGAGGACCAGTGGGAAAAGTTTCTCAACGAACAGATCACGGACCTCTCGAAGGTGCCTGCCCTCGACGCCTCCAACCCCAGCCTGGTGAAGGAACTCATCGAAGTCAAAACCGACGTCGAAATGGCCGAGGACGCCCTCTCCAAAAAGGCGATGGACATCGTCGTCCCGCTCGAGGAACTCGGCATGGAAGGCGCCGAGGAGATCGTCGAGAACCTCGAGCGCTGGCTCCCCGACCAGCCCGACCGCGCCGCGTGGAAACAGGAGGACGCCCTCGGCGACGTCGAGATTCCCCATGCCGAACTCCCCGCCGAAATGGAAGACCTCGTCGGCGACCTCCTGGAACAGGAAGAGGACCTCTTCGAGGAGATCGAGGACACCACGAGCACCGCCGCCGACTCCGCCGACAAGGGCGCAGGATGGGATGCGATGGATGGCCCTATCTCCAACTATTCCGCCAAAGGGGTCACGGGCAACGCCCTCCCGAATACGAGCGAGATCGGCGGACGCAGCGGCGAAGGCCGGACGGGGAAATCAAGCGGCGAATTCGTCGAGGAAGACGCCACCGGCAAAGGCGGCCGGCGAACCCCCACGCGCCTCTCGCCCGACGCCTTCAGCCAGGGCGAAGTCAACGACACCAGCGCGGAAGCCCCGACCGGCGCGACGGGCGGCGGAAAAATCTCCGGCGCTGGCTCCGAAGGGCTCGAAGGCCCCGTCCCCCCCGAACTTCAGCGACGCATGGGCGACCTTGCCAAAAAACAGGCCCAACTCCGCAACAAGGCCGAGGGCGTCAAGGCGGGACTGGAGGTCCGAAACTACCAGTCCTTTGCCTTGGGCGAGGCCATCGAGGCCATGCGGCGGGTCCAGCGCGACCTCCTGGCCGGCCGATACCAGAACGCCCTGCGCCGGCGCGACGTGCTCTTGGAGAACCTGAAGAGTACCAAGATGCTCCTCGGGGGCGAGGTCCGCATTCGCCGCGACGCCTCGACCGCGCTGCCGACCGAGGTCCAGGACGAACTCCTCGACGCCCTCGAAAAACCCATGCCCCGCGGCTACGAAGACTACCTGAAACGCTACTACGAACGCCTCAGCCAGGGCAAGTGACCCTCCCTGTCTTTAACCCTCTTCCCTCCCGTCCGAAAACGGGTATAATGTTCCGACCGCATGGCCGGGGGCGGCCCCGGCCCGATGCGGCAAATGCACAAGGATAAGGAACGACCGTGTTTCGACCACAGATTAAGGTTCTCGACTGCACCATCCGCGACGGCGGATTGGCGAACGACTCCCATTTCACCCTCGACACCGTCCGGGCCGTCTATCGCGCGTGCTGCGAGGCCGGCATCGATTACGTCGAACTCGGATACCGCAACTCCAAAGAGATGTTCTCCCCCGACGAGTTCGGCCCATGGCGGTTCTGCGACGAGGAAGACCTCCGGCGGGCGACCGACGGCATCGAAAACCCCGGCACGAAAATCGCCGTCATGCAGGACGCTCACAAGGCCTCGGCGGAGGACCTCCTGGAGAAGAAGGACTCCGTCGTCCACACGGTCCGCGTGGCCACGTACGTCAAGGACATTGACAAGGCCATCGCGATCGAGAACGCGGCCCGCGCGAAGGGCTACGAGACGACGATCAACGTCATGTCCATCTCGACGGAACCGGATTTCGACCTGGACCCGGCGCTGGAGCAGATCCGCGAGGAGACCGGCATCGTCGCCTGCTATGTCGTCGATTCCTTCGGAGCCCTCTACTCCGAGCAGGTGGACTTCTTCGTCGAAAAGTACAAACGCATCCTGGGCGAGGGGATCGAGGTCGGCGGCCACTTCCACAACAACCAGCAACTCGCCTTCGCGAACACCGTCGAGGGCATCATCAAGGGAGCAAACTTTCTCGATGGGACGATATACGGCCTGGGGCGTGCGGCCGGCAACTGCCCCACGGAACTCCTCCTCGGGTTCCTCAAGAACCCCAAGTTCGACATCCGCCCCATCCTCGACTGCGTCGTGCGGACTATCATGCCGCTCCAGAAAGAAATCGAGTGGGGCTACATGATTCCCTACATGATCACCGGCATCCTGAACCAGCACCCGCGAGCGGCGATGGCGATGCTGAAGTCGGCCGGCCGCGACGATTACCGGACCTTCTACGACAAGATGCTGGAACTTGTGGAGTAGCCGCCGCCCGGCCGGGCGTGTATAATGCATCTCGAAGGGGGGATGCCGATGCAGGATTCGCGAAAGACCAAGGCCCGACTCCTCGAAGAACTCGAGGCCCTCCGACGGTCCGAGGCCGAGTACCGCGCGGTCGTCGAACACCAGGCCGAGTTCATCTGCCGGTGGCTCCCCGACGGCCGAATCACCTTCGTCAACGACGCCTATTGCCGCTACTTCGGCAAGCGGCGCGAGGAACTCGTCGGCCAGTCCTTCATGCCTCTCATTCCGCCCGAGGACCAGGCGCGCGTCGCCGACTACTTCGCCTCCCTGACACCGGAGCGGCCGGCCGCCACCAACGAGCACCGGGTGATAGCGCCCGAGGGCGGCATCCGGTGGATGCAGTGGACGAACCGGGTGCTGTTCGATTCGGCGGGCCGGGTGGTCGGGTACCAGGCGGTCGGCCGCGACATCACCGAGCGTGTCCTGGCCGAGGAGGCCCTCCGACGGTCCGAGGCCGAGTACCGCGCGGTCGTCGAACACCAGGCGGAGTTCATCTGCCGGTGGCTTCCCGGCAGCCGAATCACCTTCGTCAACGACGCCTATTGCCGCTACTTCGGCAAGCGGCGCGAGGAACTCGTCGGCCAGTCCTTCATGCCTCTCATTCCGCCCGAGGACCAAGCGCGCGTCGCCGACTATTTCGCCTCACTGACGCCCGATCAGCCTCTTGCGACCCATGAGCATCGCGTCATGGTCCCGGGCGGCAAAATCCGATGGATGCAATGGACCGACCGCGCGATCTTCGACGAGACCGGACGGCTGGTCGAGTACCAGTCGGTCGGCCGCGACGTCAACGAACGCGTCCTCGCCGAGGAAGCCCTCCGAAAAAGCGAGGGGGAAAAAGCCCTCATCCTCTCCAGCGTAGAGGAGCAGGTCCTCTTCCAGGACACCGCCCATCGCATCATCTGGGCCAACCGCGCTGTGGCGGAGTTCGTCGGTGCGACGCCCGACCAACTGAGCGGACGTCCGTGCTACACCGTGTTTCGCCCCCGCACCGAGCCGTGCCCCGGCTGCCCCGTTCACAAGGCCCTTGAGACCGGAGAGGCCGCGGTAGCGGAACTCCAGTCGGAGGACGGGCGGTACTGGTTCATCAAAGGGTATCCCATTCGCGACGCGGAGGGGAACATTGCCGGTGCCGTCGAAGTTGCGCTCGATATTACGGAGCAGCGGCGTGCGGAGGAGGAACGGCGCAGGCTCGAAGCGAGAGTCCGCGACGCCCAGAAACTCGAGAGCCTCGGCGTCCTGGCGGGCGGCATCGCCCACGACTTCAACAACCTCCTCGTCGGCATCCTCGGAAACGCCGGACTGGCGCATCTGGAAATGCCCCCCGACTCCCCGCTCCGAAAATACTGCGACCAGATCGAACAGGCCGCCCTCCGCGCCCGCGACCTGACGAACCAACTCCTCGCCTTCGCCGGCAAAGGGAAGTTCCAGATTGGGGCGGCCAATCTCTCCGACTTGGTGCGCGACACCGCCGACCTCCTGCACGTCTCCATCCCGCGACGCGTCACCCTCGACCTCCACCTCGCCCCCGACCTCCCGCCCATCCTCGCCGACGCCACGCAAATCCGCCAGGTTGTCATGAACCTCCTGACGAACGCCTCGGAGGCCATCGGCGACCCGCCCGGCACCATCACGCTCGTCACCGGCTCCGTCCACGCCGACCGCCAGTACCTCGCCGGCGCCTTCGTCGACGAAGATCTCCCCGAGGGCGACTACGTCTTCCTCGACGTCTCCGACACCGGGTGCGGCATGGACGCCGAAACCCAGGCCAAAATCTTCGACCCCTTCTTCTCCACCAAGTTCTCCGGTCGCGGCCTGGGCCTTGCCGCCGTCCTCGGCATCGTCCGCGGCCACCGCGGCGCCATCCGCGTTTACAGCGAGCCCGGCCACGGCACCACCGTCAAGGTCCTCTTTCCCGCCGCCGAGAAGGGGACTGCCATCCCCCACAGGCCGCCCGAGGAGGCGCCCGCCCCGCGCGACGCCGACTTCCGCGGCTCCGGGACGGTGCTCGTCATCGACGACGAACCTTCCGTCCGCGACGTGGCCCGCGCTATCCTCGAAAAGGCCGGCTTCGAGGTCCTTGTCGCCGCCTCAGGACGCGAAGGCCTCGAACGCTTCCGCGCAGGCGCCGACCGCATCGTCGCCGTCCTCCTCGACATGACCATGCCCGACCTGGCCGGCGAGGAGGTCTTCGCCGAACTCCGCTCCATCCGCCCTGACGTCCCCGTCATCCTTTCGTCCGGCTACAACGAACAGGACGCCACCCGCCGTTTCGCCCCGGCCGGCCTCGCAGGCTTTATCCAGAAACCCTACCTTCCCGCCGACCTCCTGTCGAAGGTCCGCGCGGCCTTGAACCGCTAATCCCTCCCCGCGCTGCCTGTTTCGCCGCCCCGCTTGATTGCCACTCCGAAGCCTCCGGCGAAGGCGGGCGGGGCGCGTGCCTCTAACCATTGGTCGGATCCTTCTTGTATGCGCAGACATTTACCGTTACTATATGCATTCCGATCGGCGGTCATGGGTTAAAGGTCCAGGCAGAGTCTTGGAAAACAAGGAATCGATAAGGAGCCACCTATGAACCAGAGCCCGAGTCAGAGCGGACAGCCGAACGCAACAGCCGCTCCACCGCGAGAGGAACTGAAATCCATCGCCATCAAACAGAGGCGGGTTTTAATTTGCATATTATGTTATATTGTCATCTTTGTGCTTGCTCTTGTTTTGATAGACTTGTCCGGCGCGCCTGCACGGCTGGTCAAATTGTGCTTGTTGGCGACCGGGATTGTCTCAGCGGTTTTCGTTTTCATGCTGGGCATCCAGTTGTACGGAACGGCAGTGGGCGTGTTGCTGGGCCTTCTGACGTTCCTTCCGTTCATCGGCCTGCTCGTTCTGTTGATCGTCAACGCAAAAGCCACCCGGACGCTCAAAGCCGGAGGTTTGCGCGTTGGGTTCCTGGGCGTTCACCCGTCGCAGTTCAAGATCGAATAGCCGGGAGATTTCCGGGCCTGCCCCTAACCGCCCGCGCGCCGTTTCGCCGTTCATTCCGCACTTGCCACGGCGTAGTCCCGGCGCGCCGGACCGGACCGGCGGCCGGACGCCGCGCGGCCGTCCGCCGACCGGGCACCATGCCCCCAATGCTCATCAGGATTTTGCATCTACGCGGTGGGTGGCATGTCCACCCTGTTCCGGGTGGACATGCAAATTGTCCCCATGCATGGCCACGCAGAACAGCGTGGCCATGCCACCCCGCCATGGAAAACGACCAAAAAGTCAGAAAACGCCAAACTTCCTCAAAAAAGCGGGAAATCCCTTGACATGTTCGGCGCGACGAACTATGATACCCTGTCCGAACTTTAGGGGCCCCGCGGGCCTGCCTGGGGATAGGGCTTTCGGCGAGGAGATTCGAGGCCGAGGAAGGGGGCCGGAAAAAGGTGCGACGCAGGGGGGGCCGGGGGAACTGGGGCGCGTGGGGAAAGGAGCGCAAGCATGGCGGAACCGGCACAGTCGGCCGCACTTAGCGAGAGCCTTCAGGATTACGTGGAGGCGGTGTACCTGCTGGTCCAGCGTCACGGCGTGGCGCGGATGCGAGACATTGCGGGCCTGGTGGGCGTCGGCAAGTCGTCGGCCACGGGCGCGATCCAGACGCTTGGCGAGCGGGGTCTGGTGAACTACGACCCGTATCAGTACGTGACGCTCACGGAGAAGGGAGAGGCGGCGGGGCGCGAGGTCGCGCGGCGCCACCGGATTCTGAAACAGTTTCTGACGGAGGTGCTGGCGGTTCCGGAGGCGGAGGCGGAGGGCGTCGCATGTAAGATGGAGCATGCGATCAAGGGCGCGGTGCTCGCGCGGTTCGTGCGGTTCCTTCAGTTCGTGAAGCAGCAATCGGAGTCGGGCGGCTCGTGGGCCGAGGCGTTCGACGCCTTTTGCGAATCAGCGGAAACCAGAGAGGACGCCGCGAGGGGCGCCAAGAAAACAGAGGGAGAGACTCGGCCATGACGGAACGGGAAGAGCGTCGCGCGAACGAGTCGGTGGCGCTGTCGAGCCTGGCGGACGGGGCGCGGGCCCGCCTCGTGCGGGTGGAGGCGGGCCACGGACTGCGGTCGCGGTTGACGGCCATGGGCCTGAGGCCGGGCGCTGAGGTCCGGGTGGTGAACAACCGCGGGGCGGGGCCGTTCGTCGTGGCGGTCGAGGGGACGCGGATCGTGCTGGGACGCGGGATGGCGCACAAGGTCTACGTCGCGCCGATGGCCGCGGACTCCGATGCGGCGGTCCCCGGGTCGCCGGAAGGCAAGTAACCGGCGGCCAAGGCGTGTTTGCGGCCTGGAGGCGCGCGGGTTTTCCGGGTCGGAGCGACGGCGGCCGCGGAAGGCCTCGTGAGAAGAGGTGGGCGATGGAAGCGGTGAGTCCGCGAGGGAGCGGGGGAGTCGAGCGAGCGGTGCCGACGCGTCCGGGGCGGCTGCGCGTCGCGCTGGCGGGCAATCCGAACGCCGGCAAGACCACCCTTTTCAACAACCTGACGGGCGCGCGCCAGCATGTCGGCAATTACCCGGGTGTGACGGTGGAGCGGAAGGAGGGGGTGCGCGTCCACGGCGGCATACGCCTGGAGATTGTGGACCTGCCGGGGACGTACAGCCTGACGGCCTACACCGAGGACGAGATCGTGGCGCGCGACTTCGTGATCGACGCGCACCCGGACGTGGTGGTGGACATCGTGGACACGTCGAACCTGGAGCGGAACCTGTACCTGGCGGTGCAGTTGCTGGAGTTGGGCGTGCCGATGGTCGTGGCCCTGAACATGAGCGACATGGCGGCGGCGCGCGGATACGCGATCGACCTGGAGAAGTTGTCGGCGCTGCTGGGCGACGTGCCGCTCGTGCCGACGGTCGGGCACCGCAGCGAAGGAACGCGCCAACTCCTGGACGCGATCGTCGCCGTGGGGACGGGGGCGCACCGGGTCCGGCGGGTGCCGATCGCGTACGGCTGGGAGGTGGACGACGAGGTCGAGAAACTGGCGGCGCTCTTGGAGCCGGAGGCGAACGCTCTCGCCCCGCGGGAGCCGGCGTGGGTGGCGCTGAAACTCGTGGAGGGCGACGCGCGGGTGCGGGACCGCGTGCGGGCCCAGTGCGCGGGCGCCAAGGGGATCCTGGAGGCGGCGGAGGCGTCGGTCCGGCACCTGGAGGGTGTTTTTGGGGACAGTCCGGAAACGGTCATCGCGGACCGGCGATACGGGTTCATCAGCGGGGCGTGCCAGGAGGCGGTGCGTCGGACGGCGGAATCGCGGCACGAGATGTCGGACCGGATCGACGCCCTGCTGACGCACCCGGTGCTGGGGCTGCCGATCTTCCTGGGGCTGATGTACCTGGTTTTCTGGGCGACGTTTCGGCTGAGCGAGTGGCCGATGCGCTGGCTCGAGACGGGGTTCGGTCGACTCGGGGCGGCGGTGAGCGGCCTGTGGCCGGCCGGGTCGGCCGGCGCGCTGGAGTCGCTGCTGGTGGACGGGGTGATCGGGGGCGTGGGAGGCGTCGTCGTTTTTCTGCCGAACATTTTGATTCTGTTCCTGGCGATCGCGATTCTGGAAGACTCCGGTTACATGGCGCGGGCGGCGTTCATCATGGACCGGTGGATGCACAAGATCGGTCTTCACGGGAAGAGTTTCATTCCGATGCTGATCGGTTTCGGGTGCACGGTGCCGGCGATCCTGGCGACGCGGGTGCTGGAAAGCCGGCGGGACCGGTTGACGACGATGCTCGTCCTGCCGCTGATGAGTTGCGGGGCGCGGTTGCCGATCTACGCGCTCCTGATTCCCGCGTTTTTTGCGGAACGTCTCCGCGCGCCGGTGCTGTGGGGGATATACCTGGTGGGGATTGTGGCGGCGGTGGGGCTGGCGAAATTGCTCCGCGCGACGCTCTTTCGGGGCGAGGCGACGCCGTTCGTCATGGAACTGCCGCCATACCGCATGCCGACGATCCGCAGCGCCGCCATCCATATGTGGGAGCGCGGATGGATGTACCTGAGGAAAGCGGGGACGCTGATCCTGGCCGTCTCAATTTGCATGTGGGCGCTGACGAGTTACCCGAAGCCGCCGGCGGACGCAGCGGCGGGGGCGTCGGAGGGGGCGCGGCGGGCGGCGGAATTGGAATATTCCATCGCCGGCCGGATTGGCCAGGCGCTCGAACCGGTCACGCGTCCTCTGGGGTTCGACTGGCGGATCAACACCGCGATGGTGGGTGCGTTCGCGGCGAAAGAGGTCTTCGTCGCGCAGATGGGCATCGTCTTCTCGCTGGGCGAAGAGGCGGCCGACGAGACGGAGGCGGCCGAACCGCTTCGGCAGCGCCTCCGAGAGACCTACACGCCGCTTCAGGGCGTCTCGGTCATGCTCTTCTGCCTGCTTAGCCTGCCGTGCATGGCGACGGCGGTGGTGATGTGGAGCGAGAGCGGGTCGGCCAAATGGATGCTGCTTCAGTGGGGCGGCCTGACGGTTTTTGCGTACACGGTGTGCCTCCTGGTGTACCAGGTCGGCCGCCTGGCGGGCCTTGGGACGAGGTGAACGATGGGTGTTCTTGAGACGATGGTGGTGGTCGCGATTACGTCGGCGATGGCGGGACTGGTGGCTTGGCGGTGCTGGCGTGCGGCCACGGGCCGTGACGCCGGGTGTGGGGCCTGCCGGCCAGGGGGCCGCCTGCGCGAGAAATCGCCCGAGAGTCGGATCTCGGACGGTGGGGGCGCGGAACGGACGTCGTAGGCAGGAGGGGCTGCGTGACGGTTCGGTGAGCCGGGGCGGACGGGGCCGCTCAGCGCCGGCTCGCGGGGATCTTGTTGTAGCCGCCCGTAGGGGCGGGATTTTTTTGTTGGTGTCGTAACATGATTCCAATATATGTGCTACGCCGCGAGCGTGGACGACACAGGGTCCTGCACCTGAGCGGCGTCCAATGCACGGAAGGAGGAGCGATGCGATACCGCCGAGGAGCGTGGGTGGCCGTCGTGTTGGTAGTGTGTGTGGGTAAGGTCCTGGGCGCCGAGCCGCCGGTTGAGGCGCCGGCGGCACCGGTGTCGCTGGCCGATCGAGAGACTCTGAGCGGCGATTGGTGGGGTCTCGGCGAGCGATTGTCCGAGACGGGTGTCCGGATCGGCCTGGGCGCGACGCAGGCGTACCAATTCAATGTGAACGGGGGCACGGCGACGCACCGCCATGCGGGCCGGTATGCGGGCAGTTACGACCTGGAACTCGATGTGGACCTGGAGCGCCTGGCCGGGTTGAAGGGCGGTGCGGTGTACGCGCTGGCGGAGGGAAGTTGGTCCGACGGTCTGGACGCGTCGAGCGTTGGGAGCCTTTTCGGCGTCAACGGCGACGCAGGAGGCGACCGTTCGATCGACGTCACGGAACTATGGTACGAGCAGGCCTTGGCCGACGGCCGCGTGAGGGTGCGCCTTGGGAAGATTGACCTGACGGGGGGCTTTGAGTGCCGCGGCTGTTCGGTCGCGTTCGACACCAACGCCTACGCCAACGATGAGACGCTTCAATTCATCAACGGGGCGCTGGTGAATAACCCGAGCATTCCGTTTCCGGACAACGGGATCGGCGTGGCGGCGATGGTGGAGGTCCTGCCGGGCTGGTATGTGGCGGGAGGGGTGGCGGATGCACAGGCCGACGCGCGCGAGACGGGTTTTAGCACGGCGTTCCACGGGGAGGACCGCACGGTGAGTCTCTATGAGACGGGCCTGGCGCTCGAGATTCCGAGCGAGGCCGGACCGATGCCCGGCGGGTACCGCGCCGGCATCTGGTACGATCCGCAACCGAAAGACCGCTTCGACGGGACGGGAACGCGGCGCGACGACGTGGGGCTGTACCTGAGTCTGGACCAGATGCTCTTTCGCGAGGCGGGGGAAGCGGAAACGGCGCAGGGGCTCGGGGGCTTCGCCCGGTTCGGTTTTGCCGACGAGCATGTCAACGCAATCAGAAACTTCTGGAGCCTGGGGCTTCAGTACCAGGGACTGATTCCGGGGCGCGACGCGGACGTTGTGGGTCTCGGCATGGCGCAGGCAAACCTCAGCCGCGAGGCGGGCTTCACAAGCCGCCGGGAAACCGTGATGGAGGGGTATTATCAGATCCAGGTGACACCGTGGCTCGCGATTGCGCCGCACGTGCAGTATGTGGCAACCCCGGGAGGCGATGAGACGGCGAAAGACGCCACGGTCGTGGGGGTGCGAGTCCAGGCGGCGTTTTAGCCGTGCCACGGCGGGGAACGTGACCGCGACCTTCCGGTCGCGGCTCGAAAGGCGTTACGTTTAGCCGCGAGCCGGAGGCGAGCGCGGCGGTCGGCGAACCGTGGTCGGCCCTCAGTCGGACGCGGGCGCGCGGGCCATGTTGACGTGGAACGCGAGTTCTTCGAGGCAGACCGTCAGGTCGACGTTGATAACGGCGACGCCGGCGGGGACGTCGAGGGTGACGGGGGCGAAGTTGAGGATGCCGACGACGCCGGCGCGGACGAGTTCGTCGGCGGCCGCTTGAGCGGCCTCGGCGGGGAGGGCGAGAATGGCCAGGGGGATCTGGAGTCGGCGGACCTGGGTGACGAGGTCGGCGACGTCCTGAACGACGAGGTCGCCGGCGCGATGTCCGATCTTGGCAAGGTCGGCGTCGAAAACGGCTTCAATCTTGAAGGCCTTCCGGCGAAAACCGCGGTACGAGACCAGGGCGTGGCCGAAGTTGCCGAATCCGACCAGCGCCAGGCGCCATGTGTGGTCCGTGCCGAGAATCGCCCGGAGTTTGGGGATCAGTTCGCGGACGGGGTATCCGACGCCGGGCCGGCCGAACGTCCCGAAGTAGGCGAGGTCCTTTCGGACCTGGGCGTCCTTGAGGCCGAGGGAGCGGGCGAGGTCGCGGCTGGAGACGGTTTCGACGCCGTCGGCATCGAAGGATTCGAGCCGGCGCAGGTAAAGCGGGAGCCGGTGGGCGACGGTCTTGGGGATGGTCGGCTTCACGGTTCCTCTCCGGCGCGAGACGACATGCGAGCCGCAGTTTACCGCCCCTGGAATCGCCATGGCAAGGTAAAAGGCTTGACACTTTTTGCGGGGGCCATTACGGTGAACGTAGCCCCTGGGGAATGTTGCGGGCGGCGAAGCGTCCCGGAAGGAGACGTTCATGAGACGAATCGTGCTGCTGGTGGCGGCCATGGCGGTTGTGGCGCCGGCGGGGCGGGCCTGGGCCCAGGGAGGCGGGCTGGAGGACCTTTACGGCAAGACGACGATCGGAGACTCGGATCGGCAGACGATCCGGGCGTGGTTGGCGCCGCGTGTGGAGGCCCTGAAAGCGAGCACGGACCCGGAATTGAAGCGGATGGTGGCGGCGCGCCAGGAAATCGTCGCGGCGGGTCGGGTGGATCCGACGCGGTTGGCGGCCTTCGCGCAGGCGTTCGGCGAGGAGGCGATGGCGGCCCTGGAAGCGATTGACAAGCAGGTGCTGAGCCAGGAGGCGCGCGTCAACTACATCATGACGGTGGCGGAACTTCGGCGCATCGAAGGGATTCCGCTGCTTCTGAAGGCGCTCGGGACGGACCAGTATGCGGCCTCGCGGTACTGGGCGGCGAAAGGGCTGGACCTGGTGTCGAGCGTGGTGGTCGAGCGCGTGCTGCCGAGGCTCGAGGAAGAGATTGCCGCCGGGGCGAACAAGGCGTTCGACACGGAGACGAACGGGCTGACACTGGTGTATTTGTTCACGGCGTTGGGGCGATTCGACCACGAGACAGCGCACGACGTGCTGGCGTCGGGGGCGGCGGGGGTGTCGATGCGGCTGAAGGCGTCGGACCGGATGGTGGCGCGGGCGCTGGTGGAGGCGGTTCGCGCGCTCCAGGGCGCGTACGCGTCGGAGGTGCGGCCGGAGGGGAAGACGCGGGTCCTCGGCGCGCTGGCGGTGCTGTGCGCGTGGGTGATGCCTCCGGTGGGCGATCCGAACCTGATGCCGGCGCTGAACGCGTCGCTCGAGCAGATCACGAACGAGCGGGTGGGTTTTTCGGCGGGTTTCGATCCGGTGATGCAGAAGGTGGCGTTGGTGGAATGGATCGAGTGGCTGGTGGCCCACAAGCAGATTGCGAAGCGTCCGCCGCTGCCGCCCGCCGTGGACAAGGCGGTGGAGTCGGCGAAGCGCCGGCTGAGCGTATCGCCGGCCCCGGCCGAAGACGTGGCCCCCAAGCCTTGAGGTTTGGCATGTCGGTCTCGCGCCGGTGGTTCGGGGCCGATCGGGAGGGCCGGTGTGCTTGCGGCCCGAGGGGGGTCGGACAACGGGGCGCGCGGCGGCGCCGACAGAGCCGGACTACTCCCCATGCGCAGACTCCTTCCAGCACTCGCCGTGCCGGTTGCCGTGGTGGCCACCGTGGCTGTCCTTGCCTACCTTACACAGGGCCCTGAAGCCGACCTTGTCTGGACCGCCGTGGGCGAGGTGACGACGCTCGACCCGGGGCGGATGACGGCCTTGCAGGACGGGCGGGTGGCGGACGCGCTTTTTGAAGGGTTGGCGGTCCTGGACCCGCGGAGCCTCGAACCGAGGCCCGGCGTCGCGGAACGCTGGGACGTTTCGGACGACGGTCGGACCTATGCGTTTCATCTGCGAGCGGACGCGCGGTGGAGCGACGGACGGTCGGTGACGGCGGAGGATTTCGCGTACGCGTGGCGGCGGGCGCTCGATCCGGAGACGGCGGCCGAATACGCCTACATGCTCTTCCCCATCCAGGGGGCGAAGGCCTACTATAAGGCCGCGGCCAAGGCGCGGAACGAAGCGCAGAAGGCCGCGCTTTGGTCCGAGGTGGGCATCCGCGTGGAAGGGCCTCGGCGGCTGGTGGTGGAGTTGGAGCGGCCGACGGCGTACTTTCTGGATCTCGTGGCGTTTTCGACCTACCTGCCGGTCCGGCGCGACGTCGTGGAATCCTGGGGCGATCGCTGGGCCTTTCCGCCGCACCTCATTTCCAACGGGGCGTATCGTCTGACGCAGTGGCGGTTCCAGTCGCGGATGCGATGGGAGAAGAATCCGTACTACTGGAACGCCGGAGCGGTGGCCCTCGAGCGGATCGAGGTCCGCGTCTACGAGGAGCCGAACACGGCGCTCGTGGCCTACGAGACCGGCGAGATTGACCTGACGACGAGCGTGCCGGCGCTGGCGAAGACGCCGCTCCTGGAGGCGAGCCGAGCGGGGCGGCGACGCGACGTGCTGAACGTGGCGAACTTGGGAACATACTTCTACCGGTTCAACTGCACGAAGGGGGCGCTGGCGGACGCGCGGGTGCGTCGGGCGCTGGCACTGGCGCTGGACCGGCAGGAGATCGTGGACCGCGCAGCCCGCGGGGGGCAGGCGCCGGCGACGGTGCTCGTGCCGCCGGGAATGGCGGGTTACGAGTCGCCGGCGGGTCTGGCGGAGAACGTGGAGGAGGCGCGGCGTCTGCTGGCGGAGGCGGGATACGCGGGCGGCGAGGGCCTTCCCGAGTTCGCGCTCCTGGTGAACAAGCGCGGCGAGGCGCACGTCGCCATTGCGGAGATGGTGCAGCAGCAGTGGCGCGACCGGCTCGGCGTCCGGACGCGGATCGAGCAGGTCGAGTGGAAGGTGTTTCTGGACCGCGTGCACGACCTGGATTACGAGATCTCGCGGGATGGGTGGTACGGGGATTATGTGGACCCGAATACATTCTTGGACTTGTTTGTGACGGGGGGTGGAAACAACAAAACGGGCTGGTCGAACGCGGCCTACGATGCGCTCATCACGAAAGCGGCGAACGAGACGGACGCAGCGGCGCGAGCGCGGACGCTCGCCGAGGCCGAGGCGATCCTCTTGGCCGAAACGCCGATCATGCCGATCTACTTCTACACGACGGTGATCCTCGTGCGGCCGGGCCTCGTGGGGGTGGAACCGAACCTGCTGAACCGGATTGACTTCGGTCGGCTTTCGTGGCGGCGTGGGGAGTAGGGCTACTTTGTCAACTTCGCGCCCCCGAGAGGGGGAATAGCGCGGCGGGCATTCTTGCCTGCCGCGCGGTGGCCAAGCCCGCCAAAGGCGGGTAAAAATGGCCACCGCGCCTCCGCTTACCTGCGGTCGCCACGGCGCCCAGCCAGGGTCGAGGAGCGGAGTTGACAAAGTAGCGGTAGGCGCATCGGGCGAGAGAGGAGGGGGCGGATGACCCTTTTGCACGAGTACCAGGACGGGACGTCGTATCGGCGCGGGCGGATGCCGGCGAAGGATCCGCACTGGGGTCGAAGCGTCCCGCCGTACAAATCCTATGTCGAGGAGGGCGCCGAGACGGTGGCGCTCGAACGCCCCGGGCGGTTGCCGAAGGCCGACTTGTGGGAGGTGTTTCGCCATCGCCGGAGCCGGCGGGAGTTTTCGGCCGAGCCGCTCACGCAAGAATCGTTATTTCTACTTCTGTGGTCTGCGCAGGGAATCACGGCGGGCGGACCTTGGGCGCTTCGGACGGCGCCGTCGGCCGGAGCGCTCTATCCGGTGGAGACGTACGTGGCGGCGGCGCGGGTGGAAGGCGTCGAGCCGGGCCTGTATCACTGGGAGTTGCCGGAGGAGCGGCTGGCGCTGGTGGCGGCTCGGGAAGACGTCGGCGAGGCCGCCTGCCGGGCGTGTCTGGACCAGGAGATGGCGGCGTCGGCGCCGGCGACGTTCGTGTGGACCGCCGTCTGGGGCCGCAGCGCCCAGAAGTACGGCGACCGGGCGCTGCGGTACGCCTACCTGGACGCGGGGCATCTGGCGGAGAACCTGCACCTGGCGGCGGAGGCGCTCGGGCTGGGGGCTTGCATGATCGGGGCGTTTCTGGACGACGAGATGAACGCGCTGGTGGGCGTGGACGGGAAAGAGGAATCGGTGATCTACGCGGCGAGCGTGGGCCTGCCGGCCTAGTACTACTACGCTGTGTTCTTCAACGCAGAGGGCGCAGAGAGCGCAGAGAAAGACGGGAAAGATGGGTAAGGAATTGAATCAGATTACGGAGGCGGTGATTGGTGCTGCGATGGAGGTTCATCGCGCACTGGGGCCGGGCTTGCTCGAGTCCGCGTATGAAGCGTGCCTGGTCCATGAACTCGCTCAGCGAGGCGTAAAGGTCGAGCGCCAGAAAGCGATGCCGGTCAAGTACGCCGGCGTGAACCTGGATT
>Ga0307380_10005605_pt1 | contig 16636 bp, 14 predicted proteins | sample UN3MG_FD_202239 | JGI IMG/M metagenome (GOLD analysis project Ga0307380, IMG submission 202239) | Soil microbial communities from Risofladan, Vaasa, Finland - UN-3 | ecosystem: Environmental > Terrestrial > Soil > Coastal area > Acid sulfate soil | place: Finland: Risofladan, Vaasa | collected...
TCTCGGGATAGAACCTTTCGGGGATGCGATCAAGTGTAATGCAGTAGTTTGTTTCGGCGACGAACTTCTTCTTTAACCACAGCTTCTTCTGGAAGTTTTCAAGTTGGGCAAGGAAGTCGATGATTCTGCCCGCGATCTGCCGGAAAGTCTTGATCTTGGACAGGTACTGGTGGGCGGACGGAACATCAGCCGACTCGACATCATCGAGGCGCATGACATCGTTCTTGACGTAGAAGTCCATCTCACGCCGAAGGAAGCCACCCAGATCCTTGTGAACGAAGTAGTCCATTGTGTTGCTGGCTGTGTACTGATTGACGTACCTGGCCAACAGCGGACGGTCTTTCTGTTTTTCAGTCGGGGCCGCGATCTTCAGGAAGCTCAGGTACTCAGCGGCTCGCGTGTCGCTCTTGGCCAGAACCGCCAAGCTCTCGAGGATTACCTCGACGGCTTCGGCGTTCTTCTTCTCGCGCCACGTACCTTCCTGGCCGGACTTCTCGGGATCGGGCCGGAACTCAAATCGGCAGACGAGTTCGCCGGTATCCTCGAATCCCACAGAAGCATCGCGGTGGATAACGAAGTAACGTTTGGTCTGCTCCGACGCTTTTACATTTCCATGCTCGCCTTCTGTGGCTTCCACGATCCGGAAGTGCACGCGGCGGGGCTTGGACTTGTCCTGCACGGCAAACAGGGTTCCTTCAGCCTTCTGGACTTCGGGAGCCTTGGACAGGTCGAACGTGAAGTTGCTGAAGTACTCGGTGGTCTTGATATAGTACTGATCGGCGTTGGCCCAATGGAGCTTCACCTCCTCGCCATTATACGGGATGGCATACGGCGCGGCCTTGCCCGGTGTTTCGCGGGCGTAGTACCGGCGGGAGATGAAATCGCCATTCTCGTAGTACCGCTCGAAGAAGCGGTAGAGGTGGTCGTAGATCTCGCCTTCGGCCTTGTAAGTGTCGGCGGCCGCGTCAAGAGCTGCCTTGGCCTCCTTCACGGGCTGCGTTTCCTCGGGCTTCTCCGCGCCGAACCTCCTGGCTTGCTCGATGGCCTCTTCGTAGGCCTTGCGGAGCTCACGCAGCCGCTGCTCGTTGTTCTCCCCGAAGGCCTTCTCGACGATGTTGAGGAGGTCCTTGTCGAGGAACTCCGTGACCTGCTGAGCTTTGGCATGCATGATCCGCCAAAAGCCAAAATCCAAGTCCGGCTGGTCGAGCTGGAACAGCTCCCTGAGCTTCTCGACAAGTCGAGTCCGCAGTTGTTCGGCGCTGGGCATAACAGACAATCTCCAATGAGCAATGATCAATGATCACGGCTCTTCCGTTCGTTGTCCTTTGCTCTGTTCATGGTCGCTGTTCATTGTTCGTATTCGCCTGGTCTTGCGAAGTATCGAGAACAGGATGCGTGCGATCTCGTCGGCATCCCCGTGCATGCTCTCGAAAGCACCCTCTGTGATGTATCCGGTGTCCTTCAGTAGTGAGAGCCAGTACTTGGTTTCCTGGCATTCCTTGTAGGCAATAGACACTTTGGCCGAGAGATCGGCGTCTGAGATGGCGCCATTCGCCTCTGCCAGATTCGCTCCGATGGCTGTGCCGGACCGCAGAAACTGCTTGGAAAGGACGAACTCCCGTTTCTCATCGCAGAGGTGGCGATGGGCGTTCACGATCCGGATGGCAAATGCATACGCCTTTTCAAACGCCGGGTTGGGCTTCCGCCCATGAGAGCTTGCTTCGCGTACTCTGTCTTGTCCAGCGCTGTTGGTCACTGTTCATTGCTCATTGTTCATTGTACTCGCCAGCGAATCGTGAAGAGGGGCGTCGTCTGCGTCTTCTGTTGCATGCGACGTTCGAGGGCATCGATGAGGCGATCACGTTTGCCGGCGATCTCATCCTCAACGTCGAAGATGCGTTGCCGCAGACGGCGCTTCTTCTGTTCAAGCTGGCGGATCTTGTCTTGCACTTCGCGTTGCTCCTGAACCGTGGTGGCCTGCCGTGCTTGGCGGTTCAGGGCACGGATCTGGTTCTTCGCGTCATCGAGTTCCTTCTGGGCGGCGATCTCCATGTCGTCCGCCCACTTCTCAAGCTTCTCGCGTGCCTCGTTGAAATGCCGGTTGTTGGTTTCGAGCGAGCGGTTGATTGTGGCGCGCACATGCCTTTCGCCATCGGCGGACAGGCGCTCTTGGGCGCTGCCCAAGCCGATGTCTTCACGGACGACGCACCCGGCGCAGTGGAAGAGCTTCGAGCAAGTTTCCTGGTCGAGCGCCCGGCCATCGTCCGTGAATCCGGAGAACAGGAGATACTCCTCGCGCTCGAACGAATCGATGCGTAGATGCTGAAGCGTGAGGTACCCGGCCTTGCCCTTCAACTGCTCGATCATGGCGATCCTGGTGGGATGGCCGGAGACGCTGAAGGCGACCTCGGCCACGGGCACAGGACATGTCTTGCCGGCATGAAGAACGTGCTCGCCCAGCGGATGGCTGAGCCGGTATAGGAACTCGCTGGGGATGCTCCTTGATTCGGGCTTCTTGGAGACCAGATGATAGCGGCCCGGGGGCGCAGCCGGAAGCGGCGAGCTGCGTAGGTCGAAGCAGAGCGACCGATCATCAAAATCAGCTTGGCCGCTAAGAATGTACTTCGTCAACGTCCAGAACATCCGGCCGATCGCATCGAGCCAGAGCTGAGTGCCATTGAGGTTCACCTTGAGGCGAGCATGCACCTCCTCGTCGAAATGCTCAAGCAGGATCTGGCGTGTATTCTGAATGCGCGACTGGATCTTCTCGTCGAGCTCGGCCTGCAGCTTTGTGAATGCCTCTTGGATTGCCTCCGAAGTCCGGCATTGCTGGTAGATGTCGAGGATTCGGCGCTCGAAATCCACGCCGGACTCGATGGAGCCGAGCACGTCGTCCGACGCGCCGAACACGCCGGTGAAGAGGTTGAACTTCTGCTCGAGGAGCTCATAGACTCGGCGGTCAGCCTCGTTCCGCTCGTTCAGGAAATTGATGACGACAACGTCGAATTCCTGGCCGTACCGATGGCAGCGGCCGATTCTCTGCTCGATCCGTTGCGGATTCCAGGGCAGATCGAAGTTGATGACCAGCGAGCAGAACTGCAGGTTGATGCCTTCGGCGGCGGCTTCCGTGGCGATGAGGATGCTGGCGTCGTCGCGAAACTTCTCGATGATGGCCGTTCGGATGTCCACTGCCCGAGAGCCGGAAGATCGGCCGGTACCGGCATTGGCTTCGACCCAACGTTGGTAGATTTCGGTGGCCTCGGGTTCGCGGTTGGTGCCGTTGAACGTGAGAACCTTTCCGGCGTAGCCATTGGCATCGAGGAAGCTCTTCAGGTACGCCTGCGTGCGGCGTGATTCCGTGAAGACCACCGCCTTCTGTGCGGCGCCGACCTTCGCCATCTCCGAAAAGCCGATCTCGATGGCTTTGAGCAGAGCACGGGTCTTCGTATCGATGCCGATGCTTCGTGCCCAACGGATGTAGTCGCCAAGTTCCTTGATCTCAGCTTCGAGCTTTCTCAGGTCGATCTCGGCTCGTTCCGCCTGTTCCTGCGGAACCGCCGCCGCCTCCTCTTCGCCCGCGAGGTCTTCCTCGTCCTCAAGGAGTTCGTCGAGAAGATCGTCGTCGAGTTCCTCACCGAGGATGACGCGGTCCACCACACCGTGCGTATCCTTGGCCTCATCCTTTAGACGCAGGAGGCGGTTGCGCATGATCTCAAGGGTTCCAGCCACAGCGTGCGAAGATGAGGCAAGCAGCTTTCGCACAAGCAGCGTTATCAGGTGGTGCTGCTGGTGGGGAAGTGAATAGGTGTCGTCGCGCTGAAGGAACTCGGAGATCGACTGGTACAGGTCGTGCTCTTGCTCCGTTGGCTTGAACGGCCTTGTGATCAGCCTTCGCTCGGTGTACCGGATATATTCGAGCACCTGGCGACGCAACGTGCGAGTACAGAATGATTGCAGCCGATCACGGAGGTCATCGAGGTTGCTGTCTGTGCTGCAATACTGTGTGCGGAAGGAGGGAAGATCACCAAAGAAGCGCTCGTCGATAACCGTGGCCAAGCCGTACAGCTCCAGCAGCGAGTTCTGCAGGGGCGTGGCGGTGACGAGAATCTTGCGCTTGCCTTCGAGCGCCCAGCGGATGCTCTGCCCCATCCGGTTGCTCTCGCGGTAGGCGTTGCGAAGCCTATGGGCTTCGTCGATCACGACCATATCCCAGGGGATCGCCCGGACTTCCGCCGAGCGGCTGCTCGCGTAGTGCATCGAGCAGATGATGATCGCGTCGCCCATGAGCGGGTTGGGGTTGCCGCTTGCCTCCAGCTCGCGGTAGGTCTTGGCATCGATGACGGTGGCCGGCAGATGGAACTTCTCAGCGAGTTCCTGCGCCCATTGCTTCCGCAGAGAGGCGGGGCAGATGACCAGGATTCGGCGGCGGCGCTCAGCCCAGTACTGGCAGACAACAAGGCCAGCCTCGATGGTCTTGCCGAGGCCAACCTCGTCGGCGAGGAGCACACCCTGGGAGATCGGTGAGCGCAAGGCGAACAGCGCCGCCTCGATCTGGTGAGGGTTGAGGTCAACGCAGGCATCGAAAAGCGATCGGCCCAGCCGCTCAACACCGCTCCCTCCGAGGCGCGTGAGTTCGTATGCGAAGTACTTTGCATGATAGGCGGTGGACATATCAGGTTCCCTCTGCAGGTACACCGTCCCCACGGCTCGCAAGGCCATCCGTGCAAAGCTCTTACGGCGGCGGATCTTCTGGTGAGGAGCAATCATCCGCCCATTCCAGTGCGGGGAAGCAGAAGCCCCCTATTCCTCAACCCAGAAGATGCGTGCTATTCTACTTTTTTCCGCCCCGCTTGTCAATTCTCAAATCAGGGGTTTCAGATTTTTCTTGAAAGACATGAGCCAGCCGATTATTATCCGGGTGAGGCAGGACCACTCACAGCATCGGGTTTGGTGGCGCAATTGAGGGAAAAGGAGCCAAGCATGTCAGGAATTGGACAGCAATCTGTGGCGGTCTTTGAGGACGCGGTCTTTCAGGCTCTCCAGAGGATGGATGCAGAGGCCGTCCCCGGCGGGCGAGGCCCGACCGGCCTCAATTGGTACGGCGGATATGCCAAGCCGGACCAGAAACGACCTCAGACAGAACCGTGTTGGTCAAGTCGTCTGGCGGAGTTGCTTCCGAGGCTCGGTTACCCGGCTCGCGCGGAAGTGCGTTATCCTCGCAGTCCGGAGGGCTCAGGGGGCATATGCGATGTTGTTGCAGTCCTCCCCGACGAGGCGAATCTGTGGCTCGAGATCAAGGGTGCCTGGCCGCGGTACTGGGGCAGGACGAGTCCCACGTATCGTTCGTACCTCTTCCATCCCCTGCTGCCTGGTCTTGACGACAAGAGCCACACAGTGCCACTGGACGTCGAGAAACTGAAGGCGCTGAAACCCCCCGATGCCGGCCACTGCGCGCTTCTCCTGCTCGGGTTTGATTCCGACCGGGATTCGATGGATGCCGACGTTGCGAAGCTGGTGCAGCTGGCCGGTCTGGGGCAACCGTCATGGGTCACTTACACGAAATCGTGGAAGGCGGTGAACCGGCCAGGGGAGAACGTGAAGTGCTGGATGTGGGTACGGGCGGTGTGATGGAAGGGTGAGCCGCAACTGAAGACGCCGGGACATGCGCGTCCCCCTTATTGTAGGCAACAAGGCTCTGAGGCAAGACCTGCACGAAGCGTCAAGTCGCAGTCATGGCAGGGATGGCCAGGAACCCTCGGGCAGAGCCTGCAACCTTTCAACCTCCTGCAGAATCTTCTGGCAAGTTCCCGTGTCCACTTGGCCGCACTTCGGGTAGACGGTGAAGACTTTTCCCCCAAAGACATCCTTGAATTTCCTGAATCCTTTTTCGAGAGAGCTCTTAACCTTGCCTGCGTACATGGCTGTGCTCGGCGCCTGGTACGTGCCCGGCTTGACCTGCAGCCCTATGCGGTAGCCGTTCGCGGAAGCCCACAGATCCACCCAGTAGGGCGAACCCTCTATCTCAGCAGGGGTGTCATAGAAACAGATGCCCCCAATCTCCATCGAGCTACTCATGCCCGTGCTCCTTCCTGTAGCCATTGAAAGTGCGGCGGATCACCACATCGTGCATGTAGCGTATGCAGTCATCTTCAGTGATCCTTGCCAATAGGTCCGGATGGAAACGCTTCTCCGGCGGAAGGTCCTGAAGGATGTGACGGTACAGCAGCCTGCCTAGTCCGTCGATATGTGCCATTGGGCGGACATTGCTGTAGTAGTACTTTTCCCAATCCTCAACACAAGACGGGCAGCATGCGCGAACTGATTCTGAGGTCGGGCCGACATTCTTCTTGAAGTTGAGCTGCCAGCGGTTCATTGCGTAATTGAGGACGAATTCATTCTCTGCCACAGGGGACATGGTCTGCTCCTTTCCTGTTAAGCGTCCAGCAAGGACAACTGACGCGCTGAAACAGCACCGGAAGCTCTGGTTGCGGGGACGTGTGAGGCTTGATATTCGTCCGGAGAAAGCTGCTTCACCGATTCCGGCTGGTAGAGCAACAGATCTCTCTCTTGCGAGGTCATGACGTAGAAGCCGTAGAACTCATTCCTGTGCTTGAACTCGTATCCGGACTTCGTGCGCGAGTCGGCGAAGTCGATATGCTGGGTAATTCTTCCCCTTATGCGGCCGATGCCATCCTTCACCGATTGCCGGATAATCCGGTCGATGGTTCCAAGAAAGCCCTTGTGAGCTTCCACCCCTACGCTGTTTCTGCCGGAAGCAACGGCGGCCGCAGCGGTGGTGCCGGTGCCGAGGAAGGGATCGAGGACGGTGTCCCCGTATACGGAGTACATGCTAATGAGACGATAGGGAAGCTCAAAGGGAAACGCCGCGCTCCGTTCACGAACTGCTTCATCGACCAAGCCCTGGGAAGTGCCTTTGAGATCGGTCCAGATGTCTGAGAACCAGACGTTCCGCTCCTCCCAAAAAAAAGCACTTTGGCGCCTCCGCAGCTTCTCCTCCTCTGACTTGAACAGACGCTTAGCCCCTTTCCTAAAGATCAAGACATACTCGTGCTCATATGTGACGTAAGCCCCTGCTGGAAGCATGCCAGAACCCATGAACTTGTTGGGGGCGTTGGTCTGCTTCCTCCAAAGGACATCTGGCAGGGGTGCGAAGCCGATCTTTGACATCGCACTGACGATCCGGGCGTGGTTCGGGTAGATTTGGAAATCGTCCCCTATCGTACGCACCGCGTCTCCAATGTTCACGCACGCAAAACGGCCGGGCCTCAAGACGCGGAAGCAGTGCTTCCAGACCCTATCGAGTTCCTGATGCATGAGTTCGAAGGCGGCATTACCATCGCTCGACGACAGCGCGTCCCCGACCGGCGGGCTCATCTCGCGAAAGGCCGCATCCCACATCTCTATCATCGGGTAGGGTGGCGATGTCACTACGAGATCGACTGATTCGTCTGGCAACCCGTTCAAGTCCCTCGAGTCTGTGAAAACCAGTTTATGATGAGTCTGCACGATTGCTCCACCTTCGTCTTGGCTGCATGGAAGAACAAGCGAATGCTTTCAGTCCAGAGTATACCCCGCCGGGGGGATATCTGCAACAGAAAAACGGACAGACGAAAACGGATAGACGTGAATCCCACGCAAACAGTGCGGGAGGGAAAGGGCCATCAACACAGCACCCACAGGCTCCCGAAGAAGATCCCGAGGTCTTCCGCGGTGCCGATGGTGTCGTGGCGCCAGGGGAAGGACGTGTTGCTGACAAGGAACCAGACGTAGAGGGTGGTGCCGGACATGGAGGTGAGGAAGCGGGTCGGAATGCTGACGGAGGGGAAGATCGGGGACGCGCCGGGCAGCGCCGCCAAAAGTACGTTCACCCCGCCCAAATCCGCAAGCTCCTCGCGTGCAGGAGCCGAACGATGACCTGCTCCCTGAGCTTGGGCTTGTCGAATGGGAAGCTGCCGAGGTGGATGTGCGGGCAGAGGAAAAGGTACCGCTTCGGGGCGGACGTGATGGGCAGCTTGATGAAATATTTCCCCTGGTGCTGCCGGATCAGGCTGTGCAGGGTCGTCGTGTGGGCGGAGGGCAGGCTCCACAGGTACGCCGTGTCCCACGATCCGCGTGGCGTGTCCCAGAAATCATACCGGAATGAGATCGTCCAGTTGGGCATCGGATACTGGCTGGTGTTGTTCCAATCGTGCTCGTACCAGCCGGGATCGCCGGGCTTGTAGATGATGGGCGCCCAAGTTTCGGCGTTGGAGGCAGGAGCAGCCTGAAGCTCGCCGATCTCCAGCAGGTAGTTGAGGCTCTGGCCGATGTACGGCTGCAAGTCCCAGATGTAGGCCGCCCAGTTTTCCTGCGCACGCATCCTGCCGTACTGTATCGGATAGCCGGGCGAGTACCAGCCGAGCCCCGTTCCGATGTTATAGGCGAACTCCATCCCGTAGTAGCCGCTGGGGATGCTGTAGTAGGTGGAGCCGCCGGCCTTGTTGCGGGTTGCGTTGAGCACTGAGTACCAACGTTCCGACCTGTGGCGTTCGTATAGGATTCGCCGGTGATTTTCATCCCAAGGATGCGAGTCGTTGTAGATGTATTCCGCCAGTGCATCGCCGTAGACCATCTGCCAGGCGGATCGCGTGTGTTCGGGCACCTTCAGCAGAACGGTCGTCTGACCCTGATGGGCAGGTGCGGCAACCTCTGCGACGGTGATGACGGTCGCGGATGAGGGCGTGGGAATGCCGGTCAGCTTCATCGTCACCGACGCGAGGCCGTTCTGCCAGTCTTCCGGTTCGATGTGCTGCGTGGCTCGGCCCTGGATGACGACGGTGCCGACGGAAGATGAGACAAGGCACTGCTGGTTGTAATCGGTGAGCAGCTTGCTCAGTTGCCGGGCGATGGCCGTCAGGCCGCACCAGTCGGTCTCGCCGCCCACCGGCACCAGTTGCCACGCACTCGCCTGCACGTCGAACACGATCAGCGGCGGCTCGTAGTAGACCGTCAGCGTCGTGAACCCGGTGTGCTCGGCGTTGGCGCCGGATTGCGCACACAGAGCGGCCTCGCTCTCGCCCTCGATCGTGGTTGTGACGGTGATCGTTTTCGTGACCTTGCCGTTGGTCCAGTCCGCGGCGTTGATGCCGGCAGGGACAACCGTGTAATTCGCATCTTCGAAGAACAGTGTGCAGTCCGCGGCGTAATCGGTCTTGATCTGCGGGATGCCGCCCTCGTAATCCCAGTCGTATTCGTAGGCCTCCACGAGGATGTCGAACGGCTCGCCGGAGACCACGAATTCAGGGGCGGTTATTTCAAAGAAGATCATCGGCTCGGCCTGCACGTTGATCTTCAGCTTGCCGTCGGCGGGATCGGCGGTGATGCGGTGCTTCTCGCCGCTATACATTATATATAGGCGCCCGGTATCGGGGTCTGCTTTGGCTACACGCTGGACGACCTCGCCCTCGACATCCTCGTCGAAGAGGAGCTGCCCAGTGTCAGGATCGATGTAGCCGGTGACTGGATCAGGCATCAGACTGCCCCCACGCCCACGCGGAAGTCAAACGACGGGTATCCGTACCACACGTCGGGATCGGTGGCGACACGCACCGCCCAGAAATAATCGTCTGTCTTGACCACGGGGAACGCTGCCGACCAGTTGCCGCCCATGATGTTCACGTCGATTGTCGCGCCGGTATCGACGCGCTGGGCCGCCCGGCTGGTTGACGCCGGCGGGTTGCCCGTCGCCTTCACGCGCACGACAAGCGATCCCGATCCGCCTCCCAGGATCGGGAAGCCGACGTACTCCGCAGCGGCGCGAACGCGCGCGACGATCACCGGCGTGCCCACGGCGAGGTCGCCGTACTTCGTGCTCCAGACGGCGTTGTCATACGTCCGGACATTGTAGACGTAGCTGTATTCGTCGGCGGTCGAGATGTTGAATTCGACGGTGAGGCCGGTCGTGCCCAGGCCCGAGTATGCCCGGCCGATGCAATGGAACTCGTGGTGCAGATCGCGACAATAATCCAGCGGCGTGCCGACGTAATCGCATGCGCCCACGGGCGCCGGCAGCTTCCACACGACGACTTCATCGCCGACGCCGAAGTGCCCGAAGGCGTCCCATGCGTGCCCGTTGAGGCAGTAGACGCTGACCGTCTCGCCGCCGAGCGTGCACTGCTGCACGGCTGTAGAGGACAGCGTGCCGGATGCCGTGGCGATACCCGTTCCACCAGGTGCGATCGCCGCAAGTGCAGCGGCAACAGCGGTGTCATCTATCTGCAGCTTCAGCTTGCCTTCGCCGGCCGCATCGGTGTCGAACTCGACCTCGACGAGCTTGTTGTCAGGATCAGCGTACTGGCTCGCCTGCACCATCTGCGAAACGTCAACCTCGTCGGGGATGCCTGAGTCATCGACGTTCGGCACGATCCGTTGGGCCATGCCGTCATACGACAGCGATACCTTCACCTTATCGCCCGACTGAATCGCGGGATCGACAAGCTGGTTGTATTTCTCGTTGACGAATGGAACGATGGTGCGCACGCCGGGCGTCTTCCATTTCAGCCCGACCTCTACGACGCGGCCGGCGGTGTTTTCTTCATCGAGCTCCACGTCGTTGAGCCAGATAGTTTCGAGACTGGCAAAACGCACGACCGCCCATTGCAGTCCGATGCCGCCGGGTCGCCAGAGAATGGTTGCCGCACCGCCGTATCGGGAAGTAAGGTGATCGGTGTTGCTAAGTGCGGTGTCTGCTTGGCCGTGTTGGTCTTCGATCACGTCAACCTGCACCGGGCACACACCGGAAGCAAATGCGGGGCCAATTCCGCCGGCTTTGATGGGTTCGGCCGTGATCACGAAGCGTCCGTGCGGAGACGATGTCGGCGTGCTGCCGCTGAGCACCACGCGGTTCCTGAACTCGTCAGTTCCACCAGTGAAGACGCTGCCGGTTATGGCGAGGACAGCGAACCGGCCTACATCGCCGCCGCTGTCGTTTCGCACAAGGATGATATCCGCCTGGCGCGTGGAAGGTCGCGTCTCGCTCGCCATGTCCCGCTGCCGCTGCTGATGCTCGAGGGCTGTATCAACGAAGGCGTTGTACGCCGAGGCGCTGATCCTGAGCCTCTGGCCTGACTGAACCTTCTTGAGTGTGTCACTCATGTGCTGTGCTACGATTTCCTCTCTAAATGGATCACTTTGTGGCCTCGCGGACCCCACGCATTTCGGTCATTCTTGTTCGCTCCTTTCGGCGTTATCTCTAACCCACTTCTCGAACCGGTCTATTGCCGCTCTGTTCGCAGGAGTGGAAGGCTTCCAGCCGTCGGATCCGTGGTAGTAGCCAAAGTAGGATCCGGTCAAGTTGTTTATCGCCTGATAGACGTTCGAGTGGTAACTTTCTTCAATCGAATCATCCTTTATGAGCTCAAGAAGGATCGAAGCGCAGACCTTGTCCTTTCGCTGAGCGAATACAACAGCCACAAAGAGGCGGACGGTCTTGTTGGAATCTCGCAGCAATTTGACCAGATGCGGCCGCACTTCAGAATAGCCGGGCTCGTTCAGGAGGAATCCCATATTCGCGGCCGCCCTTCGCACCTCGGGAGAAGGGTCGCCAACAAGCCTCTTAACGTGCGTGATGAGAGTTACATCTCGGCTTTCGGCCAAGGCGTAAGCGGCATGCCATCGCACCGTTTCGTTGTCTGAAGATAATAGTTCAAGAAGGTTCTTGTCCGGGATTCGGTTTCGCTGCAACCTGCGCAGACTTTCAAAATAGGTCAACGTGAATGTTGGACGATTCCTGTCCCGGTTCACGATGATGGGAATCGCTCTTGGATCATCGATACAACTTAATGTAGATGCGGCTTCATTAGCTAGGTCATCACTTTCATTGAAGAGCCTGACAACCGCATCGAAGAGACCATCAGGCCTGAAATCGCAGATGAAGCTAAGAGCCTTGAGTATGGTTTTCCTGTCTTCGCCTTTCAGAGCGTTTTCAACAGTCGGCCTCAATATGTCCTGATGTTTCTGAAGGATTTCTTTGCATCTGGCATCAGCCGCAGCATACAACCAAGGGTTGCCCAGTGCCCGTTGGAGTTCGTCTGCCAGTTGCTCCGGCGTCAGCGCTTCCGGTTTTTCGACAGGGAGGTGTGTTCCCGGAAGCAAGAGATGTGCTTGCGTGGTCCCATAGATATTGTTATATACCCGCAGCACCTCTTTCTTCAATTCCTCATCGGGCAGTCTCGCAATTCTCTCAAGATCAATGAAAACGGCTTTGATTCCTGCCTCCTCGTTCTCACCGTTGGCGGGAGCGGATGGCAGGAGGAATACTGCTAGCCAACACAATACGCAAGTATGTTTCATGATATGCTCCAAAGTTTCTGAGGCCACTCTCCCTCTATATTATATCACAGCAGGGGCAAATCTCTGTAACAAGATCGTAACTAACAGCAATCTATAGCCGACGATCAGACACGCTCAGATGCCGAGTGCGGCGAAGTTGCCGCTCTCGTAAACCTTCTCGATGTAGACCGCGACCGGCTTCTTGACCATCGCGTGAGCGACTTCGTCTTCGCCGTCGGCATAGCGAACCCACATGTACTCCCAGCCGCGCTTGTCGATGCCGGTGATGCTGCCCACGGTGAGTCCTGTGCGGTTGGGGCTTGCGGCGAAGCGGTAAGATATCTCCCAATCCTCCTCGCCGCGCTTGGAGCCGGATGCGCCAAGGAACAGCACTTCTCCAGCCGCAAAGCCCTTGAATGCGGCATCGTTGACTTTGCCGGTGAGGAGGAACAGCGCCTGCTTGTAAGCCTCGGTGACGGCGGAATCGGCGAGGTAGTGCGTCTCCGAGAAGTTATACACGGGCACGGTGATGTCCACGCCGTCGACGCTGTCATGCGTCACGCCGATGGCGCCTTCGAAGTTCGGCGCGTTCGCAGGGTACTTGCCGACAGTCTGCAGCGACTGAGTGACGTGCTGCGTTCCGCCGCCGGTGTCGAATGAGAAGCTCGACTCGCCGACCTGGGGCGGCTGGAAGTCCGGCCGCGTGTATCGGACGCTGCATTCCCACTTGCCCTTGCCGGTTACGGTGTCCACGAAGATCGGATCGAGCGTGCAGTCGTCCCGCACGAGGCCGTTGTAGATCTGCGGTGTCGAGGACAGCAGCAGGTCGCGTGCCTCGATGTCGTCGGCGGTGCCGTCGAGGATGTAGTGCATCGTCACCGACGGCTTCTGTCCCGTCGACCACTCGCGGCTGTCGATCTTCTCTGTGAGCGTTGCCATCAGAAGCTCTCCGGTATCGCGTAGCGGCCCGCACGGCGGTCGGCCAGTTCGCCCAGCTTCGATCTGTTCCAGTTTTCGATGCGGCTGTAGTAACCGACGATGCGGCTGATGTGATAGAGCGGATCGATCCGCTCTTCGCCGGTGGCGATCGCCCGCAGCTTCTCCCACTCCAGTTCGAGGACTACCGGCACGCGGAACGTCGTCTTGTAGCCAGTCTTGATGTCTTCGACCGTGATGGCATCCAGTTCGGGATCGTCGCCGGTGGTGATGTCGATACCGCGCAGCCGCTCGTCGCTTTCGACACGCCAGAAGAAATCACACAGTTTCACAGTTGCCTCCTTACGCGAATGCAAGCTCGTCGACGTTGCGAAGCGAGCGCGTGTTCTTCTCGATCTTGTCGATGCCGTTCGCCATCCTATCGGTCGCGTCGCCCGCCTGAAGTCCGACAGCGTGAGCGGCGTAGAACGTGCCCCTGGCGGAGATCTTCTCGACCTCCTCGGCGAGCACGCTGCCCAATCCCTGCATCGCCTTGTTCGCCCGGTCGAGGATGTCGTCGGGGCTCTCCATGCTTCCCGGCCCCGCATCCGCCTTGTCCATCGCGGCGCGTTTCTCGCGAGCGGTGCCGATAGCTTCCTGCCACTCGCGGCGCGCTTCGGCAAGCTCCTTCTCGTTCTCGGCCAGCCGGGTGGCATATTCGGTGTCGAGCTCCTGGTGCTTGGCGAGGTTCTGTCGCCCGATCTCAGCCATCGTGCCCTGGTGGAGCCGCTGGGCGCGCTCCCGTTCGCGCTGATGGCGAAGCTCGCGCTCCATCTGCTTGTCGCCGATTTCCGCGACGGCGGCTTCGCGTTGGGCGTCTATCTCGCGGTAGACAACGTCGAGGTTGATCGAGCTGTCGAACCACGACTTGATCCACGCCCACGACTTGGCGGCCATCGCCTTCATCTCTTCCCACGTGCGGGCGAAGAAGCTCACGAAACCGTTCCAGATGCGGCTGAAGAAGGCCGTCGTGTCGATCCAGCCCATCTCGATGGTGTGCCAGACCGTCTCGACCAGTGCGAGCATCCCGTGCCAGGCATCGTAGCCGATGCGGATGAAGAAGTTGCGGAAACTCAGCCACGCCTTCTCGAGGAAGTTCACGCCGCGAGTCCATTCCATCTTCAGCGTCAGCCAGAGGATTCGCATCGCGAGGCCGATATCGCCCGCGGCGAGGGCATCAGAGATGCCAGCGAAAGACGCGAGAGCATCTTCCTTGAGGACGTTGAACTTCTCGCCCAGCCACTTCAGCGCCTTGCTGATGGCGCCGGTTGCGTAGAGGATGTAAGCGCCGAGTGCCACGACTGCAGCGATGACGAGTCCGATTGGCGACACCAGGAAGGCGACGATGGCGATGACAACCTTCAGCACAGCGACCGCTGCCGTCATGATGGTGATGAGCATGCCGATGGCGGACGACAGGGCGCCGATGATACCGCCGAGGGCTATGAGCGCGACTCCGCCGGCAATCGCAGCGGCTGCCACGCCCGCGATGGTGACGATGATGTGGCGATTCCCGTTGATCCAGGCGCTCACGCGGACCACCAGGGTGGTGAGGTTTTCTGTGAGATTCTGAAGCGTCGGTACGAGGGCCGCGCCGATGCGGAAGGCGCCCATCTTTACGACGTTCCACAGCTTGTTGAGCGCGTCGCTGAACTGCTCGGCTGCCTGCGCGTCCTCGCGTCCCATCGTCAGCCCGAGGCGGCGTGCCTCCGCCTGAAGCTCCTCGATCCCGACTACGCCGCGCTCGAACATCGGCAGCAGTTGCGTGCCGGAGCGCCCGAACACCTGCATCGCAAGGGCAGCCTTGGTGGTGGGATCTTCGACGCGGCTGATGACTTCCGCCAGAAGCTTGAACTGCTGCTCTGGGGAGAGGTCTTCCAGATCGCGTGTGCTGAGCCCCAGGTTGGCCAAAGCCTCATTGGCGGTCGAGAGTCCACGCGCGGCATCGTAAATTGTGCGCTGCATTCGGCGCAGTCCGTTCTCGAGGTCTTCGACGCCGGTGCCGCTCTGCTCGGCTGCAAACTTGAGTTCGCTCAGTGCCTCCACCGAGACGCCCGTGCGTTTGGCCATCTTCGCCGCCGAGTCGCCCATCGAAGCAAACAGCTTCGCCGCGCCCAGGAGCGGCGTGAGCATTCCCGTGCCGATCGCGGTGAGCTTCATGCCCATCGCACGGATGCTCTGTCCGAACGCCCGTATCTTGGCACGTGCCGCGCGAAGGCCCGCGACGAGCTTCGAGTTGTCCGCGAAGAGTTCAACGAAGGCCCGGCCTGCTCTGATTGCACTTGCAACAACCATGTGTATCTGCTATCCTCTTGCTTATGAATCCGATCGATGAACTCGCACAATCACTAAGCTGCCTCGAATCAACCGATGGCAACACATTCCAGCGCAAGGCACGAGTCCTGCAGGCCCTGTGGCGAGTGGAAGAGGGCTATCCCATCGGGCATCATCGCGGCAGGGAAATAGGTTCCTGTCTTGCCATGCCTTGGGCGGAGGAAACTCTCGCCAATTTTCTCGATGACGACATACGCGATGTTGTTACAGAAGTACTGCATCACCATTCCGGACCTGACAGACGCGTGATCGAACGCAGACGCCTTTTCAGCAACCTGCTATCGAGCCAGCCACTGGCCTTCAATCTTTTCGCTCACCTGAAGCTTGACACGGCTCTCGCCACAAGAGCATTCTCTGCCTTAACAGAAGGTCGCATCGCGAATGTGACTGCCGTCGAGTTCGAGTTCTCTCCTGGTCGCGGTGATGACAGGTATACCGGCGATAACTCGGCCTTTGATGTCTACATAAAATTCGATACTCCTGCCGGTCTGCCCGGCTTCGCAGGAGTAGAAGTCAAGTATCACGAAAACCTGGAGGACAAACCGGCCCGCCACCGTGCTCGGTATGACGAGGTTGCCAGACAGATGGGCATTTTCACCAGAGAATCCTATCCGAGCTTGAGGCTCGCACCTCTACAGCAGATATGGCGCGACCACTTGCTTTGCGGGGCACACAGGACAGCAGACGCATTCTCTGACGGCCTGTTCATATTCCTGAATCCACAAGGAAATGATGCCTGCAACCGTGCCGTGTCGGCCTATAGCCGCGGTCTTACTGCCGTAGACACATTCGTTCATCTGACACTTGAGGATTTGGTCTCAACCCTTCACACTTTCACCAAGTCTGCATGGCTCGACCGCTTTGCAGATCGCTATACCAATTTTGCCAAGATAGACCGAACACTCGGGCTGTAGCTGCTATTCCACCTCAACCGGTAACGTAAACCACCCTTCAGGCAAGTCCATCCTGCCAGCGACCACCTGCCCGTCCGCATCCT
>Ga0307380_10005606_pt1 | contig 16635 bp, 26 predicted proteins | sample UN3MG_FD_202239 | JGI IMG/M metagenome (GOLD analysis project Ga0307380, IMG submission 202239) | Soil microbial communities from Risofladan, Vaasa, Finland - UN-3 | ecosystem: Environmental > Terrestrial > Soil > Coastal area > Acid sulfate soil | place: Finland: Risofladan, Vaasa | collected...
GAAGTGGTGACACCTTCCATGCTTTCGCCTTTTATGATTACCAAAACTTTGGCTGTCTTTTTACTGGGCTTGTTTTTTGGCGTCCTTGTTCTTGATGCCATTTTGGTTTACAGAAGAAAGATTATTCGTCTTTCAAGCAAAAACTTGGCTCATTTGATTTTTATCGGCAGCCTTTTATTAGCGATTTTATTAACCAATGTTGGTGCTATCCTATGAAAGATTTAAAACACTATTTAGCTTTATTGGCGATTTTATCAATCGGTCTGGGTATGTTTTTGTATTTCGGTTACAACCGTCAGGTCCAAATTGGGATTGTGATTGCACTTTCTGCCGCCTACGTGGTCTGGGGAATTTTTCACCACAGTCTTAAAAAAGAGCTTCATTTAAGGATTATTTTGGAATATCTTCTTGTTGCTACTCTGGCCAGTATTGTCGTTATCTTTTTATTGATTCGGACCTAATGAGATAAATTATGCTATACTTTTCTCTAAAGGGATGGTGAACAAAGAGAAATTTTTTAAGGTCTATGCCAATCTTCCCCTAAATCTTCGAGAAGAAGTTATTCTGGTGATCAACGATGAACCGATTACCTGGAGAGTTGTCTATCTTGAAATAAGTAATAATACAAAACTAGGAAAGTTAATTTTGGAAAAACTAGAAGCATTGCAATTTATTTAATATGACAAAAAAGAAGATTATTAGCAAGGTGGGTGACGCAGAGATTCGAAAGCTTGTTGTTGAGCGACTAAAAGCTCTATCTTCAGGAAGGCAAATTTCTATAGGTGATAAAGATTCCTTTACAAAAGAAGAGTTAATTAAAAAGGTGGAATCAGGAGACCCCATTGGCCAAAAGATTATTGAGGTTGAGCTTGAATTTCTGCGCGCTCTAAAAAAGGGAAGGATTTTTGACGAATAAATCGCTGCTTATTACTAGACCAAATCATGATTCATCCACAACTTACCTGTTTCATTGGAGTAAGCCAATCATTGGGGTTGCCAGGCAGAAAAATTTTAAAATAGTTGATTTAACTGGTGATAGGGCTAATAAAACAGATTTTACGGGAAGAATGAAAAAAATAAATCCTTCTTTTGTCTTCTTTAACGGCCATGGAGATCAGGCAGTAATAATGGGCCAGAACAATAAAATATTAGTTTCTGTTGGAAAGAATGAGAAAATTTTGAGAGGCAAGATAGTGTACGCCCGATCCTGTAGCTCTGCTAAGAAATTAGGGCCTAGAAGTATTCGTTCTGGAACCCGGGCGTTTATTGGTTATACAGAGCCCTTTATATTTATGTATGATCCGCAAAGATCCACTAGGCCTTTAACCGATAAAACTGCCGCCCTTTTTTTAAAACCTTCTAATAAAGTTGTCACCACCTTGCTGAAAGGCCATTCATGTTTAGAAGCAAACAAGAGAGCAAGGGATGGGTTTCGAAGAAACATCAGAAAGTTACTTACTAGCGAGTCGAAAAAAGAGGATACAGAGACTTTACGCTTTCTTTTTTGGGATATGAGGCATCAGGTTTGCTTGGGTGATCCCAGCGCCTCTTTATAAATACCAAAGCTTCATTAACTCTAGCCGTCTTTTTACTAAAAGAGAACTTCACTTAAGGATTATTTTGGAATATCTTCTTGTTGCTACTCTGGCCAGTATTGTGGTTATTTTTTTGCTGATTCGGACCTAATGGAGTATACTAAAAATAATTTATCAGAAAGGAGGTGAGAAAGAAAAATGTTGAACATAGTGAAATCCGCCTTTGGCGGAAAGAAAATAGTTGGAATTTTTTTAGTTGTTGCCTTTTTGGCCATCGCAGGAAGGGCTTTAGCCGCGCCAACTGGTCCGGCTCCAGCCTATTATGTTTACTCTGAAAATCCAGCCTTGATGGCTCTTTTTGGGGTAAATCATAAATTTGATGGTGTCTTCTCCACTGAGCTTTCCCCAACCCAATTAGGATTGGCAAAACGACTTGGGGTGAAAACAGAGCCGGTGCAGATTTACCGGATTGTGGCAAAACCATTTTGCAACGGCAATGGGGTTTGTGAACCTGAATTGGGGGAAAATCCTAGTTGCCCGGACTGTAAAAATGGAGATGAAGAGCCTACACCGACGCCTACACCTACACCAGAAGAAGGGAGAACTTGTGACCCAGATAATCAGATTCCATGGGGAATCGTGAAAGTGAATGGCGGTTCTGGCGGAGCAGGCGTAACGGTGGCGGTTTTAGACACCGGTGTTGATCAAGACCATCTAGACCTGGTAGGTAACATTGAAGGTTGTGAAACAATGGTTACCCACTTCAGACCAGATGCTAAAAATTGTGAAGACGGCTATGGTCATGGAACCCATGTCTCAGGAACAGTTTTGGCCAATGCCGGCTCAGATGGCTTAGGAATCTATGGGGTTGCCCCAGAAGCAAGTTTAATGGCAGTCAAAGTCTGTGACAAGAGGGGCTGGTGCTATGGAGATGATATTGCCGCTGGAATTTACTATGCTGCGGATAATGGAGCCAATATTATCAGTATGAGTATTGGTGGTGACACACCAGACTCTCAAGTGTTGGTCGCTGTTGATTATGCAGTTGATAAAGGAGTGCTAGTAGTAGCGGCTGCCGGAAATGACGGTCCGGCTGATGGTTCAATTGATTACCCCGGAGCTTATGTTAAAGTCGTGGCGGCCGGAGCAATTGACGTTAACGAAGCAGTTCCTGACTGGTCATCGCGAGGAGTAAATGATGGAGATTACGTCATTGAAGAGAAAGAAGTAGAGCTTGGTACACCCGGCGTTAATGTCGAGTCAACCAGCAATGACGGTTGCTATGCTTATGGATCCGGGACATCAATGGCTACTCCTCATGTTTCCGGTTTGGCAGCCAAATTGTGGGATATAGCAGATGGAACATTAGATGGTATAGGAAATGCTGTTGATACAAGAAGTTATCTGCAGGAAAGAGCCAAGTTGCACGATTTACACCCAGCAGGCGATGACACAGCCACTGGCTTCGGGCTGCCTATAGCAGCGCCCTAAGTGGAGTCTATTAATCGTCTTTAATGACCGCCAAATGAAGAAAGGAGGTGAAGATGGCTAAACTTTTAATTGTTTATCATACTCAATCAGGTAATACTGAGGCTTTGGCTAAAGCGGTTGAAGAAGGAGCCAAGCAAGCTGGAGCTGAAGTGGTTTGTAAGTTAGCAGCTGAAGTTAAAGAGAAGGATTTTTTATGGGCTGATGTTTTTGCCTTTGGTTCACCCGATTATTTCTCTTATATGGCTGGTGCTTTAAAAGATGTTTTTGACCGGGTCCATTATCAGGTTAAAGATAAAGTTAAGGGTAAGCCTTTTGGAGTTTTTGTTACCCATGGTGGTGGAGGAACACCAGCGGTCGAAAGTATTCGCAAAGTAGCTTCAAATTTAGGATTAGAAGAGAAGGTTGAACCGCTTTTGATTCAAGGCAAGCCAGACGAGGAAGGTTTAAAAAAAGGGAAAGAGTTTGGAAAAAAGCTGGTTTAAAAAAACGGTGCTTTTTAAAGGCGCCGTTTTTTTAAAAAGAGGCATTTACTTTCTCTTTCTGCCTACTTTTTTATTTTTTTTAGCTACAGTCTTCTTTTTAGCCACAGTCCTCACCCCCCTTCAAACCACTAAAAAAGACCCTCTTTTGGAGTTGGATGAAGGTCTTAAATTTATAAGCAGGATTTATTAATTTTTTGGGCACGTATAGGTTTAATATTAAACCTAAGCTTTCTTTATAGGGATTTTTATTTCTTTTGTCAAGATATCAAAATATGTCAGTTTCGTGCAACCAAAAAAGTCCAATAAATCGGGCTTTATAAAGATAGCTCTGCCGGCGGGATTTGGATTAATCTCCTTTGATGACCGCCAGAGGGGAAAGACGGCATACTTTTTGAGCGATATTGACTTGCAATTTGACAAATCTTGAATTTCATGGTATCTTGAATTTCAATATGGCAAATACAACCCCCCAGCCAAGATTTATCAAGCCTTTTAGCAAAGGTCAAATTACTCTTCCCAAGGATTATAGGGATTTTTTAGGTATTGATGAAAATAGCTGGTTGAAAATTTCTCTTTGGAACAAGAAACAAATGATACTTCAGCCAATAAAAGAAATTGAAGAATCAATGGTTATAAAACCAAAAGTTGATTTAAAGACCTACAGAGAAAAACTTTTAAAAATTAAAGGAAAATGGTTTGATGTCTCAGATTTTAAAAAGATAAGAAAGGAAATAGAAAAACGCCTTGCAAAAAATGAAAGAGATCTTGCTTGATAGTTCTGTCCTCATCGATTTCCTAAGAAGAAAAGATAAAAAAAAGAGTTTATTGATTAAGATTATTGACGTTGGCTATTCACCGACTATCTCCTTAATTACTCACGCAGAGCTTTTTGCTGGGAGAAATGTTTGGCGGAGTAAAAAAGCGAAAAAGGAGTTGGAAGAAATGCTCTCGGGTCTTAAGATAATTGCTTTTGATGAAAAAACTTCTCAGTTAGCAGGTAAACTTCGGGCAAGATACCAAATTAGCTTGGCAGATGCCTTCATTGCCGCTTGTGCCATAGAGAAAAAATTGCCGCTTTCTACTTTAAATGTGAGGGATTTTAAACAGATTAAGGGGATTAAGATTTTAGAACCTTCAAAAGGAACCTAATCACCTTTAATCACAGCCAGAGGGGAAAGACGGCATACTTTTTGGGCGATATTGGCTTCCACTAAAGTTTCAATCACCAAATCAATATTTTTGTAGGCTTGGGGAGCTTCGTCGGCAATGACATGGAAGGGTTTGTTGCAAATAATTTCTCCCATTTGTTTGTCAAATTCCTCTTTTCTGATGGTTCTTCTGGCTTCGCCTCGGCTCATGGTCCGGCCGGCGCCATGATTAATGGAAAAATAAGTTTCTTTGGCCGCCGGTAAACCAACCATCACATAAGAGGAAGTGCCCATACTGCCCGGAACAATGGCCGGATGGCCGGTTGAAAGATAATGTTTTGGGTTTTGAGGATGTTCAGCCGGCAAAGCCCGGGTGGCTCCCTTACGATGAACCAAAACTGTTTTGTTTTGATGAGTTTCCCATTTGGCAATGTTGTGGGCGACATCATATAAAAGCGTCAGATTGGCTTCTTCGGCTTTAAGGACTTGTTTGAAAACTTGGCGGACAAAGTGGGCAATCAATTGCCGATTAGCAAAAGCAAAATTAACACAACCTGCCATGGCCGAAAGATAAGCTGCACCTGTGGGTGAGTCAGCCGGTAAGGAAGCCAGATTATAAACCGGCGCTTTGATGCCATATTTGTCTTGTTCTTGGAAAAATTTCTGAGTGTAATCAAGACAAGTTTGGTGGCCTAAGGCCCGAGAGCCAGTGTGGATCATCACACAGATTTGATTTTCAAAAAGGCCCCATTTTTTGGCTAAATTTTGGTCAAAAACTTCAGCAACTTTTTGAATTTCAATAAAATGATTGCCAGAGCCTAAAGTGCCTACTTGTTTTTCAGCTCTCTTGATGGCTTTGGGAGATAAATTTTCAATACTCGCTCCCGCCAACCGGCCATTTTCTTCAATAGACTGGGCGTCCTGGGGTGAACCATAGCCTTTTTTAATCAACGCCTGAGCTCCATGAACAATTGTTTCTCTAAAAGGCAGATTGGGGATAACTTGGCGGTGTTTGCTACCCAGGCCAATTGGCACCTCCCGCTCGATTTTGTGAATCAAAAGACGAAACATCTCTGGTGAAAAAATCTTTGGGTCATATTCCATTTGGCTGAAGAGCAACCGCACGCCGCAATTAATGTCCATGCCAACCGCGCCAGAAGAGACCAAGCCATCAGTGGCCATCACCCCGCCAATCGGCAAGCCAAAGCCTTCATGAACATCAGGCATGGCCACAACCGGAGAGATAAGTTTTGGCAAACTGGCTGACTGAACTAATTGTTCCAAAGAGCGGTCTTTTCTAACTTTTTCCAAAAGCTCTTCTTTAGCATAAACCACAATGTCTGCCTTCATTTCCGGCAACCGCTCAATTTGCCAGCGATTAATGCCAATGTTTTTTAGTTTTATCTCCATCCCAATTAGTTTACTACAACGGCTGCAAGTCCACCAGCTGGCGGACGGAAGATCCCCACCCGCTTAGAGTCCTATAGTGTTGACTTTTGAATCTTTTAGAGATAAAATATAACTCACGGAAAGAGTGGCTCATTTACAAAGGCAAGGAGATGGATTATGTGTGAAAAGCAAAGACCTGTTATGCGTGGAGTTGGGGATGGTCTAGTAGATCCCACGAGTGCAAGGTTTTTCTTTCCTCCCTCCCCAAACAACCCCGAAGAAGCTTTTCTCCTCCTGAGTCTTACTGATGAAGTAAGAGTGGTATTCAGGGTTCCACCGGGAGAGAATCACTATGATTTGATTCAAAGGGAGGAAGGCAGAGAAGTAGGACTACGTCCTCGGAGTAGTGATCATGATGGTTGGCGCCCAGGTATGGTTGTCATCCAAAGTAAGGAGATTAGTCTTGGCGACTTTCCACTGGTAATAATAGCAGATGAAGCAGAGCCTCGTGTCTTTTTAGAGTGTTTCGTGCAAGGAGGACACGTCAGGATTTCCGGCTGCCGAAATGTGCTTGTTACCAATGGGTTGGAGGGACATCCCGCTACTGAGGCAATGAGAACCATGGTTCAGCGTATCTTGGCTGAATTTCCAGCTCTATACCCATGACACTTTTTCCGCAAGAGAGCCTTCTGGCAAACCAAAAACCAGTCAAGGCTCTTTTTTCTTGGTGGAAAAAGCCAAGGAGAATGCGAGTTGAAGTTTGCGGTGGAAACGTGAGATAATGCTCAAAGAGAATTATAAGCAGAGCTTGTTTCTCGCAAGCTCGAAATACGAGCGTTACTGCGAAGTATAATTAGTTGAGAATGAAAAAAATACCAAGAGATCTTCAAGGAATTTTGTGGTCAAAAAAACTTAATTCACTTAATTTAGAAAAAGACAAAAGCTATATTATTCACCAGGTTTTGGCTTATGGGAATTTAAAACAAATTAAGTGGTTATTTAATGTTTTTTCCAGAAAAGAAATAATCGAGGTTTTTACCACTTCACCTAGACAAAACTATACCCATTCAGCTTTTAATTTTATTAAGAACTATATTCTTGATTTGGAAGATAATAAAAAGATTAACCCTAAGGCATATGTCAAAGCTACATTTTGAGACTTTTAATGAGGCAAGAAAAAGCGTTTTTAGAACGCTGGCAGAATTCAAAGACGTTGGTATTTTAGCTGGAGGGACGGCGATATCGCTTCAATTAGGCCACCGATATTCTTATGATTTTGATGTTTTTACTTCAAAACCAATTGCCGAAAATTTACTAGTCAGAGTGATGGAAGCATTTGGAAGAAATATTCAGAAATTAGTTGATTCTCCTGACGAGCTTTCATTTTTGACTCCAAAAAAGGTTAAAATTAGTTTTGTTCACTTTCCTTTTCCAGACCTTCACCGTCCGATTAAAACAAAAGCCATTCCTCTTTTTAATTTAAGAGATTTAGCTTCCAATAAAGCTTATGTGATTGGAAGGCGAGGCGAGTATCGAGATTATGTTGATCTTTTTTTCTTGCTTAAAGAAGGTTTGAGCTTGAAGAAAATAATCAATGAGGCAAAAAAAAGATTTAAGGGTGCTTTTTCTGAGAGGCTTTTTTTGGAACAGTTGGTCTATTTCAAAGATTTGAAAGATTTTCGAATTGATTTTTTAAGAAAAAAATATGAGCCAAAGCAAATCTACGAATTTTTTCAGAGGGAAATTAAGCGCCGCTCAATATAGTGAACGGTATTAACCAAACTATAAAAATCGCCTCCAGTGTGGTAAAATTATCCCTAAGATGAGTAAAAATTATAATTTTGTAAGCCCGACTAAGGGAAAATTAACCACTAGCCAGATGGTTAGCGAGTTAGTGGGTTTTATGAACAGTGAGCCTGATTATTTTTATCGTCTAGTTGTTGGTACAGATTCAAAGTCTGGAAAGTTAAACAAGAGCCAAAAGCTTCCTTTTGTCACCGCTGTTGTCATTCACCGTAAAGGTAAAGGCGGCCGCTATTTTTGGCAGAAAAAAAATGTTGACAAAATTGCTTCTTTAAGAGATAAAATTTACGCCGAGACGCTTTTGTCAATTCAAATGGCAGAAAAAATTGTCCCTGAGTTGACTAAAAAGCTTAATGGTCAGCGCTATAAACTTGAAATTCACATTGATGTCGGTGATGCCGGGCCCACCCGAGAAATGATTAAAGAAGTGGTGGGCATGGTCAATGGCAACGGTTTTACCGCTAAGACCAAACCTGATTCGTATGGTGCCTCAACTGTCGCTGATAAACACACCTAAAAAAAATTTTCAATTTTCAACGATCAATTTTCAAAATTGGGAAGGGGGTGAAAAAGTTTGAAAAAGCTTTTAGTGATTATTGGTGTAATTGTTTTGGTTTTGGCTTTAAGTTTGATTGGTTTTTATAATTCCCTGATTGGTAAAACCCAAGCAGTTGACAACCAATGGGCTCAGGTTGAAACCCAATACCAACGACGGTTTGATTTAATTCCTAACTTGGTAAATTCAGTCAAGGGGATGATGACTCAAGAGCAAGCTGTTTTTGGCCAAATCGCCGAAGCCCGGACTCGTTATGCTGGAGCGGGAACGGTTGAAGAAAAGGTTAAAGCGGCAGGTGATATAGAGTCAGCTTTAGGCCGGTTATTGGTGATTATGGAAAATTATCCTGAGTTGCGTTCGGCTGAAAATGTTTCTCAATTAATGGATGAATTGGCTGGAACTGAAAATCGGATTAGCGTTGAGCGTCGCCGCTACAATGACTTGGTCAGAGATTACAACACGACTATTAAGAAATTTCCGGCAAATCTTGTTGCCGGTACTTTTGGTTTTTCCCAACGTTTGTTTTTTGAAGCAGCCGAGGGCGCGGAACAAGCACCAGAGGTTAACCTTAATCCGTAATCTTGATGAAATTTTTAAAGCGTTTAGCCTTTGTATTACCAGTTTTTTTTCTGGTTTGTTTTTCTGTTTTGGCGGCTGATTTTCCCAAACCGGTAGGTTACGTCAACGACTTTGGTAGCTTGTTTTCTTCTGGTTTTCGTCAAACTTTAGAACAAGACCTTGAAAATTTCGAAAAAGAAACCGCTGTCGAAATTGCGGTTGTTACCATTAATTCTTTAGAGGGTAATGCCATTGAAGACTATGCGGTTCGTTTATTTGAACAATGGAAGATTGGTAAAAAAGGCAAAGACAATGGTCTTTTGATTTTGATTGCTAAAGAAGACCGGAAAATAAAGATTGAGGTTGGTTATGGATTAGAACCAATTATTACTGATGGCCGAGCCGGCCGAATTATTCGGGAGCAAATGAGTCCGGCCTTTAAGGAAGAAGATTACGAGGGAGGAGTTAAGGCAGCAGTAGAAAAAATTAAAAACTATATTTCTTCAGGGGAGCCGCCTTCGGAGGAAGAGACGGTCCAGGCAAAGAGCGGAGCTTTTATTTTTTTGATAATAGCCGCTTTTTTTCTAATTTATTTTTCTTCATTTTGGGGACGGAGTAAAAGAATCTGGCCAGGTGGAGTTATTGGTATAATTTTGGGGTTAATTATTTATCCTTTAATCGGCGCCCTTTTACTGGGAATTTGGGGATTGTTTCTTGATTGGCTTCTTTCGCGCAATTACAAACGTTTGAAAAAATTGGGTAAATCAACTGGCCTTTGGTCTAGCCGGGGTGGATTTTCTTCGGGAGGAAGAAGTAGTGGTGGTTTTGGGGGTTTTGGCGGCGGCTCTTCAGGTGGCGGTGGTGCCAGTGGGGGTTGGTAGACTGATATGGTATAATAATTTCCTATGAAGGGTGTTGTTTTAGCTGGGGGTTTGGGTACCAGGCTTTATCCTCTGACTTTTGCCACCAACAAACATCTTCTTCCCATTTTTAACAAACCGATGATTTTTTATCCCATTCAAACTTTGGTTCGAGCAGGGATTAAAGAAATTTTAGTTGTCACCGGTGGCCCTCATGCCGGCCATTTTCTAAGAGTTCTGAAAAACGGCAAAGAACTTGGCTTGAAACATTTGGAATTTGCTTATCAAGAAGGAAAAGGTGGCATTGCGGCGGCTTTATCTTTGGCTGAAGATTTTGCTGATGGTGGACCCGTGACCGTCATTTTGGGTGATAACACCACTGATGCCGATATTGGCCCGGCGGTGAAAAGTTTTCAAGATGGAGCGCTGATTTTTCTGAAAAAAGTGCCAGATCCCAAACGCTTTGGTGTGCCCGTTTTTGACCCTCAGCATCCGCGAAAAATTATGGCCATTGAAGAAAAGCCCAAAAAACCTAAAAGCAACTATGCGGTTACCGGCCTTTATGTTTATGACAACCAAGTTTTTAAATTTATTAAACAATGTAAACCTTCTAAAAGAGGTGAGTTGGAAATTACTGATGTCAATAATTTTTATATTAAGGCTGGAAAAATGCGGTGGCGAAAACTTAATGGTTATTGGCTAGACGCAGGCACTTTTGAAACTCTTTTTCAAGCGAGTAAATATTGGGCAGGTAAAAAAGGAGCAAAGTGAAACTTTTAGTTACCGGTGGTGCTGGTTTTATTGGTTCAAATTTTATTCACTATTGGCTAAAAAAATATCCAAAAGACCAAATTATTAACTTTGATAAACTAACCTACGCCGGGAATCTCGCTAGTCTTCAGGACATCAAGGATTTACCTAATTACCGTTTTGTCAAAGGCGATATTTGTAATGGCCAAATAGTTGATCGGGTGATGAAGGGTGTTGATGCCGTGGCCCATTTCGCGGCCGAGTCCCACGTAGACCGCTCGATTACTGGTCCACAAATTTTTCTAAAAACCAATGTCATTGGTACTCAGGTACTTTTGGATGCGGCTTTAAAACACAAAGTGGAGAGATTTCATTCAGTGTCAACAGATGAAGTATTCGGAGCTCTGGCACTTCATTCTAAGAAAAAATTTAATGAGATGACTAGATATGACCCCCATAGCCCTTATGCCGCTTCTAAAGCCGCTTCAGACCATTTAGTAAGAGCTTATGCGACCACTTTCGGGCTACCAACCACCATTACCAATTGTTCAAACAATTACGGGCCTTATCAATTTCCGGAAAAATTTCTTCCTTTGATGATTACCAATTTAATCGAGGGTAAGAAAATTCCGATTTATGGGGATGGCTTGTATGTTCGTGATTGGCTTTATGTTGAAGACCATTGTCGGGCGATTGACTTAGTTGTTAAGAAAAGCAAAGAAGGGGAAACTTATTGTGTTGGTGGAATGACGAAAGATGTTTCTAATCTTGAAGTAGTCAAAAAAATCTGTTTGATTATGGGTAAAAAATTTAAAGATTCAATTGAATTTGTCAAAGACAGACCGGGTCATGATCGCCGCTATGCGGTTGATTGGTCAAAAATTAAAAAAGAGCTTGGCTGGCAACCAAAACACGATTTTGAGGCTGGTCTGAGAAAGACAGTCCGTTGGTATCAGAAGAATGTTTCTTGGTGGAAGCTTTTAAAAAAGAAAGCTTTACTTTAGCAGGTCTGGCCGGCGGGTTTTGGTTCGTTTAAGAGATTGTTTTTTTCGCCATTCGGCGATTTTTTGATGGTCACCGGAAAGTAAAATCTTCGGCACTTTCCAGCTTTTGAAATTGGCTGGTCTTGTATATTGGGGGTATTCCAAAAGAGGCGAAAAAGATTCTTCTTTAGTGGCTTCAGGTTTTTTTAGAACCCCAGAAACCAAGCGAGTAATGGTGTCAGTGATAACCATGGCTGGCAATTCGCCACCAGTGAGAATGTAGTCACCAATGGAAATTTCTTCATCAACCAAATGCTCTCGGATGCGCTCATCAACACCCTCATAATGGCCACAAATAAAAATTAGGTGGTTTTGTTTTGCCAAGCGTTGGGCGGTTTTTTGGGTAAACACTTTGCCTTGGGGAGTAAGAAGGATGACATGAGAGTTTTTCTGACGCAACTCTTTAAGGGCCTCGTAAATCGGTTCAATCATTAAAACCATGCCCACGCCGCCGCCAAATGGTCGGTCATCAACAGTTTTGTGCTTATCCTCAGTCCATTTTCTTAAGTTATGGACTGCTATTTTTACTAAACCTTTATCGCAAGCCCGTTTGATAATGCTTTCGTCAAACGGTCCTTTAAACATTGCCGGAAAGAGAGTGAGAATATCGATTTTCATGAGTTAATCTAATGGACTCTTAATATTTCTAATGCTCGGATTAGTAACCTGCGTGTATCTTTGAGTAGTTCTGATGTTTGAATGCCCCAAAAGCTCCTATATATATCTTATATTAATTCCATTTTCCAGTAAATGGGTGGCAAAACTATGGCGAAGCGAATGAAATGTGGCATCCTTTTTAATTCCAGATTTTTTGAGAGAATTTTCAAAAATTTTTTGAGCAGTCCTTGTTGTTAATCTCCCGCCACGCTCACTGGAAAAAACAAAGCTATTTTTATCTTTGCCTGCGATTAAGTTTTGCAGATCTAATTTTAGTTTTTGAGGAAAAATAGTGATTCTATCTTTTTTACCTTTGGCGTTTTTTAGATGAATAGTTAGCTCTTCAAAATCAATGTCTTTAACCTTAAGACTCATGACTTCACTAACTCTCAGGCCAGCTCCATAGGCCAATGAAAGAAGAAGCTTGTGTTTTGAATTTTTAATGGAATTTATAATTTGTTTAATTTCTTTTCTCGATAAGACGACTGGTAGTTTTTTATTTCTTTTGGCAAATTTGATATCAATCTTTTCCGATACTTTAGCAATTTCCCGATAAAAAAACTTAATTGCGTTAAGATAAAGATTGATTGTTGATCCAGCCAGGTTTAATTTTTGTTTTTGAAGCAAGAATTGCTTAATATTTTGAATATCGATCAAATCCAGATTTACCTTTTTAAAACTAAAATACTCTTTTAAGCAATGGAGATAGCTTTTTATGGTTTTTCGGCTATAATTTCTTAGCTTCAATTCATTTTTTGTTTTCTCAAGCAGATATTGTATCTTTTTTGTTTTTTGTGTTACCATTTGCGTGGTAAAATCATAATATAAGTTCGTATAAAATACAAATTAGACAGTATTTTCAGAAAACAATACGCATAGAAACGAGTTAGACGAAATCAGAATTTAACAAATGACACTTAATCAACTTTTGCAGTTCATCAATTCGGAAGATAAGAGACTAAAGAAATACTATCCTGACGAATCACCGAAAGAACGAATTTTATCTCGGACAGTAAAACTAGCCGAAGAGTATGGAGAGTTATGTGATGAAATACTTTCTTCAACAGGCGATCAACGGAAAGACAAACTAGCAAAAGTTGACAAAGATAACCTCTCAAAAGAGTTTGCTGACGTAGTTATAGTTGTTCTGCTTTTGGCCAAATCCCTCGGTATTGATATCAAACGAGCTTTGAAAAGTAAGATAGAGGTTATCAACAACAGAAAAGACTATTAAATTCTGACTTCTCCATTTCACTTCGACCCCGCTGCGCTCTTCGGGGCGTATAACACAGTATATCTGGTTCGTGTCTCGGCTCGGTACTCTCCCATATTTCGCTCCAACGATTAAAATGATAAAATAGGATGGAGCGAAACATCAGGTATACTGAAACGTTGTCCGAAATAAAATTTACTTTCTATGATCGATAAAAAACAACTTTGTAAATTTTTAGTTCAAGCGAAAAAATCAACTTACGCCGCTGGTGATCAAATTAAAAAGGTTATTAAAAAAGATAAATCAACCACTTTAACTTTTAAACAGGGTGATTGGGAATACCACGATAACTATTTTGGAGGTGAACCGTTCGGTGGTAGGGAGGTTGTCTTTTTCAAGAGTCAACCAGTCTACATTATGGTTTATTATGGTTGGGTGGTAGAAAGCATTAAGAACTTTGACAAAGTTTACAAAATGCTTCAAAGCGCGCTTTTAGAAATTCCGGAAAATAAACCATATCGTGGCCCCGAAGAGCTCTCAAAAGGAAATTATACTTACAAAAATAGTTTTGCTGGTGAAATCGATAATTTTTCAGGTGAGGAGTTTATTTTAGAAAATGGTCACGAGGTTTATAGAGCCAAGTATATGGGGGGACTGGTTGACCAAAGAAAGTAAATTTTACTTCTCCGTTCATTTCATTCACTCCGACCACACTGCATTTTCGCTCATCTTTAAATCATTATTCGCTCAGGTCGGACAACACAGCATATCCAGCTCACTTCATTGCATTCGTTCGCCCAAATTAGCTGGAATATGATAAAATCTGGTTGTTGCCAGCTATCTTCGGATATACTGGTACGTTATGATAATAGACAGCCATATTCACATTCCAAATGTCGGAAGAAAGAAAAAAAATCTTTTTGATATTAAAAATGAACTCTTGGACTCGATGAAAAAAAATGCAATAGATTATGCAATTGCCATTCCCATGCCCGATAACGTGCCAAGCTCCAAATGTGCATATACGAAAACTCTGGTTAAAATTATTGAAGGAGAGAAACAGTTTTTTTCAATGGGGACAATAGATGTTTTTCAAAAAATAGACGGCCAAATTAAAAAACTTGATAATTTATTAGCGGCTAAAAAATATGCGGCATTAAATTATTTCCAGGACATGATCCGTTTTATCCAATTGATGAAATATACCAACCTGTATACAAATTATGTGCGAAGCATGATTTGCCTGTCGTTGTACACACAGGAATTACCACGAGTAATACAGATTATGCAAAATATAATGATCCAAAGTACTTAGTCGAAATCACTAAAAAATACAAAAATTTAAAAATAGTTATTGCTCATTTTTTTTGGCCTAAGATGGAATATTGTTATAAGATAACCAAAGACTTGAAAAATATTTATTATGATACTTCTGCGATTGCCGATCCAGAAGTTGTTAAAGCTACCGGTGGCTGGAATAAAGTGCTCCAAGTTTTGAAAAAAACTGTTTCGAGAAAGCCAGATAGTGTAATGTTTGGCACTGACTGGCCTATGTGTCCAGTTAATAAACACATTCAGTTAATTAAAGAATTAAAAGTAGATTCAAAAATGGAGAAAAAGATTTTTTTTCTTAACGCAGTAAATTTATATAAACTAGAAATTTTGTGATGTACATCATATAACAGCGTGTATGAGGCTACGGCTTTTTACAGAAGCCTTCGCCCAAATTTGCTTTATTTTGATCCGCCAGTTGGCGGAGAGAAACAAACTTGCCCTATTTTTTTCTTTATAGTAGAATAAAAACATGAATTATAAAGGTATTATTAGCATTGAACCAGGTAAACGTGGCGGCCAGCCCACCATTCGAGGTATGCGCATCACGGTTTATGATGTTTTAAAGATGCTTGCTTCAGGAATGAGTGAAAAGAAAATCTTAAGTGACTTCCCTGAGCTTACAAAGAAAGATATTAAGGCAGTTTTATCTTATGCCTCGGAAAGAGAACATTTTTTGACCATGACAGGCCATGAAATTACTCTTAGATCAAAACATCTCGCGCAAGCTGGTTAAAGAGCTTGGAAATTTATTTCCCGGATCAAGCCACGTTTTCCTTCTTGGTTTGCGCAAAGCCTCTGACGAAGAAATTTGGAACTACGCTCGTGATAATGGTTTTATCATTGTAACCCAAGATTCTGATTTTAACGAAAGAAGCCTTGTGTATGGATACCCACCTAAAGTAATTTGGCTTCGGACCGGTAATATTTCTACGCAGAACATCAAGCGGTTGTTGAAGAAACACAGCCAAGATATTTTGTTGTTTGAAAAAGATAAAACTTTAGGCTGTTTACAAATTTATTAGTTCTTAAAGTAGAAAAAAACAAGGCAAACTTCTCATACACGCAAACGTTAAACGAAATATATTTTACTATTTAGATTTTTCAGTCAGTTTTTTAGAAATAAAAAAAGGAAACGGAAAGATTTAAAAAGGATGATATCTTAAATAAAATATGCAGATAAACCAGACTAATGACATTATAGTCCCAAAATAAGGCTTGACAAAGGTCTAATTAAGGACTACAATAGCGCCATATGAGTTCAACTCAATTAAAAGTTACTTTACCAGTGCAACTTTACGACTACGTTCAGGCCAGGACTCAACGTTTTGGCTTAACCATGTCAGCCTATTTAAAGCATCTAATTCTTGAAGACGTTAAGGATATGGAGATACCCGAGTTTACCATGAGTCAGTCAACTGAGGAAACTGCTTTAAAAGCTCTTAAAGAGTTTCGATCGGGTAAAACAAAAACCGTCCGTTCGGTTGATGATTTCGTGAACTCTTTGTGAATCTTCACTATACCAGTCATTTTAAACGCAAGCTTAAACAAACAATTAAGAAAAAACCAGCTTTAAAAAAGAAGACTACCTTACAACTGAACCTGCTTCTTAGAAACCCTAATCATCCTTCTTTAAGGCTTCATAAACTTAGGGGTAAAAGAATTAATCAGTACTCGATTTGGCTTGAATCAAACCTAAGGATCACCTTCATTAAAGAGAAACAAAACTATATCCTCACTGATATATTGGCTCACGATCAATACTAAAATTGGAGTTAATATCATTTGTCCGTTTCACAATTTCAGCTCAAAAATTCA
>Ga0307380_10005613_pt1 | contig 16627 bp, 17 predicted proteins | sample UN3MG_FD_202239 | JGI IMG/M metagenome (GOLD analysis project Ga0307380, IMG submission 202239) | Soil microbial communities from Risofladan, Vaasa, Finland - UN-3 | ecosystem: Environmental > Terrestrial > Soil > Coastal area > Acid sulfate soil | place: Finland: Risofladan, Vaasa | collected...
TCATACAAAAAAGGCTATGAATCTCACAAAACAGTTCAAAAGAATGTGAAATAATGTTTGTTTGTAGAAAATGTGGAAAAGAAGTAAAAGAAGAGAAGAAATCTCATGAATACCATTTAGACCACCGAAGGGGGAAAATATCAAGTGATAAGATTTGTTCTGAATGTAATTAGGGAATTAAATTCCGAGAAAATTAAAGTTGCACATGTAAAAGTAGATCCTTAAAATTCAGATATGTATTTAATGGAAAAAAGACGATTAGATGTTATGAGCGCAGTTATAGGCCAAAAGTCACCCAGCCTAGGAGTATCTGAGTGGGTTCAAGGTGCACCAACCAGCCTAGATCAGGAAAAAGACAAGATTGTACTCGTAGAGGTGTTTCAGGTAAATTGTCCAGGATGTTTTATGCATGCAATTCCAGAGGCAATAGAAATTTACAACAAATACAAAGATGACGGAGTCAGAGTTTTAGGAATTGCTACAGCTTTTGAGGATTTTGATAAAAATACACTAGAAAATTTGAAAATGCTTGCAGAAACTGGCGAGGTAATTGGAGAGACAAAAAAAGCACTTTCATCATATGGACAGTTGCAAGAAGGAGACAAATTGCCTTTTAAGATCCCATTTCCCATAGGAATGGACAACCTAACCAAAGTTAACGGAGAGATAACCCACGATCAAATTATGAAATTTATCTATCCCCAGATTCCAGAGTTTGATTCACAACCCGAAGATTATAGAAATCAAATAATTCAAAGAGTAAAGGATCATTTTAAATCAAGAGAATATACGCCAGAGACTTTTGAGAAATTTTCACTACAGGGTACGCCATCAACCATTCTTGTTGACAGAAAAGGGATTCTAAGAGATGTGTCCTTTGGTCAAACGGGACATCTGGACTCTATGATTCAAAAGTTAATTGCAGAAGGATAATCTCAAGGAAAAGTATCAATATTTTTTTATCTAGTTATTAGATCAAGAAAAACCTAAAATTATTTTCAAATTATAATATGAGTAATAAAAATAGATATAAAATTATTTTCGAGGAGTTTTGGAGTTCTTTTTTTTAAAGGTGGTTTCTTTAACTTTTGTAGGTCTTTTGGGAGTTTTTTCTAATAGAGTAATTGCTTTTTTATTAGATAACAACCATGCTTTGAACATTTGCTCAAAAACTCCATCTAATTTGCTATTATTCGAACGACCAATCTGTATTTTGTAATTTTGCCAGGCTTGAATAATGGATGTATTATTTTTCTTGAGAAAAGATAGTGCTTCTTTTTTTCCCAACAAACGATTTCATTAGCACCTAGTATTTTATGTTTTAAGGTAAGATAATCTAGATTGAATCTATCGAAAAATTATGATTGCAAATGATAACGCAACGATTATGCAAAAGCCTCCAATCAGCGCAATTTTATCATTAGTCACAAGTAGTGATGAATTGTTTAAAATAAAAACAACCCTCATCTCAAAATACCAGAAGAGCAGTATTAAAAATAATTAAAATTTAAAAACTAGTGTAAACAGCGAGGTATTTTTTTAACAATATGTGAAATTGATACTCGTCCTGGTCCTGCAACTATAATCACCAATACCCCTGAAAGAAGAATCAAATCAAGTTCGTATCCACCTTGGCCGGTAAGATTAGAAGCCCCCCTAACCAAGAAAATGGCACCTAGCATGTCAATTGCCAGAATTGAGGCCGAAATTCTGCTCAAAACTCCAATAATTATAACAGTTCCTCCGACAGTTTCAGCTAGTGCAATTGGGATCTGCATTTCGGCAGGTAAACCAACTTGTTCTGTCAAAAATCCCACAAACCCTGGATTGAATTTTCCAACACCATGCGCAATGAAAAGTACTCCAATTACAGTACGTAAACCCATAAATGCAATATCATGAAGTTTATTTTCACGAAAATTAGCTTCAGTCAATTTATTATTTTACATATTTTAAAAAATAAAAGCCAAGGGGGTGGACTAGGAAGAACTATTACATAGTTTTGTTTAACCTTGTTTCAATTTTTGTATTTTCCAAAAAATAATAGAATTCAAAAAAAATATTTCCAAAAAGATTCAAAGGCTAAACAATAAAGACATTACCGAATAGTAAACAATCACACTTGCTGCAATAACAATAACCCCAATTGTGGATTTTTTCATCTTTTGCTAACTCTCATTACAATAAGGGCGGGGGCCACAAAATACATTCCTAAATTTAAAACAATAACACTAGAACCATAGACTATAATGTTAAACTCTGAATTCATATCCACATTATTCAAAAGGGAAAAGGAGAGTAGTAAAGGAGTAATTCCAATTTTTACGGCTTCCTTGAACAATGGGTATTCTCGTTCCATATCCGCAACCTGTGGGCTAAAAGAATAATAGAAATTATTAAAAGAAGTCATAAAACCTGCACCTGATCTAGTTTGCAATATTTTATTATCTCTTAGTTCTCGTAATTGTTGTACTTGAGGTGCAAGCTCAGAATCAAAGGTTGCAGTGGCAATTAGACAACCACCCCCTCCTGATGAAATATTTTCTTCGCCAGATGTAACATTATTATCAGATACAATCACTTCGTCGAGATCTAGATAGTTTGTAGCAATCACATCTACTTTGTTATTTCCAGAGCCTGTAAAGTTGAGTGTGATAAAAGCAATTTTAGCATTTGATTTAATTTTTGGGTAATGTTCCTGATCATTTAGATAAAAAGTAAAATTTCCGCTCAGTAAATTCCGAGGTATTATAATTTCACCTAAATTATTTTCAAGACTGCTAACTAGATGAAACGTTAATTGTTTTTTATTTTTATCAAATTCTACTTCTTGGACATCAAAATTAGCAGTAACTATAACTTCAAATAAATGCCCCCCAGTTTCTATATCGAATCGGTTTACAAGACCCGTAGCATCAGAAATAGCACCAAAGGCTGGAGTAAACACCAAGAGCAATAAGGATGGAAGTAATAATTTAAAGTTCAATTTTAGACAGCTGGCGGACCGACTCTATTTCTTAATTCTTTATCCTGAACGATTCTTGGGTGTTGAGGATCAGCTAGGATTGTTTCAAACCAATAATGTATTCCATCTTTGTAAACAAAGTATGAACCCAAAAGTTTCATGTTTGGATATCTTTCAAGCACCCTTCTATCAGCTACTGTTTTCATGCTGTCATCAGCCTTGATACGAGTAACACCAAGATGTTTCGGTCGTCTTCCACCCCTTGGTCTTTGCTTTCTCATACCACCAGTTCCAACCCTCATTCTCACTACAATAATTCCTTGTTTTGCCTTGTAGCCTAATCGTCTTGCTCTTTGAATTCGACTTGGTTTATCGATTCTAATTATTGCGTTTTGTTTACGCCAACCAATGACTCGATCACGGATATCTGTAGAATTTTCATTCCAAAGTTTTATCCACACCTTATCTTGCAAAGTAGGCATATGGGCACTAATAAAATCCCCTTTAATAACTGAATATCCAAGCCTTTAGGACCGTATTTCTAGACAGTTAATCAAGGCAAAAATAGCCACTATTAACTGAAATGGAACCGACGAATCTAGAAGATAATAATCATTTTAAAATTCTCTAAGAGCGGGTTACTAGCCTCACTCAAAGAGTCGCGTCCGCAGAAAACTCGATAATCAAAATATAAAATTCTCATTAAAAAGGATTCCTAAGAAATTCTTCCAGTTTTTATTACCAAACAAAAATATTTTTCAATGTGAAAACGGTTTTTTTAATCCTAGGACTTTTTACAATATTATTTATCGTCTTTCCAAATGCATCAGCGGTACCATCAATCCAGATACTATTAGATCAGACAACTTTTAGCTATGGCGAAAAGTTAGTCTACACAATAGATGTAAGCGAAATCACCGGAGATCTTGCAATCATCCACATAAGAGATGACACAGGTAAAGGAAGTAGTGCTATACCCATTGAAATCTCAAAATTAAAAACCGAGGTTCCCTCACCATTCCCATTTGAAAAACAAGTATTCCCAGAAGGGAGATACTTTATTGACTTGCAATATTCAGGTGCAGAGTATACGACAGAATTTAATTTAATTGATTCTGGGGATATTGTAATCCCATATTACACTAAAGATATTGCAATTGGTTGGATAAATAACGAGATATCTGGAGGGATTTTGATGGATGCAATACAAAAAACAGTTGAAACTGATATTATCAATTTTCCCTATCTGATTGATAAAGAAAACTTAGACAAGGTATTCATTCCAGAGTGGGTTAAAACTATTACAATTTGGTGGCTAGATGAAAAAATTTCCGATGAGACACTTGCAAATGCATTTCAGTATTTAATTGATAAAAAAATTATTTCAATTTAGAAATATGGATAAATATTCTATTATCACCTTGATTTCAATAATTGTAATAATTGGTTCAGTATCATATGGTGTTTGGGGTATTTATTCAGTTGAACAATTACAGCTAAGAACACCAAATACTGAATTTCGTTATTTTGAAATGGCAAATTACGAAACAATGGAAATGTGTAATCCAATGTCATTTTTTACTAGTTTTGATGCCTTGAGAATTGAGGCATATTATACAAATGACCTTAAAGGAGTTTTTGAGATTGGATCAACCACAATCAACCCAAACACCTCTAAAGTTATAGACATTCAATTCTCCTCAGAGAATTTTGCAGAATCACAATATCTATTCATGCATATGGATGGACAATTTGAGGACGAACTACCTATTAGATTAGACCCAAGTAAAATGATAATGGTAACAAATTTTGAAACAAAAATAATAGGAATAATACCCTACCAGAGTACAATTACACAGTCTGGTTTGGAGTTTACAAAAATGATGAATGAAGACTCGAGATGTGAAGAGTCCGATTAAGATGATTTGCTTGCTTTAGATATTATGCCAAGCACTACACCAATTATTCCAGCAATAACAAAGGCTGCAACAAAACCATAAATTAATTCTCTTCCGAGTGTTTTTGGAATTGAAGTAGATGATCCCGATTTAGCAATACATACTCCATCCTTTAGAATAGCACCTGTACCGCATCTTTCATCTAATATACAAACACCATTCTTTAGAATTGTTCCCGAACCACATTCAGTTTTTGGTCTATCTTCAACTTTGACATCCTCCTTTGGTATAGGGGTAGGGTCGGATGTTGGTTCTGGTGTTAGTTCTGGTGTTGGTTCTGGTGTTGGTTCTGGCGTTGGTTCTGGTGTTGGTTCTGGATTCCCAAATACAGAGCCAATAATTTCAACTTCATCTGTTCCTGAAGGAAGCGTAATGCTCAAGGTTCGAGTTTTTGCAGTAGTTATGGTTTCAAAATAATTAGGTTCATCTCCATCGGCTAAAACAATAAAGGCATCATCTTCTCCCTGGTAAAGTGAATCAAAGAAACTTCTCTCAAAGGTAATATCTAAAACTCCAGGAGAATCTCCCACATTCACACTAAAAATTAATGAAACAAAATCCAAGTCGGGTTCAGTTCCAGAAATAGATACCCCATCTCCAAAATATTCAATATCAAATGAATTTCCTTCAATAGTTACAGTTGCAGCGTCTCCATAAACTGAATTTGTTAATGAAGAGACAAAAATTAATCCAAGTGAAATTATTAAAATATAATTAAGATTAGGGATACCTCCCCGTATTTTGTGCTCCAAGTTAGTCATCCCTAGATATTTCAACAACAATTTTACCTAAAATAGGTGTTAAAAAGAAGAAGACGAGATTTAATCACGTATCAGTCAAGCTTTTTTAGTTATTATTTGATGCAATCTAAAGAGATTTTTGACTCAAATTACACCTCGGAGAATCTGAATGATTTTTTCTCCAATTACATTTGCTGCAAGCGATTGTGCCTCTTTGGTTTGAGCACCGATGTGAGGAGTAAGAATGACATTATCTAATTCTGCTAATTTATTTCCAGTTGCAGGTTCTTTTTCAAAAACATCTAATGCTGCACCACCCAAGTTTCCATTTTTTATTGCCTCGTAGAGTGCATCTTCATCTATTACACCGCCTCTAGAAGTGTTGATGATTTTTGCAGTTTTTTTCATTATTGATAATTTTTGAGAATTAATTAAGTGATATGTTGAATCTAAAAGAGGAACATGAATTGACACAAAATCAGAACTTTGTAAAAGAGTGTCTAGATCAGCTTTCATCAATCCGACTTCTTTTGAAAATTCTTCATCAATAGGGACAACATCATAGCCAATAATATTCATGTTTAATGCCTTGGCAAGTCTTCCCAATTTTTTTCCAATATTCCCCAAACCAACAATTCCCAAATATTTTCCACGAAGTTCCGTTCCTTTCAATTCTTTTTTTAGCCATTTGCCATCTCGTATTGCTCTATCACCTCTTGTAGTTTGACGAGCTAAAGACAACATTAGTCCTAAAACCAATTCTGCAACTGCATTCATCGCACCTTCTACTGCATTAATTACGCGAATGTTTTTAGCTTTAGCTGCTTCTTGATCAACATTATCAAGCCCAACACCAACACGCGCTATAATTTTACAATTTTCTGCCTTTTCAATAATTTCTTTAGTTATTGTAGTTCTACTTCTAACAATCACAATATTGAAGGTAGATATTTTTTCTTTGATTTGCTCAGGGGTAATTGTTGGTTCATAAGAAACTTTCAGACCATTATCTTCTAAAATTTTATTTAAAACTGGATCGACTTCATCACAAATTAAAACTGAATCTTCAAACCCCATGAGATTCTAAATTATCAACTGAATATATTTCATTAAAAGAACATGTGGGAATCAAAGTAAAGACAAATTATTAGCCTATTTTAGCCTCAAGAAGCACCAAAATTTTGAAAAAATAAATTAAACAATAATGATTTTATTTTCTATTAGAAATGATATTCCTTTAAGAAATTCATTTTCATCAATTTGTCCTACAGCCCACAACTTTGCAGTATTTTTAATCCACATAGGTACAGTTTGATCTGTTGATGATGAAATATCAGTAGCATATGTAATGTAGATGATTTTTTCTTTGATTAAAAATTCGATACCGTTTAAAAATTCTGAATCACTAATCAATCCATCAGACCACCAATTGGCATTATTTTTAATCCAATTCGGTACTTTTTGAAATAGTGATTCAGGATATCCCAGTATTTCAAAAATAGATTTTGTTGGAAATTGAGAATCAACCCAATCACGATATTGTTCTTCCGTGTTGTATCGATTGACATAGTACCAGGCTGAATTTTCATTATCAGGAAATCCCTCTACATGTGTTGGGGTATAACCAACAACTTCAAAAATAGAGAAATCCTCAAAAGTTGAATCAAACCAATCTCGATATGCATTTTCGTTAAAGTATCTGTCAAAATAATAATTTGGGGATTTTGTAGGATCTGGAAAATCATTCACTATTAATTTTGGATCCCGTTTAAATTTTTCATCTTTGGAATTAAGTGGAATGGTTTGAGATTTTGTTGTATTTTGATTTGATTCTGAGGGAGGTATTGATTCATCGGCGGGGATTTCAGATGTTCTAAAACTAAATTGTTTTTCAAAAACTTGTTCATTGTAAACTAGTTTTATCGAATACCATCCATCTTCACCCCATTTTGGTCCTTGGGCTTTATATGATTTAGAAAATACCCCATCATTTTGAGGGAAAAATTGGTCAATCACTACAATATCAGATTGAAAAGGACTAACGATTTGGAGTCCAATAAAATTCCCATCTACAAAAGATACTTTTCCTGAAATTATTATCTCATCACCAAAAATATAATTTGATTTATCAGTTGAGATTGTATCAGCGTAAACAGATGAGAAAAAACTACCCATCATAAACAAAAAAAATAATGAAAAAACTAGATACTTCACTTAATATCAATTTTCTACAAGTCAAATATACCTTTTTTTAAATGCATTCAAAAGTTATCTTAAAAAGATGATTCAAGATAGATCTTGAAAATATATGCAAATTCATTTGACTTAATTAAAAATAAAAAGAAAAAGAAGTTAAATTATCAAGAAAGCATTTCTGCTACTACAGGAATTACTTCCCATAAGGCAATCATGCCATTTTCTTGCATTTCAGAAGCTACTTCGTCAGTGTACAAACCGTGAATATTGATTGCAGGATGTGCAATACTGTTCTTACCCATTGGTGGTACAGCATCACTTGGGTTACCTAATGCGTAAGCATAGGATGCCACTGGGGCCTCAATTACACCTTTTTCGACTAGAACTGGGTTCAAGCCAAATGGATCACCTGCTACAAAGACTGTAGCGGCACCAGTGTAAATTGCTGCATAGTCGTGATTTACTGCTGCGTATGCACCTGGTTCGTCAAAGACTATATCGACAATCATGTTTTGTGAGCCACCGAGTAACCATGTTTCAGTCGCTGCGGATTGTACTCTGTTACCTTGAGTAACTCTGTCCAATATTTCTCCTACAATGTGGAAGAATAGTGGCTCATTACCGTGGTTTTCAACAAAGAGTCTCACATGTTGACCATTTTCAACAAACAAGAGTTGTGATTGGTATTGCTTGAGTTCAAGTCCATTCCATGGTTGTGCAACAAAGATGTTTTTGTTGGTATCACCGTTTACAAGCAAGTTATGAGCCATGTTTGGTACATAACCAAATTGCATTCCGTTAACAACTGATGCAGTGTTGTGATGCATGAACATTGCTCCTGCATCATAATTGCCTTCAGGTGTAAGGTACAATTGATTGTATTGGAGTTGGAACTCTAATGCATCAGCTTCATAGAATTGTCTATCAAGCTTTCCGCTACCACTTGTTTTCTCTACCATTAATTTTTTGTATCCGTTGGCTGGATCAACAATTGCAATTCCGTACATGCCGGAAAGTACGTGTTGGTCCATACCAATTAGTTTAACACCAGAACAATGGTATTTGAAAACACCTGCAGCTTCTGCTATGTAGCAGAATTGAGAAGTTTCACCCGGATTTACGGATTCAAAAGCTCCTGATGATATTTGTGATGCATGCATGTCGTTACCGTGACCAGTAACTTCATCTGCTGGAATGGTTAATGTCATCTTTACAACGTCACCTTGTGTAACTCTTAGTGTTGGTCCTGGGACTTGTCCACTAAAGGTCATGGCACTGTAAGTTTTTCCACCCATTATAGGTAGATCAACACTGTAACCTTCCAAATTGAACTCTACGACTTTTCGTCCAGAGTCGCCTAATGCACCACAATCAGTCTCTGCAAATGCTTGTGGCATTACAAGCTCTAAACCGCCCATTTGGTGGATTTGCTCTAATACATCAACATTTAGTTTTGATGCATCAAGAGATTGTCCAGCAATCTGGGTTTGTGTGTATGTGCTTCCGAATAAGGTTGCTCCCATTACAGCTACTGCTGCAAAAGTAAAGAGCATACTTGTACGCTTATTCATTAAGCACCGTGACTAGGGATTCCTATATAATAATTGGCATTACAAAGATTATGTGAACTTAAGAATAATTCTGAAAAAGAATGAATAATGGGGAAAAAGGAGGTTTATTGATTTGAAATATAGATTAGATGAAGATTCTTTGGGAAAAGTGAAAATTCCTTCTGATGCATATTATGGTGCCTTTACCGGAAGAGCAATTCAGCAATACAAGGTAACAGGGCACGGGGCACATGAAAATTTGACAAAATCCTTTGTAATGATAAAGAGATCAGCAGCAGTTGCAAACATGAAAACAAGGGCAATTGACATCAAACGTGGAAAAGCAATAGTTGCAGCATGTGATAAAATACTATCCGGAAAATATCTAGATCAGTTTGTAGTGGATATGATAAATTCTGGAGCAGGAACTGCATTTAACATGAACTCTAATGAAGTGATTTCAAATGTGGCCCTAGAAATACTCCACAAGAAAAAAGGGGAATATTTGCACTTACATCCAAATGATCATGTAAACATGTCTCAATCAAGTAACGATACATATCCTACTGCAATGCATGTGGCAATTCTAATGAATCTCAAAGACACCATTCCTGCCATTGATAAATTAATTAAATCATTAACAAGAAAATCAACGCAATTTTCATCCTTTAAAAAAATTGGAAGGACCCACTTGATGGATGCACTTCCAGTTACCCTTGGAGACGAGTTTGCAGCCTATGCCACAGCAATTACTAGAGCCAAAAATTCAATCGTTACGGCTCAAAAAGAGTTGCAGAGTGTTGCGCTAGGCGGCACAGCCGTTGGAACAGGTGCAAACACTCCCAGAGGATACAGAAAAATTGTAATATCCGAGCTTGCGAAAATTTCAAGACTTCCAATAAAACCTGAAAAAGATACGCAGTTTGCTTTGCAGAGTAGATTCGCCGTATCAAATTTATCAGGATCCTTGCGTAACTTGGCCCTTGAGATAAACAAAATTGCAAATGATATTAGATTAATGGCCTCAGGTCCCATTGCGGGATTAGCAGAGTTGGGAATACCAGCGGTTCATGCAGGATCATCAATAATGCCTGGAAAGGTAAATCCATCATTAGCAGAATGCATGAATATGATTTGCTTTAACATTATAGGAAACGATACATCTGTCTCAAATGCAGTTCAAGCAGGTCAGTTTGAGCTAAATGTAATGTTGCCTGGAATGTTAAAGTGCATATTGGAATCTACTGATATGTTAAAAAATTTCTTACCGATATTTTCTGCCAATCTAATTGATGGCTTAACTGCAAATAGAGAAAAACTGAAAGAAAACATTGAAAATAGTCCGGTAATCGTTACACTTCTTACACCAAAGATTGGATATCTGAAATCTGCAGAATTGTTCAAAGAATCTCTAAAAACAGGGAAAACAATTAGAGAATTAGTAGTATCAAAGAAACTTATGAGTAACAAAGAAATCGATTCCTTGTTTGGATAAACCATGGCAAAGATCTTTGTAGAAGCATACGGATGTGCGGCTAGTTTTTCAGACTCTGAAATGATTTCAGGATTAATTGTAAACGGAGGTCACACCCTTGTTGATAATTCTTCAGAGTCTGACTTGAACATTGTAGTTACTTGTTCTGTAAAGGATTCAACCGCAAATAAGATGATGCACAGAATAAAATCCCTAAAAACAAAACCACTGGTGGTTGCAGGTTGCCTTCCAAAAGCTGAAAGAGCAACTGTTGAAAAATTTTCAGAGAATGCAAGTATGCTAGGACCTAATTCTTTAGGCAAGACATTACAGGTAATTGAATCTACATTAAATGGAACAAGAAGAATTGCTTTGGAAGACACTGATCTATCAAAAGTAGGTCTCCCAAAGATAAGATTGAACCCAGTTGTTGGGATAGTAGAAATTGCTAGTGGTTGCATGAGTGAGTGCACCTTCTGCCAAACTAAATTATCCAAAGGAGATTTGACAAGTTACAGAATGGGAGATATTGTAAGACAAATTGAAACTGAAATCAATGATGGGTGTAAAGAAGTATGGTTAACATCAACAGATAATGGATGTTACGGCTTTGATATCAACACAGACTTACCAACCCTTATTGACACAGTTGTAGATATTCCTCACGACTTTAAGGTTCGAGTAGGAATGATGAATCCTATGTACATGGTAAGAATAAGAGATAATTTGATAAAATCATTCGATAGTGATAAAATTTACAAATTTCTTCACATTCCAGTGCAGAGTGGAAGCAACAAAGTACTAAACGATATGAAAAGAGGACACACAGTTGAAACCTTTAGAGATGTTGTCAAAAAAGTGAGAGACCGATTCCCTAATTTTACCATTACAACTGATATCATAGTAGGTTTTCCATCTGAAACCCTAGAAGATTTTGAGATGACAAAAAAACTTCTACTAGAGACAAGACCCGATCTAGTCAATCTTTCCAAGTATAGTGCACGACCTGGAACTGAAGCGGCGGAATGGGAGCAAATTGATGCTTCGGAAGTAAAAAAGAGAAGTAAGGAAATTTTTGAAATGATTAATCAAATTTCACTTGAGAATAATCAAAAATGGATCGGTTGGAGCGGAGAAGTTCTTTTTGACGAGAAAACAGAAGATGGAATCAAAGGGCGAAACTTTGCCTACAAATCGATTTTTGTAGATGAGAGTGTTGTCCTAGGGCAAACTCATACTGTAGAGATTACTGACATTACCAGACACAGTCTTGTTGGGAAGATCGTAAGCTAAATTGTTTTGATATATGTTTTATGTGTAAAACAGACATAAAACAAACCAACTCTATCAAGGATTTTATTTTTAATGTTCACCTTGAGAGTTCCCAGATAGTTATTCTAAGTATAGAGTCAATTTAGGCACCATGATTTATTTTTTATAGAATTCTAAATTTTAGCTAATCTACCTTAGTATCTCTTTTCTTAATAGTTTCTTTTTTCCTGGAAATTTAATTATGGACTGTCGTTCATATGTCTATAATTGTAATGACATCTCTCATTACAAAACCAATCAAGTCCAGCTAAATATTCTACATGATCAGACTTGCCACAAAATGTGCATTTTGTGGAATGTTTTATCCTCTTCTCATTGGTCATAATGTTTATTTCTTTTAATGTTTTTATTTTCTTCTATTCTCGTACTTCCTTAGTTAGTTTAGCTAATCCACCTTAGCTCGAAAACCATTCCCAAAAAATAATTTCAAATTAATAATGGTTTAGAAAAATTATGCCGTTATTCAGACCCACGCATTGTAACTTGATTTCCTGCAGAATGATGTATTCCAATGACTGCTCCCGGATGAGCAGTAATAACCATCAAAGTTTCACATGAGAGGCAGAGAAGTGATGGAACATAATCAGCATTTTTTTCAGAGGGTCCAGTAGTAGCTAAAACTGCGTCTTTTTTAAAGTCTAATTTACCACAATTCACGCAAGTAGAAGGTCTCTGTGATACATGTTTTATTTTATTGACGTAATAATGAACCACGATAGTAATCATTCCAGGTAATAATTTTTAAATTATCTGTTTTTGAATATTTCACCCTTCCCAAAAAATAATTTCAAATTATGACCAAAACCTAAATTTTAGATGTATGGTTTAGATCTAAATAGTTCAAAAAGTTTTAGCGATCAAGAACCCATAATATTAGATAGTTGAGGATTTATTTTAATACACATTTCCTATTCCTAAGCTAAATATTTTAGATCTGAAATTTGATTAAAAAAACGTAAGAAGGTTTTTTATCTAAATCATAGAATATCACATAGAATGAGTTTTCAAGTCAAAGAACCGATCTTAATAATAGGATTAGGAGGAGCAGGCTCGAAACTAGCAATACAAGCAAAAGAAACTCTAAATTCAGATTGCCTTGTTATTAGCAATGATCAAAAAGATCTACAAGTAGACTGTCAAAAAATAACTGTTTCAACTGGTTCAATTATCAATCCATCAACTCAATTGATTAGAGGTTCAACTTACAAAGTTTCTGAAGAAATAAAATCAGTAATATCAAATTATTCAACAGTTATTCTCATGACCAATTTAGCCGGAAAATCAGGAGCAGCCATATCTCCAGTTGTCTCTGAAATATGCAGAGAATCAGAGGTGGGATTAATTTCCTTTGCCATTATGCCCTTCAAATATGAAAAGGACAGAATTTTCAATTCAGGTGTAACTCTAAAAAGACTCAAAGCAGATTCAGATTGCACAGTAGTTTTGGATAATGATTCTCTTCTTGAGAGTAACCCAGACCTCAATCCTAAAACATGTTATAATATTGCCAATTCTGCAATAATTAATGTAGTAAACTCACTCAACTCCTCTGAAATATCAACAGAAACAAACATCCTAACGTCTAGCAAAGAAGGACAAAATATTGAAGATTCTTTAAGAGACTCACTAAAAATGCTCTACAGTTCTACATCATCAAATTCCGTTAAACGAGCCATTCTATATGTAGAAGGTGGAGAAAATATCCCTGTGGGAGTATTAAATTCAATTTCAACCATGACAAACGGAATTCTGAATGAAAATAATTCTCAAATCGACTTGAGAGCATCAACTTCAAAGGATTCAAAGATTGTAATGCTATCCTCAGTTCAAGGAATGATCAAGTTTGATAACTATGATCCTTTAGGAGTTATCCCACAGGAAGATACTCTTGACTGGTCAACTCCTGATTGTAGTATTGAATGTAAACTTGATTTGTATCAATTAGAATAAAATTATTTGTTATTTATAAAACTAAAAATCATTTTTACTTTGTTTTTTTAGCTGGTGTTTCTTTAGCTGGTGTTTCTTTAGCTGGTGTTTCTTTAGCTGGTGTTTCTTTAGCTGGTGTTTCTTTAGCTGGTGTTTCTTTAGCTGGTGTTTCTTTAGCTGGTGTTTCTTTAGCTGGTGTTTCTTTAGCTGTGTCTATTTTTGTTTCAACTTTCTTTGTATCTTTTTCAGAGGTAATTTCAGTTTCTGCATCCTCGTCAAATCTTGAAACTAAAACATAACCTTCATCGGTTTTATTCATTCTAACTCTAATTTTTCTTGGAGGACTCTTTGCACCCCTTGCCCAAACGAAGCGAGCAAGATCTTCTTCAATTTTTATATTTTCAACCTTCATGTGATGACGAGTGAATTCTTTAATCATGTTAATTACTCGCGTAGCACGGTGAGTATCAACTGAAAGTAAGGCTTTGCCTAAATTGATAGTGTATACTCGTTCTAAATCCAGAGACAACTATCCAACCTCCACATCGGTAGATCTCCAAGCTCTACGTTTAGGATTAGTTCGAACGGTTCTCTTTGTTCTAAGAATAATCCAAGCTGGCACAGCTGATGTCTGTCTTGTCTTTTTCAACAGGCGGATTTTCCTTGGAGACGACTTGCGTGCAGCCATAGATTTTGAATCCCGAAAAGCTCTTTTTAAATGAATCTCAGAATTGATAGCAATCTACTATTTGTTTTAAGACTCTGGCAGAAGCTCCCCAGACAATTTTACCTTGGAATTCAAATGTAAACATTTCTTGAATTAGATTGTGTAAAGGATCAGGATCATTTGCCATTGTTTTCAAGAATGGTTCTAGTGGGATATGAAAAATTTCTTCAACTTCAGCATTTGCAGATAAGGGAGGAATCTCATCAATTACTGAAACAAACGGCAATATGGTAAAACCAGAATTAAGCGTGATTACAGGATCCAGTTGACCAATTATCTGATTCGCTCTAAGACCCAAACCAATTTCTTCTTGCGTTTCCCGTATAGCAGTTTCCAAAAGATTCGAATCCGTGGATTCTAGTTTCCCTCCAGGGAATGAAATTTCGCCTGCATGAAACTTCATGTGTTTTGGTTTTTCAGTCATTATAACAACAGGAGGTTTACCATAAATAACAACAAGAACTGACGCAAGTTTATTTTTACCAAAGTCCTCCAAGACAGGATTAATTTCACTAGTAAGAATCGATCGTAAATTATCAAGAAGCATGATTTTCTTTTCCTACTATTCCATATTGGTTTTATTGTTCAAAGGTTTTAACCAAGGTTTCAAGATATCTTCGTATGACAATCAGATACGAGGCCAATCCACCAAAAATTATTCCAGGTCAAGATTTAGAAGAATCAATCTCAAAATTTATTAATAAAATAAAATTGATTTCAAAAAAATGTGATTCTGTTCATCTCACAGAAAATGTGTTAGGCTACACTAGGGTGTCTCCAATCAAAGTAGGAAAAATAATTAGAAAGGAAATTCCCAATCTCCCTTTAACCGTTAGTCTCAGGGTTAGAGACAAGAACCAAAAAGAAATCGAAGATTTTGTGCAAGAGGCAATTTCATCTGGATTTTCTGGAATTTTAGTTCTAATGGGTGATCCCCCACAAACGGGACAAAAAGATTCAGGGTTATTTCCAAGTCAAGTAGTAAAAATGTTGAAAGAAAAGAAGATTGATTTAAAAATTGATTTGTATCTTTCAATATCAAATCAACCCAATTTTTCAAAGATAAAGAAAAAACTAGCTGCAAATCCAAAAGGATTCATGACACAAGTTATCCAAACTGTTGAACAAGTTCAAATTCTTGTTGATAATCTTAAAGGATATTTGATAATTCCAATTGTTTTGTATCCATCAGAAAAAAATGAAGCATCAGCAAAATTTTTGAATTTAGATCTGGCAAAATATAGCAAAAATTTTCCTGACTTTTTAGATCAAGTGCATAAGATTGCAGGTGATGTGTTAATTACATCCCCAAGCGATTTTTCAGGTTTAGACAAATTTTTAGAAGATAATCGTGTTTAAAGTACAAAGTATTCTGCATCAGGATGATGAACAACAATTGCAGCAGTTGATTGCTCAGGTATTATTTGTCCAGATTCAGTCAAAGTCATTCCATATTTGTCAGGAGATAAAAGTTTCCACACGAGATGATGTTGTCCTACATCTGGACAGCTAGGATAGCCCCAGCTGTAACGAAGACATCCCTTTCCCTGAATTGACAGATCCGATTTTATTTTTTTATTTACCCAAGCAGCCATTCCTTCGGCAAATTCAACTGCCAGTCCATGCAAGTAATACGCATCAGTATACTTGTCTTCTTGGTTCCACCGCTCAATAATATCAGCTACTTTGTTGCCTACGGTCACTGCTTGAAATGCAACAATGTCATCTTTTCCAAAATAATCTGCAAGGCAAAGAT
>Ga0307380_10005614_pt1 | contig 16627 bp, 13 predicted proteins | sample UN3MG_FD_202239 | JGI IMG/M metagenome (GOLD analysis project Ga0307380, IMG submission 202239) | Soil microbial communities from Risofladan, Vaasa, Finland - UN-3 | ecosystem: Environmental > Terrestrial > Soil > Coastal area > Acid sulfate soil | place: Finland: Risofladan, Vaasa | collected...
TCCGGTACGGCGAGATCGCCGGTGAGGACTGCCCCGTCTGACGCCTCGAAGTCGATGGTGTGCTGCGTGATGTCCGGAGATCCGCCCATGAGATCCGACGGTACCCTGGGCGCGATGGCGGTCGTCGACGACAAGCTCCCGATCAAGATGCTCAACGACCGAGTGCTCGTGCGCATCTCCGACAAGGCCGGCGAACGCAAGTCGTCCGGCGGCATCGTCATTCCGGCCACCGCGCAGGTGTCCAAGCGCTTGATCTGGGCCACCGTGGTCGCCCAGGGTCAGAACGTGCGCTCGTGCGAAATCGGCGACAAGGTGCTCTTCAGCCCCGAGGATCGCTACGAAGTCGAAGTGCAGGGCGAGGACTACGTGATGCTGCGCGAACGCGAGCTGCACGCAGTGGCCGCCGAGCGCATCGAGGCCTCGACCGGGCTCTACCTCTGACGAGACTTCGGTCTGATGTGTCGGCGACGCCGACAACTCAGCCGAGTTCGTAGCCGCCGCGCACGGTGACGGTGACGCCGATGCGGTCCTTCGAGTACGTCGAACTCGAAAGCGTGTCGAGGCCGAGCCACGCCACCAATCGGTCCTGATCGGCGGGCTTCAGGCGAGTGCACCCCTTGCTCTGCGGGCTGGTCGGCACGTTGTTCGCACCGTGGATCGCCTGGCCGTTGTCGAAGTAGAGCGGCTTGTACATGTTGCCGTTGAGCGGGTTGTCCTCCGGCACCGGGTAGATCGACGACTCGTGCCAGCCGCCGTTGTTCAACGCCGGGTTGAATCGGAAGGCACGGGTTCGCTCTTGCAGGCGTGTCTCGTAGCCCGCTTCGCCGGTCGAGGTCGGGAACACGTTGACCAGACGATCGGAACCCTCACCCGTGAGCAGGATCTGGCAGGTGAGGTCGATGAACACCCATCGGCCGTCGGTGGCGACGTTCGGAGGAATCGGCAGCGTGGCGGTCGCCAGGAGGAGCACTTCTTCGTCGCTTCCCGGGGCCATGTCGGAGCGGTTGACGGGCAGCCCGAGTGCCAGTCGGCTCGCGCACAGCGCACGCCGGGTGACCGGGCCCGACACGCCGTCGACCGGCATCTCGGGGAAGCCGTAGGGGACCAACAGTTCGTTGAGCTTGGTCTGCTGCGCGGTCACTGCTGCCAACGTCTCGACGGCGACGATCGCCGCGTTGCGTTCGAGCCGTTGCTCGCCGCTGATGTCGTCGAGACCGTTGTCGATGCAGACGTCGAGGAGTTGATCCGGAACGATCAGCTCGTCGGGCAGTGCGTTCTCGGCCTGGAGCGATGCGATCGTGACGATTTCGTCAGCGCGGGAGGCAGCGACGCCGCCGAGCGAATCGCCTGGCTCGACCTGCACGACGCACGCGGGGTCGAAGACGTCGAGCGGCGGTTCGGTGGTGGTCGTGGTGGTCGACGTTGTCGACGAACTCGATGATGAGGTCGTGGGATCGGGGGTGGCGACGGTGGTCGCCGGGACCGTCGTGGCGATGCCAACGAGGTCGGATCCGCCGCTGCTGGGTTCGACGGCAGCGACTTGGCTGCACGCTGACGCCAGCAGACAACCACCGATCAGCCAGGCACTCCGGTTCGCACGCACGGCCGACAACCTACAAATGGCCGCTGCGAAGGAGAACCTGTTTCGCGGCTGTTCACCGAGAACGCACGCGGTTCGCACGGCGTGCAAACTCTAGGCTGACCCGATGCCCGAGGGGACCACGATCGACGCGACCGGCGAGCAACTGGCGGGAATCAAGTACGACGAGCGCGGCCTGGTGGCGGCGATCGCGCAGGACGTCGACAGCGGCGACATCCTGATGCTGGCGTGGATGAACGCCGAGTCGTTGCGGATGACCCTGGCCGAGGGCCGGATGGTCTACTGGTCGCGTAGCCGCCAGGAGCTGTGGCGAAAGGGCGACACGAGCGGCGACCGCCAGTTCGTTCGCGAGGCGTACTACGACTGCGACGCCGACGCGTTGCTGTTCAAGGTCGAGCAAGAAGGTGCCGGAGCGTGCCACACGGGAGCGCGAACGTGCTTCTTCCGCGCCTTCGGGCCCGAGGCGTGACCGCGCGATGAAGATCCAGCCGACGCGCGACGACTTCCACCGTCACGCTGCTGAACACACCGTGGTCCCCGTGTGGACCGAGCTGCTCGCCGATCTGGAGACACCGGTGGCGGCCTACGTCAAGCTCGTCGGTGAGGGGCCCGGATTCCTGCTCGAGTCGGTCGAGGGTGCCGAGCGGTGGGCGCGTTTCTCGTTCGTCGGCCGCAACCCGTCAGCGATGCTCGTGTTGCGCGACGGCGTGGTCGAACTCGACGGGGCCTTGCCGGACGGCATTCCGACCGACCAGGGGATGCTCGCCGCCCTCGAGGCACTCCTCGGCGAGTACACCAGCCCCCAGTTCGACGACCTGCCACCGTTGCACGGCGGCATCATGGGGTTTCTCGGCTACGACGTGATCCGCGAGGTCGAGCACCTCCCGAGCACGCCTCCGGACGACCGCGGATATCCGGATGCCGTGATGTCGGTGATCGGGTCGCTTGCGGCGTTCGACCACTGGCGTCAACGGGTGTACCTCATCGAGAGCGTGCCGACCCTCGGCCTCGACGCCGAACAGCTCGACGCCGCCTACGACGCGGCGATCGAGCGCGTCGAGCAGGCCGTGGCCGACCTCGCGAAGCCGCTGCCGTACACCCCGGTTGCGCCACCGTCGGCGGCCGACGAGCTCCCCGAGCTGCACTCGTCGATGCCCAACGGGATGTACCAGCGCGCCGTCGAGGTGGCCAAGGACCACGTCGTTGCCGGCGACATCTTCCAGGTGGTGTTGGCGCAGCGCTACGACCTCGACCTCGGCGCCGACCCATTCGATGTGTACCGGGTGCTTCGTCAGGTCAACCCGTCGCCGTACATGTACTTCGTACGCCACCCCGAGCTCACCATCGTGGGGTCGTCGCCCGAGCCGATGGTGCAACTGCTGGGCCGTACGGTCGTGTCGAGACCGATCGCCGGAACGCGCCGTCGTGGCCGCACCGACGAACACGACCGCCTGATGGCCGCAGAGCTGATCGAGCACCCCAAGGAACGCGCCGAGCACGTGATGCTCGTCGACCTGGCCCGCAACGATGTCGGACGGGTCGCCGAGTTCGGCACGGTCACCGTCGACGAGCTGATGACTCTCGAGCGCTACAGCCATGTCATGCACCTGACGTCGCAGGTGTCGGGCCAGTTGCGCGACGGCCTCGGGCCGATCGACGTGCTGCGCGCCACCCTGCCGGCGGGCACGGTGTCGGGGGCGCCCAAGGTGCGAGCGCTGGAGATCATCGACTCGCTCGAGCCCGTCAAGCGCGGCCCCTACGCCGGCGTGGTCGGCTACATCGACTGGTCGGGCAACCTCGATACGGCGATCGCGATCCGCACGATGTTCGTGACGGGCGACGGCGCGACCGCAAGCCTGCAGGCCGGTGCGGGCATCGTCGCCGACTCGGTTCCCGATGACGAAGACCTCGAGTGCAGGAACAAGGCCGCAGCGTTGCTTGCGGCGATTCCAGCGGCCCGCCGCATGACGGCGGCACGGCGCGACGCCGGCACGACCGCCTGACGCAGCGCCGGTGTCAGAGGATGATGCCGAGGAAGAACAGGAAGCCGAGACCGGCGAAGCCGATGGTGATCGCCGTGGCGAGCAGCATCAGCAGTGGAAACGCTGTCACCGACTTCAACGCGATGGCGAGCGCAGTGAACTGTCCGGCGGTGACCACCGTGTCGTTCATGGTGAAGAACTGACGTGACATCACGACGGCGCTCTGGTCCTGGACGCCGTCGCTGGCCTCGACGGCTTCGATCACGACTCGCTCGGATCGGGGGTCACCGGTGATCAGTCGTTCCACGTCGCTGACGAGCGCGGTCCCCAGCCTGGTGATCACCCAGAGCCTGAACATGGCCATGCCGACGGCGCCGATGGCGATGAACGCCGCGAATCCGCCGAAGATGATCCACACCGTCTCCATGCCGTCCGACAGTGCAGCGATGCCGAGTGCGAACCCGCTGAGACACACCACGACGACGATCACCATGAGGCCGACGGCGAGGCGTGTCCCGCGATGCACGAGCGTGAGGAGGCTGTCGACGGTGCGGGTTGCCAGGTCGTGGAGTCGGCCGTCGCTGGTGTTGTCGTCGTACGTCATGACGTTTGCAGTGTGCCACGGCAGACTGGGACCGTGACTCCTGATCCCGTTGCCATCGACGAATCCGCCCGCGACCACGTGGTCGTCGAGGGCCCGGACGCTCTCACCTACCTGCACTCCCAGGTTGCCCAGGACCTGCGAGACCTCGTTGTCGGCGACGCGGCATGGACGCTGGTGCTCGAGCCGACGGGCAAGGTCGAATCGCTCGCCCGCGTCACCCGGACCGCTGATGACCGGTTCGTGTTCGATGTCGACGCCGGGTACGGCGAGGCGCTTGCGGCCCGACTGAGCCGCTTCAAGATCCGCGTCGCGGCCGAGATCGTCGCCGAACCCGCCCGCTCCGCAGGGCCGTCGGACGACCATGAAACCGCCCGCATTGCTGCCGGGTGGCCCCGGATGGGATTCGAGATCCTGCCGGGTCAGACGATTCCTGCGGTCACCGGAGTGGTGCCGGTCGCGGTGAGCTTCACGAAAGGGTGCTACCCGGGGCAGGAACTCGTCGAGCGGATGGACAGTCGGGGTGCTGATTCGCCGCAGTCGCTGCGCGTCGTCGACGTCGTCGCCGGTGTCGGCGTTGGCGATCCGTTGATCGTCGACGGCGACGAGGTCGGCACGATCACGAGCGTGTCTCCGGGCGGCGACGAGGCGATCGCACTCGTCAAGCGCGGCCACGAGGTCGGCCGCCCGCCGGCCCACCTCGTCCGTGCCTGAACGGCCATGCCCGCCGGTTCAGACGGCGTGCGTCGCTGCGATGTCGCGGCGGATGGCGATGACATCGGGGTGCTGACGGACGCCGATCAGTTCGGGTGACGAGTCGATGATCATCGCCAGCCCGGCGGGCGACGTTCCGGCCTCGGCGGCCGTGCGCAGCCAACCGATCGCGGTTGCCTGATCGCCAAGCGCGCCGGCAGCCCGGGCGACCGTTGCTGCGGCGAGTGTGTGCGGATACCTGGCGTACCCCTCGGCGGCGTAGTGGGCCGCGTCCTCGTACCGGCCGAGCCGCATCAGTTGGTTGGCCAGGATGTACTCGTTCCACGGGTCGCCGGTCGGCCACGGTTCGGGCAGGAGATCGATCAGCGCAGACGTCCGCTCGGTCGACAACGTCACCGGCGGTGGAGGCTGCTCGGGGCGATGGTGGCTGAGGGCGGACGTCAAGATGCGGCGGGCCTTGCCCGGCTTGCCCGCCGTGAGCGCCTCGTCGGCGTCGTGCCACGGCGAGGTCACCGGCTTCGAGGAGCCCAGCATCTGCAGCTGTGACACCAGCAGGAAGCCGATGATCAGGACGAAGGTGCGATACCGGTCGTCGGTGAACGAATACACCGCAAACGTGAGCGTGACGGCGAGCGAGAACCAGATCATCAGCCGTTCCGCCCGATCCGGCACGAGACGGTCCAATGCGCTGGTGACGATGTTGCCGCCATCGAGCGGCAGGACGGGTACCAAGTTGAACATGCCGATCACCGGACCGGCCCACCAGATTGCGAGGAGTGCGGGGTCGGTCGCGTACGACGGCCGCTCCAGCGGATTGGCGCCGAGCGCAAACAGCATTGCCACGCTCACGGCGATCTGGATGCCCGGGCCGGCGAACGAGATGCCGATCTGCTCGGCGCGTGACAGCGGTCGTGACGGCACGTAGGACGCGTAGCCGGCCAGGAAGTTCAACGAGATCTCGGCCTGCGCTCCGGTTCGCCGTGCCGCAACGGCATGGCCGAGTTCGTGGAGCAGAGTGAACGCGGCGAGCGCGCCAGCAAGCCAGATGCCGAACACATCGCCGTAGAGCACGACGATGAGCACCATGAGCATCACGAAGCCGGGACGCACGTGAACGGGGAATCCGAGCAGCCGGAACATGCGAGTCGCAGGCTACGACCGAACGGCGACTGCTGTCTCGCGAGACGAGGTGTTCTGTGAACGTTCAGGTGGACGCAGCTCCTGGTCGTACACTCTCTCCACGTGCCATACGTCTACGCCTTCGATCACAAGCACCGCCGCCCTCCGATGGAGTACAAGGATCTGTTGGGAGGCAAGGGAGCCAACCTGGCAGAGATGACCAGCGTGTTGAAGCTGCCGGTGCCTCCGGGCTTCACGATTTCCACCGATGCGTGCCGCGACTACATGCACGACGGTTGGCCGGACGGTCTCGACGAGGAGATCGCCAAGCACGTCTTCAAGCTCGAGAAGGCCATGGGCCGCAAGCTCGGTGACCCGTTCGACCCGTTGCTCGTCAGCGTTCGCTCCGGCGCCAAGTTCTCGATGCCGGGCATGATGGACACGGTCCTCAACCTCGGCCTCAACGACCAGAGCGTCGAGGGCCTCGCCCACTCGACCGAGGACGAACGCTTTGCGTACGACTCGTATCGTCGCTTCATCGCCATGTACGGGCGCATCGTGCTCGGCGTCGACGGCGAACCGTTCGAGCACGCGCTCGATGCTGCCAAGGCCAAGGCCGGCACCACGATGGACAACCTGATCCCCGCCGACGCGCTCAAGGAGCTGTGCGAGGACTACAAGGCGATCGTGCAGCACGAGACCGGGGCGCCGTTTCCGCAAAAGCCGCGCGAGCAGCTGAACGGAGCGGTCGAGGCGGTGTTCCGGAGCTGGAACGGTGCTCGTGCGATCGCATACCGCAACCGCGAGAAGATCGATCACGAGCTCGGTACCGCCGTCAACGTCCAGACGATGGTGTTCGGCAACCGCGACGACAACTCGGGTACTGGTGTTGGCTTCACCCGCAACGCTGCGACCGGCGAGAACAAGCCGTACGGCGACTTCCTGGTCAACGCACAGGGCGAGGACGTGGTGGCGGGCATCCGCAACACCGAAGACCTCGACCACATGAAGAAGCACTTCCCGGTGATCCATGCCGATCTCCTCGAGATCTTCAAGCGGCTCGAAGAGCACTACACCGACATGTGCGACACCGAGTTCACCATCGAGCAGGGCAAGCTCTGGATGCTGCAGACCCGCGTCGGCAAGCGCACGGGCGCCGCGGCGCTGAAGATGGCCGTCGACATGACCAAGGGGACCGGTGCGGGTTCTCATCGGTGGAAGATCTCGCGTGAAGAGGCGCTCACCCGCGTGTCCGCCGACCACCTCGACGCCGTGCTGCACCCGCAGTTCGCCTCCGCCGGCAAGGTGCTCGCCAAGGGCCTTGGCGCGTCGCCGGGCGCCGCCGTCGGTGCTGTCTACTTCACCGCCGACGAGGCTGCCGCCGCGAAGGAGCGCGGCGAAGACGTCGTGCTCGTGCGCAACGAGACGAGCCCCGACGACATCCACGGCATGATGGCCTCGAAGGGCATCCTCACCGCCCGCGGTGGGCTCGTGAGTCACGCCGCGGTCGTGGCACGTGGCTGGGGAACGCCGGCGATCGTCGGAGCCGAGGACGTCCGGATCAAGGGCGACCAGTTCACCGTCGGCGATGTCGTCGTCAACAAGGGCGACATCATCTCGCTCGACGGCACGACCGGCCAGGTCATGCTCGGAGCGCTGGAGTTGCGCGCCGCCGAGCCGCCCGCCGAGTTCGAGACGATCCTCAAGTGGGCCGACGCGGTTCGCAAGGGCAAGCTCGGAGTGCGCGCCAATGCCGACACCGGCGAGGACGCAACCAACGCCCGTGAACTCGGCGCCGAGGGCATCGGCCTGTGTCGCACCGAGCACATGTTCCTTGCGCCTGATCGGTTGCCCGTCGTGCGCGAGATGATCCTCGCATCCACGCCGGCGCAGGAGCAGGCCGCGCTCGAGAAGCTCGGCGCCGTGCAGGAAGCTGACTTCATGGAGATCCTCGACGCGATGGACGGCCTGCCGGTCACGATCCGGCTCCTCGACCCGCCGTTGCACGAGTTCCTGCCGTCGGCCGAGGACCTGCGGATCAAGGAGGCGACCAAGGGGCTCACCAAGAAGGAGCAGGAGATGCTCCACGCGGCCGAGTTGTGGGCGGAGCACAATCCGATGATCGGTACCCGTGGCGTCCGCCTCGGCGTGATCAAGCCGGGCCTCTACGCCATGCAGGCGAGGGCGCTGCTGTCGGCCGCGGCCAAGCTGCGCGAGATGGGCAAGAAGCCGATCGTCGAGATCATGATCCCGCTCACGGTCACCCGCGAGGAGATGGCGCTGGCCCGCAGCTGGGTCCAGGCCGAGGTCGACTCGGCGCTGGCCGGGATGAAGAAGAAGCCGACGATCACGATCGGCACGATGATCGAGACGCCGCGCGCCGCGCTGCGCGCCGACGAGATCGCCGAGGTCTCCGACTTCTTCAGCTTCGGCACCAACGACCTGACACAGCTGACGTTCGGATTCAGCCGCGACGACGTCGAGAGCCGGATGATGCCGCAGTACCTCGAACAGGGGCTGCTGAAGGCCAACCCGTTCGACACGATCGATCAGACCGGCGTCGGCGACCTGGTGCGGATCGGCGCCGAGCGGGGACGGGCCACCAAGCCTGGTCTCAAACTCGGTGTGTGCGGTGAGCACGGTGGCGACCCCGCCTCGATCGACCTGTTCTACAACGCCGGGCTCGACTACGTGTCGTGCTCGCCGTTCCGGGTGCCGATCGCCCGCCTCTCCGCGGCCCAGGCGATCATCGCCGCAGGTCACTGAACGTCGATGGTGTTACATCTGGGGTCAGACCCCAGATGTAACACCAGTACATTGTCGCCAGCATGGGGATCGTCGACGAGGACATCGAACGGCTGCGGTCGACGGTGTCGATCGTCGACACGATCCAGCAGTACGTCGCGCTGAAGCGCGTCGGGCGGAACTGGGTTGGCCTGTGCCCGTTCCACGCCGAGAAGAGCGGATCGTTCAACGTCCGTGAAGAGACCGGGCGCTACAAGTGCTTCGGCTGCGACAAGGGCGGCGACGTCTTCACCTTCATCCAGGAGATCGAGCACCTCGACTTCCCTGGTGCGGTCGAGCATCTGGCCGCCAAGGCCGGCATCCAGCTCAACTACACGACGACCGGTCAGTCGAAGGAACGGGCCAGACGCAAGCAGCTCGTCGAGGCGATGGACGAAGCAGTCGAGTGGTACCACCAGCGACTCCTGACCGACCCCGACGCCCGCGGCGCTCGGGACTATCTGCGACGACGTGGGTTGGCCGGCGACATCGCTCGCCAGTTCAAGCTCGGCTGGGCGCCCGACGATTGGGACTCGCTGTCGCGCGGGCTTGGTGCGTCGCCCGACGTGTTGCAGTCGGTCGGGCTCGCCTTCCGCAACAAGCGCAACAAGATGCAGGACTCGTTTCGGGCGCGTGTGATGTTCCCGATCTTCTCGGAGTCGGGCGAGGCGCTGGCATTCGGCGGCCGGATCCTGCCGGGCTCCGACGACCCCGCCAAGTACAAGAACTCGTCCGAGACACCGATCTACACCAAGTCGAAGGTGCTCTATGGCCTGAACTGGGCGAAGAACGACATTGCCAAGCACGATCAGGTCGTCGTCTGCGAGGGTTACACCGACGTGATCGGATTCCATCGCGCCGGCGTCCCCCGTGCGGTGGCGACCTGTGGCACCGCGCTCACCGAGGAACACGTCCGCCTGCTCAAGCGCTACGCGAGCAGGGTCGTACTGGCCTTCGATGCCGACGCCGCCGGCCAGGGCGCTGCGGCTCGCTTCTACGAGTGGGAACAGGCGCACGCGGTCGAGGTGTCGGTGGCCCGACTTCCGCAGGGCAAAGATCCCGGCGACCTTGCGCAGTCCGACCCCGAGGCGCTGCAGCGAGCCGTCGATTCGGCGATGCCGTTCCTCGGATTCCGTCTGCAACGCACGCTCAACGCGCGCTCGCTCGACTCGCCCGAACATCGGGCGCGGCTCGCGGAGGAGGCGATGGCGGTGGTCAACGAGCACCCGAACGCCAATGTCCGCAAGCTCTACGCCGGCGAGGTGGCGACCAAGGTCGGCCTTCCCGTGAGCGATCTCGTGCAGATCGCCGAGCGAGGATCGCGTCGGCCGGCGATCCAGGTGGCGCCGAAGAGGTCGCGGGGACAGATGGAGAACGCCGAGTTCGCGGCGCTCGTGCTGCTGGTCCAGGACTGGGACGAGATCGCGCCATGGCTGATCGAGCAACTGTTCGACGACGACGCCAATCGTATGGCGTTCGTTGCCATGGCCGAGGCGGGGGGCGATCTGGACCACGCACTGGAGGTCGCTGCCCCGGACGCTCGCGAGGTGTTGGAGCGAGCTGCGGTGGCCGACCTGAACTTGCAGCCCGACGTCGAGGCCAGGACGCTGATCGGAGCGGCCGCGCGACGTGAGCTGGTCGGCCATGCGCGCCTGGCCGATCCGGCGGCGATCGAAGAGGACCGCGATGCTCGGCTCGACATCGACACGCTGAACGACACCGACCGATCGCGTGCCATGGCGGCAGCCGAGTCGTTGCTAGGTTGGCTGGATCGACGCTCAGGGGAACGCAATGTTGGGGGCTGAGCCAGGGCCCCCCGACCAGACGGCGACGAGCGGCGCGCCCTTCGTCGGTGTCGACGTCGATGAATGGGACGCACTGGTCGGTCGTGGTCGTCGGTCGGGTGCGGTACACGCAGAGGACGTGGCGCACGTGTTGCGCCACATCGAACTGTCCGGTGATGTACTCACCCAGGTCCAGATCGTCATGGCGGGCCAGGGCATCCAGATCGATGACGAAGTCGATCACATTGCCGACGACACGCCCTCCAACGGGGGTCGCCGAGTGGTGGTGACCGAGGATCGCGCTGCAGCGGCCAGCGATCACGACGAACAGCTGCTGAGCCGCGGTCGCGGCCGCCGAACCCGCAAGACCGGACCCAAGGGCGACAACAGCACTTCGGACACGGTTCGTCTCTACCTCCGTGAGATCGGCCAGGTCGACCTGCTCACCGTCGAGGACGAGCGCCGCCTTGCTCAGCTGATCGAAGAGGGCAAGATCGCGGCCGCCCGCATCGACGAGATGGTCGACTCGACGACGTTCGCTCCCGGCGAGGAGCGAATGCTGTTGCGAGCAGTGAGCCGGGGCGAGCGGGCGAAGAGTGAGTTGACGCAGGCCAACCTCCGTCTGGTGGTCAGTATTGCAAAGCGCTATTCGGGACGCGGGATGCAGTTGCTCGACCTGATCCAGGAGGGCAACCTCGGCTTGATGCGTGCGGTCGACAAGTTCGATCACACCAAGGGCTTCAAGTTCTCGACGTATGCCACGTGGTGGATCCGTCAGGCGATCACGCGGTCGATCGCCGATCAAGCGAGAACGATCCGGATTCCGGTGCACATGGTCGAACACATGAACCGGGTGACCCGCGCCAAACGACAGATGCACCAGGAACTCGAACGCGAACCGACGATCGAGGAGATCGCCGAGAAGGTGCAACTGTCGCCGGACCGGGTGCGTGAGTTGCTGCGGATCTCGCAGGACCCGCTCTCGCTCGACTCGCCCGTCGGTGACGAAGACGAGGCGAACCTCGGTGACTTCATCGAGGACGAGTCGGTCGACAGTCCGGCGGACGCGGCGACCCGCATGATGCTGCACGACGCGGTGACCGAGGTGCTCGGCGAATTGTCGGATCGTGAGCAGGAGATCGTGAGGTTGAGGTTCGGCCTCGACGGCGGGCGTGCGAAGACGCTCGAGGAGGTCGGCCAGGAGTTCGGCGTGACTCGCGAGCGCATCCGCCAGATCGAGGCCAAGACACTCGCCAAGCTGCGTCACCCGCAGCGCTCCGAGCGTCTTCGGGAGTTCCTCGAAGTCGAGTGAACCGTGGGGTACCCCTTGGTCATGATCGACCCATGGGCGACGTAGGGAAGTTCGTCGAACGAGAACGGGAGCGCCTGTATCTCCACGAGGGCCTGGACCTCGAGGCGGCAACGGCCTCTGGTCGGCGGCGACATCGATCCCGGACAGCCAGTTCCAGCGGCCGTACCGAGCAGTCGCCGATGCCAGCCGTCGGCACGCCAAGCACGAACGAGGGTGTTTGACGGTCGTCTACCACTGTTCGTCAACACACCGGCGTGTGATGGCGCGGCTCGCGGCGATAACCTCTCGATTCGACCTTCCGGGATAGCTCAGCTGGCAGAGCAATTGACTGTTAATCAATGGGTCGCAGGTTCGAGCCCTGCTCCCGGAGCAACGAAACGGGCCTTCGAGCGATCGAGGGTCCGTTTCTCGTTTTCCCGGCGCATGACCTCCGTCTGCGGAATCGGGAGCGACGTCTGGAATCGTGGGGGGGAGCGATCGTCAACATCTCCTCCACCGCCGGCTTGCAGGGGTACGCCAACCTCGGCGCCTACGTCGCCAGCAAGTGGGGAGTTCGCGGGCTCACCAAGACCGCAGCGATCGAATTGGGCCCGTTCGGTATTCGGGTGAACTCGATACATCCGGGCCCGATCCGCACGCCGATGACCGACGGACTCGACCTCGCGTCGGTCGCGGTTCAGCCGATTCCGAGAATCGGTGAGCCGGAGGAGGTGACGGCGATGTTGCTATTCATCCTGCAGGAGGGAACGTACTCGACCGGACACGAGTTCGTGGTCGACGGCGGCACGATCATCGGTCAGGTCGTCCAGATGCCCGACGAGTAGTCACCACGGACGGACCGCATCGGCCTGTGTGTCACACTGCGGCATGGCAACCAACACTCCACCGCTCACCGGGTCGGCGTCGATCACGATCGATCGACCAGCGGCCGAGGTGTTCGCTGCGGTCTCCGATGTCACACGTATGGGGGAGTGGAGCCCCGAGTGCGTGGCGTGCCGATGGGCCGACGGCGACGAGGGTCCTGCCGTCGGCTCGAAGTTCAGCGGCGACAATGTTGCGAAGGCTGGACCGATCACACTCAAGAAGTGGACGACGACATCGGAGATCACCGGCTTCGAACCCGACGCGGTGTTCGAGTTCGTCGCCGAGGGCTACTCGACGTGGCGGTACGAGTTCGAAGACCGTGGCGGTTCGACCCTGGTGACCGAGTCGTTCTCGTTTCCCTCGCCCGACGGTGTACAGAAGTTCCTGTACGAGACCGTGATGCGGCGCTCCAAGAGCATGGTCAAGGGGATGGAAGCCACGCTGGGGCGCCTCAAGGCGGCGCTCGAGTCCTGAGTGATCGGTCAGCGGTCACGACGGCTCGGTGTTGCCGATCGGTAGTTTGGGCCGTCACCCGGTTTCGGGGCGGTAGCTCAGTCGGTTAGAGCAGCGGACTCATAATCCGTGGGTCGTGGGTTCGAGCCCCACCCGCCCCACCACCAACTCGCAGGTGAAATTCGACTTTCGGCGGTGCGAACTCGGCGAGAATTCCGAATATCCAACGTTCATCCAACGTTTCTTCGCACTGCGCACCACGGTTTACACATGGGGAAGGCCCGGTCGACGCCCGGGATACGTGAGCGTTCGCCCGGTGTGTGTGAGCTCGTGGTGCCGGCGTGGCAGCGACAAGTGACTCGTCTCTGCTGCCGATACTCATTGATCCTCAAATGGCTCTGAAGCCGCCGTTCACCCATTCCAGGACCATTGCGGCAAACTCATCGGCGCGATCCTGGTACGAAAAATGTCCGCAGTTCTCGAACACCTTCAGCTGGCTGCGTTTCATTCTCGCGTTCAGCCGTTCGCCGTTGTCCAGTAGCAGGAAGATGTCAAGGTCGCCCCAGAAGATTTGCGTCGGCAGGTCGAGATCATCGAGGTGGGGATCAACCGTGGCCAGGTTCTCCGGGTAGGTTTCGAACCAGTAGGTGATGGGCCCCAGGCGATCATCGTAGGAAGCCACGTAGTCGGCGACTTCGTCATTGTTGGGGATGTAGTTCACGCAGGCCAGGCGATAGCCGCCCTCTACAAAGGCCTGGGCGCCAGTGACGCGAAACATCATGCGCCAGAACGCGGAATCGACTGCTTTGTTGATGATGCTGCCGTTGGAAGTCGGGACAATGCCTGGTCCGTCCCCAACCAGGATGCTTGCCGCCTTGTGGTCGTGATGAATGACGTAGTTCAGTGCCGCGGCCATGCCCACATCGGGCCCGACGACATGCACGTCTTCGAGTCCCAGTTCATCGACGAACTTCTTGACGAAATCACCCTGAGCCGTGAAGCTCATGAATTCCATACCGCCTTCGCTACGCCCGAATCCGGGCAAGTCCAGCGCGACCAGCCGGCAATGATCCTGCAGGATTTTCCAGATCGGATCGAAGCACAGGATGCTTTGAGGCAATGGGGACAGCAGCAGCACCACCGGCCCGTCCTCCTTGCCGCCTGTCGCGAAACGAACCCGGGTGCCCCCAATCGTGCGGTACTCCGGTTGCATGGCCAGGTTTGCTGGCCGGGCTTCGGCCCGCCCTGCACCGCTGCTGCGGGCAGCCTTGATCCGTGAATATTCCGGTGTGACGGCCAACAGGACCCCGGCGTTCATTTTCCCCATGAATCCAATAGGGCCTTTGCTGGTACTCATTGATTGCTCCTTCATCGAGTTCGGAATGAATGAATGTGGGACGGTTCACTGAAGGTTGATCTCGTGCTCGAAGGTCCGACGCGGCGGACCGGCTTCCGAGCCCACCCGCAGAGCAGCACCTGACGTACCGATATCACCTGTGCGCTGATGCGTCTGTGCGACACTTTCGAACGCTTCGCGACATCGAACGTCGAACGCGAAGTGGCCACATGTCGGCGGCTCGAATTGCCCGCGGCCAAGGGCCGGCTGACCACTGAAACGGGGAGCGAACGATGAACGCGATCATCATGGTCATCCTGGCGCAGCAGGACACGGGCGACGCGACCGCCGCAAGCGACGCATGTGGCTCCCGCGGCTCGGTGTGTGAACAGCTCTACGACTGGACCGGGAATGCGGCGGTTTCGAGGGCGGGGAGTTGGCTGCTCACCGTTCCGTTGGCGATCCTCCTCATCATCGGCGGCGCGTTGGTCGTGAACTGGCTCGGTCGCCGTTACGGCACGCGGGTCGTCAATCGTCTCGGGCAGGAGACCGAGGAACACAGCCAGTTCGTCTCGGATCGAAGCGCGGACCGCGCGAGGCAGCGCGCCGAGACGATCGGCACGCTCCTCAAGAGTCTCATCACCGTGACGGTGTTCGGCGTGGCGGCGATCGGGATCCTGGAGGTACTGGGCGTTGGTGTGCTCACCGCGATCGCCTCTGCCGGTGTGCTGGCGATCGCCATCGGCTTCGGCGCACAGTCGGTCATTGCCGATCTGTTCGCTGGGGTTTTCCTGCTCTCCGAGGATCAGCTCGGTGTCGGCGACCGCGTCGATGTCGGACCGGTCAACGGTTACGTCGAACGGGTGACGCTTCGAACGACGGTCATCCGCGATGCGGATGGAGTGATGTGGCATGTCCCCAACAGTCAGATCGAGTACGTGGCAAACGAGACCCAGTCCTGGGCGCGGGCGAAGGTCATCATCGGCATTGCCTACGGCGAGGACGCCCACGCTGCAACCAGCGTGCTGCTCGACGCCGCAACTGACCTCGTCGAGTCGGCCGACTGGAGCAGCGACGTACTCGAAGCTCCGGTGGTTCAAGCCGGTCAGGAGTTGGGAAACGGCATCGACGTTCGCGTCTCTGTTCACGTCGAGCCGGAGAGGCGTCGATCGCTCGAGCGCGCCTTGCGGGTTCATCTGGTCAAGGCGCTCGACGAGGCGGGGATCGAGATGCCGACCGCGGCAATGAACATCTTCATGAAGGGAACGAGCTGACGAGTGTCGAAGCATCCGACGACGGCGCCGCGCCGTCGGATGGCGATCTGCTCAACGCGGGGCTCAGGGCGTCGCGGGGAGTGGATTGCGGTGTTGGGGCAAGCGGCGCTTCTCGTCTCGCTGCTCGATCAGCAGCGCCTCCATACGGTGGCGCGAGTCGAGGTCGTCCTCGGCCACGTTGTGGCGCTCCTCGGGGTCGGCGGTGAGGTTGTGCAGCTCCCACAGGCTCTCGGCGGCGGGCGGTGTGTTTGGCGCGGGCATCCTGCCGTGCTCGGCGTTCCAGTCGTCGAGCCGCTCGTAGTAGTGGTTGAGCTTCCAGGTCTCCAGTCCGCCGTCGGCGCCCGTCGGCAGCATGGCCACCACGGACTCGACGTTCGACGGGTACCGCACCGGCTCGAACGACGCACCCGAGATCGGGTTGGTGTTGTTCGATCCTCGGCTGAAGTCGTCCTCGGTCATGAAGTACAGCGGCGTCCGGAGGCTCTCCTCGGCAACGGAGCCACGCAGCAGCCCGCTGAGGTCGCGGCCGGGCAGTGGTTGTGCTTCGGTGTGGGTGCGGGACACCTCGGCCATCGCCTGCTCCATGTCGGCGCCCGCGAGGCCGAGTGCCGTCGGGATGAGGTCGACGTGGCTTGTCGGCATGCTGATTCCGCCCTCGCGGGTGGCAATGTCCGGCCAGGCAACGATCAGTGGCACGCGGATCGACTCGTCGTAGGCGTTGTACCACTTCTGCATCATCCCGCCGTGAGCGCCGACCAGGTCGCCGTGGTCGGAGGTGAACATGACGATGGTGTCGTCGGCCAT
>Ga0307380_10005615_pt1 | contig 16626 bp, 16 predicted proteins | sample UN3MG_FD_202239 | JGI IMG/M metagenome (GOLD analysis project Ga0307380, IMG submission 202239) | Soil microbial communities from Risofladan, Vaasa, Finland - UN-3 | ecosystem: Environmental > Terrestrial > Soil > Coastal area > Acid sulfate soil | place: Finland: Risofladan, Vaasa | collected...
CAGACGACATTTACTAATGTTAATATTAAAGATAAAGATGGAAATATTGTCAAGCAATTTGAAGCTGGAGAAAGAGGTTATATCTCAGAAAAAGATATTGAACGAAACTTAGTCAAAACTAAAGAAGTTGATAAGGGGATATTAACATATCGAGAAAGAGTTTCTATGCCCGGAACCGCAACTATAGAATTATATAATTGATTTACTTTTATTTCTTTTTTTTTGTATTAATTATATTCAAAAATTTCTTGCTTATACATTTACAATTTCAATCAAAAATCCAAACTCATTAATTTTAAAAAACTGGAGTGTTATGTATTTTTTTAGTTAAAAATAAGTTAAAAAAAAACATTTTTATACTTTTACGACAAAAGAGATTATTGGACAGAATATAACATAAAATTATTATTCAGATAAAACGTAGCTTGACGATTTTAACATTAGATGAAAAACGGATAGAGAAGCTGATATCTAGCGGTAATTACGAGGAGGCCGCAGAGATTATTTTTGATTTAATCGAAAATCGAGATAGTCTAGACAAGGAAATTTTATATAAAACATTAAATCTGTTGAATTATATTTGTGATAAAACACCATCTATTTCTTTACGTTCTGTAAAGTACATAAGCTTTATAATTAACGAGGCAAATTCATGGATTCGTTTAGTTTCATTAGAAATTCTTTACCAAATTTCAATATTTCGCCCAAATTTATTAATAGAGTTAATTGAAAAAATTCGCGCTCGTTTTTATGATTTGGAACCAACAGTGAGAAGACTGGCAGTGAAAATAATGGGAAATTTGTTATTATCCCTACATATTGACCAAGAAGAGATTCAATTAATAATTGAGGAATTTATCAACAAATTAATCGACGATGACTGGAAAGTTAAATTAGAAGTAATTAAAACTCTTAAAAAGATTTTGAATCAAGATTTTTCTAAAATTCCCGATCTAGAGCCTCTTCTTTCAATAATAATAGTTAACTTACGTGATTTAGACGAGGATGTTGCTCGATCTTCAGCAGAATTATTGAAAATTTTAGGAACATATTTTTTATCCAAAGATAAAATAATGCATATTCTATTAAATTTGTTGTACAATGAGGAAGGGCGAGTTAAAGAACTCGTTATTTGGTTATTTGGGGAGATCGGTAAAGAAAAATCTTCTGAAATTATCCCAATAATTCCTAAACTGATCAATTTATTGAAGGAAGACGATTATCGAATCCAATTAAGATTAATTGATGCCCTCGTAAGCATCTCCAAAAATAATTTCGATCAGATATGGTCAAACTTAATAAATTCATTAGATTTGGGTGATGAAGATTATAAAAATACTATAATTAATGCATTATATCATCTTATATCTGGAAATAATATTCCTGATATCTTTATTTATATTTTTGAGGAATTAGAGAGTCCTTCAGAAACAGTGAGAGATAGTGTCGCATTAGTTTTCAAAAGGTTATATGAAGAATATCAAGTTGAGATTGAAAATGAAATAACAAAGATATTATATCGACTAGAATCGAAATACTGGAGAGAAAGAAAAAAAAATACCGCTCTTCTTCAGAATTTGGTTTTTATACTAGATATTAAGAAGATCGCAGTATGGATCTTCATAGAATTAGATAAAGTACTAAAAGATGAGACTGATCCCGACGTAAAGAATGAGATTATATCTACTCTAAAGAGTATCAAGACCAATTTTAAAAGAATGGATGAAACAATTAGGAGAGTAAATTATGAATTGGAACTATTTACAAGTAAAATCAGAGAATTTCAAAAAGCTCCTGCCCAATTCCGTGAAAAGATGAACGCTTTAATAAAAGAATTCAAATTTAATGAAACTGAAATCGAGTTGAATAATAATTATAGAAAGATATTAAATAGAATAAAGAACTTCAACAAAAAACTTAATAAATTCGAATTTAAAAGATTAGTATTTAATTTACTTGAAGATTGGGAGGAAACTAAATTACAAATCATTGACGAACTCAGTCTTATTAAAGGATTTATTCATGAAATCTTTGACGAGAAAAAAATGGAATTCACTTCTGGATTGAAAGGCAGAATAAAAGTATTCCATGATCGGATTAATATTTTAAGAGTTCAATATGAAGCGTTAAAGTCTTATGAATTTCCAGATAATTTGGATGAAGTAATATTATCCAATAAACAAAATGACGAATTAGAAGAAAAATTTACTCAAATCACACAATTGAGAAATTATCTCTTTAAATTGGATGACGAAATTAGAGATCTTATAGTAAGTAATGTAGAGTTTGACATTTTTAAGGAATTACTTAAAAATTGGGTAGAATTAAAAATTGAAATCCAAGAATACTTGAGCAGACTGGATAGAAAAATTAAGATAATCAAGGATAAAATTATTAAATATTTCCAAGAAATTGAAACTCGTGAAGAAATTTCAACTGACAAAATTAAAGACATTACTAATGAACTTGGATTCCAATTATTCCAAGGACATATACATTCAATTATTACTCAAGGAATTGAAGGATTTAAGAAATTTAATGAAAAGTTTGAGCAATTAAATGAAAAAGTAAGCCAATTAATAAAAAAAAATGAATTTAATGGTTCATTGAAATTCATTGAGATGAATCAAAAACAGATTCAAGACTTTATCGAGGAATATGAAAATCAAATTGATACAATCCTAGGTAAAATTACGACTGATAATAACATATTCAATTTGTACATTCGTCCATTCATTACTAAATTCGTTTCTTCAAAAGAAATGCTCATAAATAAAATGAAAAATTTCCAACAAAAGAATCTTGAAAAGATTTACCTAAATCAAATTAAATTTTATTTAGAAATAATGAACCCTATTAAACTGAAGAATTTAGCTTCATTAATGGATATGGAGATTGATCAACTTACGGATTATATACTTATATTCATAAATAAAAATAAATTAAGTGGGAAAATCATAAACGATACACTTCATTCACCCAAATTAGAAGATTTATATGAATCAAAAGATCTCCTTCTATTTAAAAGTATTAAAACTATCGGTAATAAAATCCTTCTTGATTTTAAGTTAAGTAATCCGACTAACCTCACTTTTAAAGATCTGCAAATCATACTTCGCATACCTGCATATTTGATCTTTGAGAAGAATGAAAGTTTTCCGAGAAATCTCTACGTGAATGAATTAAAAACTGGAAGTGCGTTAAAATTCAATTATGTTGTAAAAATGAATCGCATGGTTGAAAAACGACTTTCTGATCCTGGTGCGGATGAGATCACTTTAAATCTCTTTTATAGAGATCCGTTCAATATTACCCGGAAAATATCTAAAAAAATTGATCTATTGGTATCCTAATATTTTACGGCATTGATACTATCGTCTGTTTTTATTTAAAATTGATTCTTAACTTTAAAATTGGCAATTAATGTAGGATTCAAGAATACATTTTGACACATCGGACATGAATTATACGCCATAAGCCAAGAAGACACGCATGAATAGTGAAATCTGCTCCCACAAAAAGAGCATTTAATAGTTTTATCTGTTCCTAACAAGATAAAATCATGACAAATTGTACACTGAACTTTAATATCTTTAGATGGTCTCATTTTTTTTAATTGATGCCCACAAAAACTACAAAAATTTGGTTGTTTTCTATTCGCGGTATTCAATTTTTTACCGCAATAGGGGCAATAGTTCAACTTATATTCAGTTAACAAGAAATCACTCTAATAATAATTTAAATTAAGATATGTGTAATAATTTACTAGAAATGAGCACTAAAAAAGGATATTTAGTCCAATTTTTCATATTCATTTATATTTCAATTTCCAAAAAAAAAAGCATCTATCGAAATCATTAATAAATATGGTCGAAAAATTAAATAAACATTAAATCATATGAGAATTATGGTAGAATATAATAGAAATGGAAAAATAGCTCACTGTGAGGTGACAAATGGCCGAAAAAAATGAATACCGATTAACAAAACAAGTAAAAATCTATGGATGATCATGTAAACTTGGATCAAATCAATTAGATGATTTATTGGAGAGAACTGGATTAAAAGGAAATTATGAAGATGCTGCTGTCATTTCTATTCCAAATACAGATATGGTCCAAGTAAAAAATATTGACATATTTACTCCGATTGTAGATGAGCCTGATATAATGGGTGAAATCGCGGCTTGTAATGTAACAAATGATATTTTTGCAATGAATGTTCTAAATGTTTCGGGAATGCTCGTGTTTTTAGCTATAAATACGAACACACCAATGAATATCGCAGAAGGAATTCTTAAAGGAATCAAGCACTTTATGGAAAAAAAAATTGATTCCAAAATAGTTGGTGGTCATACAATTTACAGCGAATGGCCTCTTATAGGAGGGGAAGCATCGGGGTTTGCAGATAAAAAATCAATAATATCAAAACAAGGTGTGAAAAAGGGAGATAAACTGCTTTTGACAAAACCAATTGGATTACAAGCTGTAATGGCAGCTTATCGGATGTTGAAAGATTTTCCTGAGATGTTAGAGAGATATTCTACTGAGGAACTTAAAAAATCTATTGATCTTGCGATTAAAATCATGACTACTTCAAATCGAAGCGTGGTTAAAACAATACATTCATATAAAGATTTCTCCTTCATTCATGCTATGACTGATATTACTGGATTTGGATTATCTGGGCATTTAAAAGAAATGCTTCAAAATTCAAGATTATCAGCTGTACTCGATACAATCCCATCAATTAATCTCTCTAAAGATCTTTCCAATGACTTTGGATACGATTTTGATGAGTGTTTATGTTCAGAAACGGCAGGTGGAATGCTTTTATCTATTGATCCTGAGAAAATAGAAGAATTTTCTAATGCACTCTTCAGTAATGGTATCTCGAATTGGACTGTTGGTAGTATCGATAGTGTCGAACATGAGCTTGTTAGGATATCGGATAAAATTAAACAGATTGAAATCACGAAAATATAAAGATGTCAATGAAATAAGCTAAAACACATACGTGAGTGCTTGTTGAGAATACCGTTGCACAACGGCGTCTATTTTTTATCAACTGCTTTTTCCTATTTTATTTTAACTGAGAGTATCATTAATATTTTATTATAAAAATCGTGATTGTTATTCCTTTATTTTTCCCTTTAGTTCTACAATTACTTTTTTCAATTCACCCAATGCATCTTCAGCTAATTTTCCGCCATTCTCTACATTAAATGCAGTGATTGATAGCTCTATTTCAACAGCTAATCCAACACGGGGATGAGTTTTAATCCAAAGTTGAGGATATTTTCCTTCTACTTTTGTAACATAAGGAGCTATTTGAGATTCGCCAATACCCTCAAAAATAAATCCTCTCTCAATAAATATTCCTCGATTTTCTTTTAAAATCGGTGTAATACTATTTAAAAACAACGCTTTCATTTCAGAAGGAACTCCTGGGAGTATAAATATGATTGTATTATTTTCTGTAATAATTTTAACTCCTGGTGCTGTTCCTCTAATATTAGGTAAGGGTGTAGAACCTTCTGGTAAATAAGCCATTTTAACACGTTCTTTTGTCATGCCTTCCAATTTTAGAATTTTTTGCTTATGAGCTTGTTCATATGACTTTTTTATCATATTATACGCATGATCATTTAATTTTAATTTTTTTTTTAATCCAATTCCAATTCCCTCGAGCGTCATATCATCAAATGTTGGGCCCATCCCCCCAGACGTGATAATTATATCCGGATTTCTGCTCAAAATATCGTTAATTGAATGTGATATTTCATCCAAACTATCGCCTATTGTTGTAATTCTCCTTAATCTGTGTCCATATTTTGTTATTCTTTTTGCCATCCAATTTGAATTGGTATCTTGAGTCTTTCCAATAAGAATTTCGTTTCCAATAATTAAGAGTTCTACTTCCATTCTCATTCCCTTTACTTCTATTCGTAAAAGTTTTTAATTTTATCTAATGTGAATACATAGAATACTATTGGATTTCAATTAAATTTTAATACTGCAATATTATTCAAAAATTAAAAGAAAATGATGGGACGCTTCATTATAAGGATTTACACTTACTGTGTGAAAATGAATTTGAGAGTGTTTTGAAAAATTTGATATTATAGAAATCATTTTAAAAACATATAAAATGACTATTGAAATTGATGATAGCGGGACTGGAGATTTAGTAGGCGACGCTTTTATAGGATTCCTAAGACAAGAATCAGGTGAAATGTTATTCAAAGCTCTTTCTGTGGAATTATTTAAGGGAGATAACTGGAAAAATAAAGAACCATATAAAATGACCGTTGATTTAGTTAAAGAAGGATTGAAGGAACTAAATTTTGATAAGAAAAATGAAAAAGTGCTTATTTGTCGTGGAAATATCTTTGATCATGTAAGACAATATTTCGATGATGTTGGCATACATCATGAACCAGCGATTATTGAAGGTAAATTACAAGATGCCGTAGAAGGAAGGCTAATTAAACATTTGAGAAATGACTTAGGAATTCATTCAAGAAAATTAACAATAAAGAGTGGAGCAAAGAGATACTTTATTCTTTTTAATTGGGTTTGTCGTAATTTTTATAATAGAGAAAAATATGTGAAATCTGGATTTAAAAAATGGAATACTCATTGGCGAGAAGTTGCCATAGAAAAATATGAACAATATAAAGAAACAAGTAATTATAAATAATTATCTTTAATGAAAATTTTTACTGATTATGAAAATCGTGGTCTTTGCACCTCATCCAGATGATGAAATTTATGGATGTGGGGGAAGTATTTTAAAATGGATGGATGAAGGACATGAGATCCATATAATTTACGTTACAGATAATCGAGTGTTGATTTCTTGGGGAAGAGCTCATGATCAATTGATTGAGGAGAAAGCAAAACTCTACTCCAATCTAAATGAAGATAAGATTGCTGAAATAGGTCTAAAAGAAGCTGAGGAAGTTGCGAAATCATTTGGATTCACAAAAAATAATACTCATCTATTTCGATTTCATGATCAAGGAGCTTCAAATCGAATTGACGATGGTGTTAAATTGGCAATTAATATCATCAAGGATTCTGACCGTATTATTTTACCAAGCGATAATAATAACCACGTCGATCATCAAGCAACCCATATTATAGCCAAAAGCGCTGCTATTAATTTAGGATTAGATCAAGTCGAATTCTATGTGTATGCTATATATAATCTCCTAAAAGTCTCAATGGATAAACAAATAAAAATAGATATGGCAAGATATAGAGATAAATTGTATGAAATAATGGGTTTATATGAAACGCAATTATGCCTGAAGGATTCAAGTATGGGACGTGAAACGTTAAAAAGAAGGAGAAAAGAACGATTTGGAATCTTTCACCTTGAAGATGCAAATAATTTCTATAATTTCTAATTGAGAACCATTTACTTAAGTTTAGTCCCACAAGATGGACAAATTTTTTGATTCGGAGATACTTCTGTACCACAAGCAAAACAAAATTCTGAAACTCCGTCCTTTGAAGGTTCAAATGGAGTTTTAGAAACATCTAATTTTTGTGAAACGTTTTCTTGTTCCTCGTGTTTGAAAACACTCATGTCAACATCCATCTTTAATATATTATTAATAAAATCCTCATCATGTGGTGTTATGATTTTAAAATCTTTTGGTGCTTCTATCTCCTTGAACCCTTTTGGAATATTTTGAAATTCACTATCATCAATGACCTTAGGTTTTTCAGTCTTAGGCTTTTTTACACTGAGACGAGGATCCAATAAATATTTCTCTTTTTCATCTTGTGTTAAAGGTATCAAGTCTTCAGATGGAACTTCTTTTTCAAGTTTAATCGGTTCAGTTTTAGGAAGATATATTTGAGCTTTTAGCATCTTTACGTGTTCCATTATCTGTGTCATTTTCTCTATAAGCATCGATTTGTATGAAAAATTCAAATTAGGTGTTTTTGTAACTTTTAAAACCAAGTCTGAAATACCAATCCACTCTTTAATAGCTTCTTTTATTTTATTATTTTTTTCAAATCCCTGAGCTTTTGCTACTCTATAGCCTAATTCTTTATTAAATATAGAAATATCCATGTAAAACATTTTCAATTTTAATTGTTTATATCTTCTACAAGTAAAACCAATTATTTAAAATTGATATGATTTTTTTTGTGTACAGTTAATAATGTGGATTTTTATTAGATTTTTAACATATATTATACTTATTCATCATTAAATTCATGTCAATAAGACCTTTTTCTACGAATGAGATAGAAAATTTACGCCTGGTTCTTGAAAAGAATGGATGGCAAATTCATGCGACAAATGAGAACAATTTCAGATATAGTCTAAAAAAAAATAAAGTAATCGTATTTACCATTAAATTCCCAGTTGCATTCCCTTTAAGGATTAATGTTCCATTAGAAATTGTCAATTTTAGATTATCTTTGGTCTTTAAAATCTGGGATTTAAATCAAACAACAAATATGTTAATCCTATATATTTTGAAGATGTTGAGAGATTTAGCCATCCAAATATCAATTGAACATTCTTTTTCTGTAGAGGGAAGGGAGGCGGAAATAGTAGATTTACTTAATTTGATAATACCAGAATCGATCAAAGGCGAAAATGAAAGCACTTGGAAAAATAAAATACGAATCTCTCTCATGACAAAAAGAGATGAGTTCCAAGAACAAGAACAATCAATTGTCAATGAATTATTACCTGCTGTAAATAAATCAGGATTATTCCCAACATTTAAGTTACCATGGGAATTAAAAAACGGAGTACCAAGAATTAGAACATCTGAAACATTATTTTTCTCAAATGATGAACCAAGTGATGAATTTTTTATTATTGAGAAAGGGTTTTTAACATATTTTAAAGATTTAGAATATAATAAATTTTATATTCGTTCTGGATTTGATTCCTACACGCCCTATGTTATATATCGGTTATTAAACTCTACGAGTGTTAATTTGGAGCTTCTAGTTGATAATTGGATTAAATTTGCTAGAATGATGTTGAACTCAATGATTAAAATAATTGAATTAGCAGAAATTAATCAACCTTCACAGAAAAGCGATCTCATACAATTTAATGTAGAAAAGGAATTACAGAATAATGAATTTGAGGAAAATATCAATAATTTTGCGTTTTCGGCACTTCATTATGAGAGTATGATAAAGAAAGGAGAACTCTATCAAATCCATAATGATCTATTTAATTCACCTCCTACGAATTTCGAAGTTCTTGAAACAATAAATTTATATACTGAAGCGGAGGAATTGATTAAAAATTATCGATTCGATGACGCTACTGAACTCTTAAATCAATCTCTGAAAGTATTTAATAAAAATCGTCAGAAGAAAATTGTAGTATCAATTCTTTTAAAACTCTATCACATTGCATCCCTACTAAATCGGGATGAAATTGCTCTTAATTACTTGCAAACTGCTCTTGGTATAGCAAAAACGGGAGAAGTACCAATTGATTACATTTTAAAAATACATTATAAATTGGGAAAATATTTCTTTAAAAGAAAAAATATACTTCAAGCTCTCAACCATTTCACCGTCATTGTAAATTTCCTTGAAAAAGAAGAACAATCAATTAATAAAGAAGAATACATAGGGCTGGCAACTTTATATATGGGATTAATTCATGATGAACAGAGTCAACTAGCACTTGCTAAAAGTGAATATAAAAAAGCGTTTCAACTTGCTACTTCATCTACAAAAGTAAAATTAAATTATTATCTATTACGAGCGAAGCAGTTTAAAGATAAAGGTAACCTTTCTCATTCTCAAAAACTTCTTAAGGCAGGAATTGATGCGGTAGGAATAGATTTTGATGAAAGAAAAAATCAACTAATCTTTTTTGATTTGGTGTTGGAATTGGCAGAATTTTACATCCATCAAAGAGTCGACTCAAGAAAATCGCTATTCTTATTAAAAAGCCTTGAAAATCGTATTCCTCTAAACATGAAAGAGATCTCAGGAATTAAAAGAGGAATTCGATGGAATCTTTTAATGAGTGATTATTTCGATATGCTTGTTAACAATAGCAAAAATGCTAGTTATTATTATAAACAAGGACAAATCTTAGTAAATCAATTGAAGAAAATTGGTGCAATGAATTAAAAAAAGAATGAATTAATTATCGGTGAGTGAATGAAGCTCTCTTAGCTCCAATACTTTCAGTCTGCCCCGCGTATTTCCCCTTTCCTACTCTTTTATCGTAAAGAAATCTGTAACGCATTCTTGGAGGTTTTTTCTTAACAGCATTTACACCCGATCTATCTATTCTGGGAGTTTGTTGCCTTACTTTACCAGCTTTTGTTAAGCTACCATGACTTCCTGGCATTTTTATTCACGATTATTGATAACTATTAAATAAATTCACTTGATTATTTAGTAAAAATCATTGTAATAACTTAAATTTTACTCATTTCATATCAAAAATCGGTCTCCGTTTCTTTTAAAGTCAAACCCCGTTTTTACCTAGATAAGTAATATAATAAAATGTAATGAGTTGGAACAATGTCAGAAAATAAGAATGCTGATGAGAAACATGAGATTGTGAAAAATGGAAAAATCCATTTTGGTAAAGATAAAGTAGTTTGTTTTGCGTGCGGTGAAAAAATTGATTCCGGCACCTTAATCTGTCCTTATTGTCATGTGGAACTTGATAAATCTCTGTAATATTAAAATACCTATAAAGATATGAAGCAATAAAAATAATCAATTACTATTATAATAATAATGAGCATTACAAAGAAACGCAATCGAACTGGGATTATAATCATATCTGCGATTATAATATTCGTCATATTTATACTTGTCTTGTTATTCTTGCTAGATTTTGTTAGTTCTGAAACGATGTTTAACATCTTGATAGGAATTTTCATATTTCTAATCATTTTACCCATACTTTGGATAATCATTAGCCGTATTTCAGGACCTTCACAGAAAAGATGTCAACGGTGTAATTACCCCGTGGGTGATTATGCCGAATTTTGTAAAAATTGTGGTTTGGAGCTTTTAATTCGATGTCCTAACTGTGATAGACTACAACGAACGGAAAACTTCGCTTGCAAGAATTGTAGAACACCTCTTACTGCTCCACCAAGAGAAGAAGTTAGACAAGATTATATTGTTATCCAAGAGGGAACACCACTTCCTGAAAAATCAAATTTCTGTCCTACATGTGGTTCAAGTCTAAAAGAAACAGAAAATTTACGATTTTGTGAATTTTGTGGCTCAAAACTTACTTGAATTTCCATTCCTTTCGATTCTCTGTCTATACCAAATGGTGATTAAACGCCAAATTCCAAAATTAACAATTGAAGTCATCAACCATCTAAGCATGTAATCGATTAAGGGGGAATTGTAATAAGCTAACCTTAAGAAATAAACAGAAAATAACCAGATAGTTACAAATATAAAATTTGGGATCGCCTGCTTGGGAATAAGAGAATTTCTTTTTTTTACAATGATATATAATGCTGTGACTAAAGTTAATAGATGAATGTAATCATAATACAATCCATAAATGAAGAATTCCATGAAAACTATTGAAGATAATCCGGGAATTGAATAAACCAAAAAATTATTTATATACTTATTATCACGTCTAAGATGCCACGATACGGAAAAAGAGAAGTACCATTGACTTACGGTAAAAACTGTAATGTTTGTTCCTTCATCACCATGATGGATTAATTTTCCTGCTTCAAACGCATCAAGTGGCTGCCAAGCAAGGGGAATAATGAATTGAAATATTAAAGAAATTACTACAGCAACAATGATCTGAATCAATGTTATTGATTTGAGATTTAGCTGCCCTAATTTTTTCATTATAATTACTAATCTTACAAATAATATTTATTTTACTTTAGAATAGGTCGATTGATGAAGGGAAACTAGTCTAATCTTAAAATATAAATTTCATGAAATATTTTATTATCTAATTACCACATGGGAACCTAGCGTAGCCCGGTATATAGAGTGAACGTTAAACCTAATAGCCGAACGCAACAGGCTCCAGATCCTATAAGCAACTTATTGCGCGCGGATACCTGTAGGTCGGGGGTTCAAATCCCTCGGTTCCCACTTTTTATTATCTATATGTTGAGTTTTTAGTTAATGTTATTATAAGTTTATTCAAATGATTATTTTCAATTCCTTCTTTTTGTTAGCTCTTAGATTAAAAACATTTTTATATCTAGTCTATCATTTAAATTATGACAAATCCACATAAATTTTAAAAATTTATGGTATTGAATTATTAATTTAATGAGGTAAATAAAATAAAATGCAATATAAAAGGCCTAGGTGTGATTATTGCAGGACTAAGCTCTTTCCCAAGAATAAACCATTTAGCTGGCGACAACCAGATTGGTTATTCGGAGAAATTCCAGCTCATTGTCCAGATTGTGGAAAGGAAGTCAGTAATGAGAAAAAAGCTCAATTAGATGAATATTGTACATTAATTTTTAGCTTATGGTGTGTTGGATTTATCTCATTCGTAATTGTAGTATTGGTAATTTTTAGTAATTCTAATTTGATTAAATAAACATAGTTATTATATTTATCACGACAGATTATTTCTATTTATTTCTTGAATTTAAGAAAATGAAAAATTAAGATAATTATGTAAGTTAAGACGTTTAAAAAAATTCGGGATGGTTTCTCTCAATATTGTTTAAGGTGGATACTAATTCATAAAGTAAATCTTCATCTCTATATTCATTAATCGTTTCTGAGAGCTGATCCAAGATTTCATGTACTAATTCGATATCTTTTTCAGTAATATTATGGACCTTTGAAGCAAATAATTCATCAAACTCATCCTCGAACCATTTCAATTTTTGGGTAAACTCATGCTTTATGAAATTAACATCATCCGAATCTAGACTCAATTCTAAATTTAGGTCAGAAGCATCTTTTTCGAACTGGATAACAGTTTCTTTATCTTTCATGTTTCCAAACACTTCTTGGATTTCAATTCTTAATTTCTTATCATTAAATAATCAATAAATCCATTAATAATATAGATTGATGAAGGGCTTATGGAGTATTAGAGTCTTATTAGACTATCACTCATGGATTAGTAGTTAAGTCTGTTTGGAATTCCATAACATTTTTTTATGAAATAATTCCTGATACCAAAAAAAAATATGAAATGCTAATTCCAAAATTAATTATGTATGGCAAACATTTAAATATGAAAACATCCATTCATATAATGGACGTCCATTTTAATCATCAACGTCCAAAAATAAAATAAAAAATGGTGAAAAAAAATGTTAGAAAAAGATTTACTTACGGATGAACAGCTTGATAAGTTGATAAAATTTTTGAAGAAAATCAAATACTCTAAAATGAATTTAGCAGAAGATTTGCTAGAATCAACATTAGATATATTCCGAGAGAAAGAACCCTATGAAAAGTCCCTTTTATCATTAGAGGAAATTATCAGTGAAATCAGTCAACACTATGACATCAATTGGATCATCTCATATCTTTCTTCTCATATTTTCCAGCAGTTTGAAAAAACTATAAGCCATGGACAAGTTCAAGCAATTTTAAAGCGGGAATTAGGAATTACACTAACGAGTACAGAGCGTAGTCAATTGCATGAATTACGTAAGAAAGTGCAGAGATATGAACGATTTTTAGAAAGTTTTGGAAAATGGGGAAAGGATTATGATCAACGATTAAAAATCATCTTACTAGGACTAGATGAAGAATATTCAGATAAAATGCTCTACTTATTAACTAAAACTAATGAATCTTCCATTGAGATTATTGGTGTTGATTTTTATACGCATGTACTTGAAATATTTGATAAATCTTCTGTATTACTTCAAATTTGGAGAGTATCCGATAATAAAAGATTTGAAACTATTAGAAATCAATATTTTCTAGGATCTGCTGGGATAATTTTAGTCTTAAATAAAGAAAAACAGAATTCTTCTGAAAAAATTAAAACTTATATCTCGGAAATAAAAGAAAAAACAAACTTAGTGTTTAATACAAAAAAACGCGAAAACAAGTTTATTAAATTACCTGTAGCTCTCGTGGTGATTGGAGATTCTGACGTAATTCCAAAAGAAGAAATAAATTTTATTGCTAATGAAATGGGAGCGAAACGTTTTGATATCTCTAAAAATGACGATTTTCAGATTCCAGAGATATTAATGTATCTCTCACAAGAAATCTTTACCAGATCTAAGAAATAACACGTTATTTTTTTTATTTTAATATTTGTATAAAAGTAAAAAAAAATTGAGTGTATTTTGAGAAAATTAGTCTTTTTTACGTATATCGAGTTTATCTAGTTTTGAATTCAATTTTTTAAGTTCCGATACAATTTCTTTAATTCCTTGAACTAATTCTCTAAATTCCATTGCATTAAAGGGGTTTTTTTCCATGTAATAATCATAGCTCTTTTCATATTTAAAAATTAGTAAGAAATATTACACTATTGTGAATTTTACTCTTCTGTTAATGTTAATCTACCAGATTTTCTAGTGAAATAAAGATACTCCCAATTTGAATACGTACTAATCGTTGAATTGGAATCACTATAAATTCAATTCCCTTGAGTAAATCATTAATTTTTTGTGTAATCCATTTTTCAACTCGATTTTTAATCTCATCTATTTCAACTTTATTTTCAGGGTGAATTAAAATCGCTTCTTGACATAACCTTGCTATCATTGAGACATTTAATAAACAATAAAACCTACTAGCAATATTAAAATCAAATGCCTGTGAAACGGTTGCTTTCCCATCATATATAGAGGAAGTTTTTGCATCATTGATACTAAAATCTAAATTTGGACGAGTTCTTCTCATGAAATCAGCTACTGCGGTATATATTCGCGAATTTCTATCACAAAATTTCCTCACATGATTAAAAAATTTCTTGGAATGTTTATAAATTTCTTTCATGTATTCTAGTGATTGAATACAGAGATTTCTTCTTTCAAAATCAGTTAGAGACGTATCATTTATGGAATTATGGTAAAAGTAAGGGATCTCACAAACAAGGACAAAATAATCTTCAGAAGTAATACTTTTGACATATTCAAATGAGCTATTACCTAATTTAATAAATTCTTGAGGATTTTCAATACCATTAGCTTCTGCAAAATCATACATTTCTTGAATACCAAAGGTCTGGAATATAGCTTCGTGTAATTTTTTAATGTATGGTGTTTCAGGTTCTCCAAGATGTAATGGTAATCCTTCTCTTTTAACAAATTCAGTGAGATCGGCAAAAATATTCCCAACACCGAGAGTAACGTAGAAATACACCCCACCAAATGCCGAATTATGAAGACTAGTCATGAATTGAGGTTTTATCTTTTGCATTAATCTTATTAAAGCTTGAGTTTCGGGGGGTGGGGTTTCAAATACTAGCTTTTTGTATATGATAGGAAAACTCCATTCAACTTGTTCATGACCCGCAGGTCTATAAAAATTTCTAGCATATTTTATCGGAGTAAAATCTCCTTTAAACCACCCTTCGTTAAGTTTTGCTCCATCAACATCAATAACCTTAATTAAGTACCATGTATAACCTGTTTCTTTAGTAAATTTTGGATTTTTAGCTAAAAAATATGATAAAAATTCTAAACTCATGCTTCCTATTGGTTCATTGGGATGTGGAAATGCGAAGAGTAGAGCATTTTTTTTCCCTTCCCCTATTTTAAGGCAATATATTGGTCGTTCTTCTCGTGATTTCCCAATTTCTATCAATTCTACATTGTCGAAATTATTTGCTAAAAGTTTACTTGAATCATCCAATTCAGCAATTGTCATGAATTCTTTATATTCTGGGATTTGGTCTAGGATTTCTGTATAGTTCATATTATCTAAAAATAGTCTTTTTTTCTTTATAAAATTGTCAAAAAAATGATTTTTCGTGAAAGAGTTGTTTCACGTATAAAGAATCATATTTGAGTGATACACAAATTAAATCTAATTTTAATGATTCTAATTATATTGTCAAATAGATATAAATAATAATAATGACGCATAACAATATTCAATTTTAATTCAAAATTTTGGTGAAATGAATGGAAGAAAAGAGCATGTTTAATTCTGTTAATAGTATTATAGGGATTTTAATCATTTCTCTTTCCATAATAGTGTTAATCTTTGCAAATGTTGTTATTTTGTCCCTTATGATCCTTTTATCGATTAGTGTCATATTTTCGGGAATCGGAAGGATATACAACGCTTTTTACAATACGCAATTGAATAAATTTGGAAAAATAGTGAAATTAGTTACTGGTATCTTAGCAATCTTAGTGGGTGTGCTTGTTCTAATCCTTACCATAACCGTTCCTAGCGTTTCGATAATACTTTTAATTTCACTAATCGGCTATCTATTTATAATAATTGGGATCGCAAGGATCTTCATGGGAATCCTGATGGAAAGTTATAAAAAAGAATATCGTATCTTCCTTATAATAATTGGTATAATCACAATGATTTTTGCCTTTATTGTAGTGCTTTTCCCCGCATTAGGTTATTTCGTCTTGATAACTTATATCTCTCTAACATTAATGATCAACGGATTGACTAGAATCGTTTTCTCTTTATTTGGAAAAAA